>Ga0208373_1000907_pt1 | contig 44174 bp, 39 predicted proteins | sample RifOxyC2_FD_184036 | JGI IMG/M metagenome (GOLD analysis project Ga0208373, IMG submission 184036) | Soil microbial communities from Rifle, Colorado - Rifle Oxygen_injection C2 (SPAdes) | ecosystem: Environmental > Terrestrial > Deep subsurface > Rock core/Sediment | place: Rifle, Colorado...
CGCGCAGCCGTGAAAAAAGGCCGGCCGCATCATAGTCGGTGCGGCGCAGGAGGTTAATCCAGCGTTCGAGAGCGATGCAAAACGCGGACACGCCAACCACGGCGAGGATCCACATGAAAAAGAAGGCCTCGCGGGATGGCAGGAAGGCTTTTATGAGTTCGTGGAAAAAATCCATTCTTTATTTTGCTCGGATTTTAATATTCCGGGCGGGTTCGTTAAATGTTAATTTCCTTAATCAATTTGTTGTCAGTGAAAATCTTGATATTGTTATGGGTCACATGCACACCCACGCCCTCCTTGAGCTGGGCAGCACTGATATGGTACTTATGGGTCTTGAAGGAGCGTTCCATGAGGATGTTGACCACGCGGAGCGAATGCTCGTCAAGTCCGTCGATGATGCGCTGTGTCTTGGCCTTCATGAATGCGTAGATCATGATGGCCGTGATGGCCACCGAAAGGCCGCAAAAGGTGGCGTTCATGGCGGTCGCGATACCGGCCGCGAGGAGCTCGGATTTCTGGGCTGCGTCGATGCCCGGACGGCCCACGGCCGCGAATGACATGATAAGGCCGTACACCGTGCCGAGGAGGCCGAGAAGGGTGGCCACGTTTCCGATGACCGCGAGGTAGCCGGTGCGCTTTTCAAGGTTGGGGATGGCCTTGAGCATGGCCTCGTCCATGGCGTTGTGGATACGCTCGGCGCCGAGCAGGGCCTGATCGAGTCCGGCGCGGACTACCTGCGCCAGGGACATTTTTTTGGAGGCTTCGCAGAGCTTGATGGCCGAGGGCATGTCGTCGCGCTGCACGTAGGTCAAGATGTTGGTGATGAACTCTTCGGCGTTTTTCCCTTCCCGGGAGTTGAGGTACAGGAAGCGCTCGATGATGATGGCAAGGCCGAACACGGCCACCGTAAAGATCGCCCACATGAACAGGAAGGCTTCCGCGTTTGGATTGAAAGCGGCGATGACTTTGACTATAAACTCCATGAATCTCCTCCGTTCGTGACTTTTATGACAGGTTTCTTATTTCGAAGTGACCGTAAACGCGCCGGTGTAAAAAGGATATTCAAAGACCGTGCTGTCCACGCTTTTCAAAATATCCTTCTGGAAACTGCTGGTGGACAGGGCGATGGGCTTGAAAATCGGCCGTCTTTCGACAGCCAGCAGCGCGGCCTGGGGCCGTTTCAGTTTGCCTTCGATTTTCAGGGTTTCGAGAACAATGGTTTTTCCCCCGCTTTTCGCGCCGGGATTCTGGGCAGAAGAGACAAACCACAGGCCGGCTATGGCAATCGTCAGCAATACCCCATAAAAACGGATCATGACGAATTAAAGATACTATATAATAGATAGATTAGACAAGAGTTGAACCGAGTCAAGGTTAACACGGCTGAAAATTCTGGCTCAGTATACGATGAAAAAGCAATATTACCATGAGCTTAACCTGTTAAATTTGTTTGAGAAAAAAATGAAACGAACCCCGTATTTCTGCCTGATTTTCCCAATATTGCTTTTTGCGGGTTACGGCGACTTTTCCCCGGGGTATTCAGGATATCCCAATTACCAGGAACGGATTACCCACGTCTGGACGAATCTGTGCCGGACCTCTCCCGCTGCATTCCGTGATACTCTGATAGTACCCGTCTGCACGGGCAGCCAGTCGATTCTTACCGCCTATCCGGCCGTGGACCCCCTCTATTGGAACCTCAATCTCAACCGCGCTTCGCGTTTTCATTCCGTTGACATGGCGATTAATAATTGCTGGGGGCATAATTCCTGTGACGGGACAACGCCGGCGACGCGCCTTGGTACTTTTTATCCCGGCATTTCGTGGTGGGGTGAAAATATCGCGGCCGGAAACTCCGCCTCCCTGGCCACCCTGCGGCAATGGATTATTGAAGGCACCACCTGTCCCCCGCCCGCGGACGGTTCGGGTTCCGACGGCCACCGGGCCAATATCATGAATTCAAACTACCACGAACTCGGCGTGGGCTATGCGTACAACTCCGCCGCGATGTATGACCATTACTGGACCCAGGACTTCGCCGGAAACGCCAGCGCCTATGCGGACCGTTGCCTGGTTTCGGGCAGCCATGATTTTTCACTCGCCACGAATAAGGCCTCCTTCCTGCTGAACTATTTTGACGGGACAGGCAAGGCGCCTTCTGTAAAGAGCGTGGTGGTGGGCGGCGTTTCCAATGCCATGACGCTCTGGATGGGCGCGCCCTCGCGCGGAACCTACCGCGTTGACCTTGCCAAGGGAAGCGCCTGCCGGAACTATTACTTCGCTTTTGTGGACGGAAACAGCACGGCCTGCCGTTATCCCGAAGCCGGCGTCCTTGTCACATTCGGCGAGGGCGGATGCACGAATGACTATTTGCCGCCTGAAAGCACCTCTGTAGAAGGCGTATTGCCGTTGGCCGATGAGGGAATATCGCAGCATCTGTTCGGCCGGAATCTCTTGATAAGGGCTTCAGATCCGAATGTTTCACCGCTTTTCACCGAAATAACGGATATCCGGGGCAGGCGGCTTGTAAGGAAGAAATGGAACCGGGACCGGTCAACCGAAATAACGATTTCTTTGCCAAAAGAGATGGCTGCGGGTATTTATTTTGTCCGCCATTTTCTGAATCAAGGCAAGTTTCGGACGGCCCGTATCATCCTAGTTGACTAATAAATCACTTAAGCGCCTTATCCTGTCTGATTTCGACGATTTATTTTCAAGTTTTTCTTAATTCTCTCTTTTATCTATTGACAAATCATGAAGACCACGCTATATTTACTTGGGTACGGGCGCATCCCTGCGGCGGATTAAGTCGCGATACGGATTAAACAGCGCCCGACGTGCATGGACCTTTCGGAAACCCTTCTGGCGGGCAATCAGGGCCCGGGGACTTTCGGAAGGTCATTTATTTTGGTCAAAAATATTTTGCTCTACGCAGGTCTTATTCAAGAGCAATTATCATTGGAAAAACTTGCACTGTCTCGGAGGAGAGTGTTATTTTTACAATCCTTATTTTAAAAAAGAGGCGCTTTAGCTCAGACGGTAGAGCAACGGACTGAAAATCCGTGTGTCCGCAGTTCGATTCTGCGAGGCGCCATGTGGAACCCCTTAACATAGCAATATGTTAAGGGGTTCTTTTTTTTGGATTATTTGCCATCCGTTATCGGCTTCCACGCTTTTCCACGTTTCTCAGCCAACCTTTTTGAATTCGGCATAGGTAACTATGGGCAGAGGGGCCTTCTTTCTGCCAACCAGAACCTGCACGTCATCGCCTCTAAGATTTGCGTAGCGATTGAAGGCCGAGTAGGTTTTATGGCCCGTCGCCTTCATAATAACATTGGGCGGATAGCCGGCCTGCACCCACCGGGTAATTGCTCGGTGCCTAAAATCATGGATCCAAAGGTCCGACAAGTCAACTTTCGCCCTTGCTTTTCGAAAGCCTTTACGGATGCTATCGACCTTTCGACCTCGAAAATTCACGACGTATTCGCTATCGGGCGTACGGCTCTCCAAAAGAATTTTCCTCAGTTCATCGTGGATAGGCACCATGCGTTTGCAATTATTCTTCGCGAGGGGTACAAAAACATACCCGTTTTCAAGGTCAACGTCCGACCATTTCATGCTGAGGATTTCCGCTATGCGCATGGCCGTAAAATCAGCTATGATAAGCGCCAGCTTCGTATGGGCATCCAATCCCTTTTTGTAGGCACCTCCGTTATTTTCCACTTCCCATTCGGCGTTGAGCAGTTTTTTAAATTCCTTATCCGTAAGGATTTTTTCACGGATGTCAAAAACTTGCGGGAGGTCCACCTTTATCACAGGATTTGTGCTGATCCTTTCAGTTTTTATTTGCCGTTTAAAGACGGCTGACATCATTATAAGATCCTTTTTGGCAACGGATGGCTGGACCTTTTCCAACCTGGCATTTTTAAATTGCTCTATTTCCTGCCAGGTTATGTCATTTATTCGGCGGTGGCCGAAAACTTTTTCGGAAGCTTTCAAGCGGCTAAGGAGGTCATCAGCGGATTTCTTGTACTTGAGGTAATTTTCCCAATGCTCTTTAATGGCTTCCGAATACGTTATACTTTGCGCCGGTTCCGTTGCCATTAACGGCTCAACCGTCTTTCCTGCTTTTAGTTCTTTTCGCAATGCTATCGCCTGGCTATATTTCGGGCCGGCGCAAATTTCTCTGCGTATTCCATCCCTTTGAAAATTTACATACCAGTTATTACCAATCTTTCTTAGGCCCCGCGGTTTACTAAACATTCGGCTTCATCTCCGGAACTTATTATTATTGCGCTTCCGCCGAAGTGACGAAGTTGGGATTATCTTCATATCATGCAACCTTTTCCATCATTGGCGAAGCTGTGGCTAACCGCTGGCGAAGTGGCGAAGTTTCGGGCTTAACTCCTTGATTATTCGTAGAGGCTCTTTTTTCCGCGCCGAAGCAAAGCTGCGGGTCAGCCGAGCCATCATCTAAGAGCAGATAACGGAAGGTTGCGCCCTGGCGACCGTTGATTTGGCCGAGGTAGCCAAGCTCCACGAGCTGCTCGATGTTGCGCCGCACCTGGGTTTCGCTCCAGCCGGTAAGCTCACGGAGTTCTTTTCGTGTAAATGGAATCTCACTCATAGTCAGGTCCGTGCGCTTATCGGTGGATTTTGCCGAGCCATATTTTTCAGAGATAAGTTTCACCACCTCGGCTAAAAGTGTGCGGGCAGTAGGCGACACATCATCAACGTTTCGGGCAAAGACCAGGCGGCCAAGCTCAAGCGCAATATCAACGTCCTTCTGCGTAGCCTGAACATATTCCACCTTTGTGCCGTCCGGCCTTCTTATGGCGCCGCTTTTACGCTGGTACTGGTGTAGTAGCACAATCGCTTTTACGAGAGAGAAAAACTTCCCCTGCTCCCGCCGCATCTGTAAGCGGCTGTAGGGCCAAGTGAACTTCAACTCTTCGGGGAAAGTGACAGTAAGCGGTTTTAACAGTCGTTGCATGTTGTGGTGCAGTTTGGTAATGCTGCTTTCGTTGGCCGTCATCTGATACCACCGGTGGCTGTTCTTAATGCGCTGGGCCTGTAAAATGTTTTTCGTCTGCTCGGGCGTTTCGTCGATGGTGAGGATTAAAAATCGCTGCTTGGTTTCATCGTCCAGGGCATCCGGGTTGGTTGTGGACACCATCACCACCACCGGCCCGCTGACCGTGTATTCATCCACGGAGAACTTGCCGGTCTTCGTATCCGTGCGCGTGGCCGCAATGGAAAGCTTTTGGCTGGAGATAAGCGTCTTTATGCTGTACATGGCTTCCTGCATGCCTTCTTCTTCCTCGATGGCGAGGACTTTGTTCTTAAGGGCATTCGGGTCACGATAAAAGAGCGATTGCCCGGTCATTCGAGTGTATTGGATGGCGCTCTCGGGCGGCACGAACTTGCAGACCGCTTCTTGAAGGCTGGTTTTACCTGCGCCACTGCGGGAGAGGATAAGAAGCGCCAGCGGGTCGGGCTGCAGGCGGGTCACGGCCGCAAGGTAGCCGAGAAGCTTATTGTATTTCTCGCCAATGTAGCCGATGGCTTCAAAGTCTGAGATAATCCGCTGTAACAGGTCTTTGTTTTTAAGGACTTCCAGGGCCTCCGTGTGCTCCGTGCTAGTCATGACGGGCGCTTGTGCAGCGCTCCCGCGCTCGCGCATAGTGACGCGCTCAGCCTCCAAGGCGCCGATAAGCTCCATAAGTTCGGCGGTTATTATGCCCGGTTGCGCCTTGAGATACTTTGCGCATGACTCAGAGAAGATTTCACGGCAGCGGCTGCTATAAAGGTCGATGGTGTCGATGTGGAAAAGGGCGGGGTTTTCCGGCGCCTGGGCTTTAAGCGTTACTCGCAACCGCTCCGGGTTGTGAGGCGCAAGGCCGGTGATACGGTAGAGTAAGGCGGAACCGTTGTAATAAAGGCCGTCTGGTCTGGTTTCAAGCGGGTTGGCCGCTTTCGTGGGGGTAGGCATGGGCTTCGCTCCTTTGTTCTGCGCCGCCATCCATCAGGCGGCGTATTTGGGAAAGACTTTCCCTGAAGGAGCGCATGTCCAGGCGCACCGGGCCGGTGCGGTAGGCTTCCCGCAGCTCCTGCACGCGTTCGCCCGTGAACACAAACGACATCCGCCGCCGCTCATTCTTCTCAACGTGGTCGAGTGAACACCCGACGCAGCGCAGGAAAGCGGCCAGATAAAGGTCGTTCGTCACGATGGCGCAGGAGCTTTGAGAAAGATATCTTTTGGACATGTAGCGCCCCTCCAAGGGCGTTATTGTTGGGCCGCCGGGTAAGTTTCCACACCGTACCGGCGGCCTTCTTTTTCTAAGTTTTCAAAAAGCTGTCAAGAGCAATATCAGCCCTTCTGGGGTTGAACAATAATCTATCAATAATGTACATTTGTTGTAACATTACACGCAAGCCAAAAATATGTATTTCAAAACAGCCGATTATTTTTTGAGCATGGCAAACGATAAAAAAACCTTTTTCGGGGACAGGCTAAAAACGTTGCGCCTTGAAAAAGGTCTTACGCAAACGGAACTCGGTAAGCGCGTCGGACTATCGCGGAGAATGATAGTCCACTATGAAAAACATGCAACGCGCCCGCCGGCGGATAAAGTCATGGCTCTTGCCCAGGTACTCGGCCTTGAAGTGAGAGAGCTGATAAAAATTAATAACATTGCCGGTATCCCACGAACTGACCCTCTTTTCGCCCGCAAGCTTGAAAAAGCAAAAAGACTGCCACTGCAGGACCGGGAAGTGCTCGTTGGAATTATTGACAGCTTTCTTCAGAAGAACGGGCTGACCCAAAAGCGGAAGAAGACCGCCAAGGCATAAGCCCCGCCAATTCCCGGCACTGAACTAAGGCAAACGGCCCGCCCCCTCGCCGCAGGTTTCCCCTTGCAACCCTTTCCTTGGCACTCCCTGTTTATTGTAAGGGTGCCTTTCATTTGATAGCAGGGGCAACCAGCTCTAAAAGGGGGCTACGTCTCGGGTTCACCCCGCGCCTTGATGCGTCCGGCATCCTTCCGGTTCCGGCCGCAGTCGGCGCTCCCCTCTCCCTCGCCGTGCCTTATTGCCTTAGCACGCCCGACCCTGTGGCCCCGGCCGCCCCAGGCTAAAGGTGCGCAACGCCGCACTCCGGGCGTGGTGCCGAACCATCCCCCGGCCGCCCGCCCCTTAAGAGAAAGACTCCGGGCAAATGCTTTAAGTCCATTCTGCAATTCTGCATTTTACGATAAAGCCAAAACCCGCGCCCGGCTCTCCGGGACATTTTTAAGGATGTCCCTCCGAGCCGTTCACGGGTTTTGCAGTCCTTAAGGGTGGTGGGTGGGCAAGGCCTTGACTGCGCAGGTTTGCATAAAACCGGTTACCTGTGCGGAGCATTTGACCCATGCCCATGGACGGGCTTGGGCAGGTAACCCGTTTTATGTAAAGTGAATAGAGCACGATAGCGGCGTGAACGTACCTGCGCACCAAAAGGCCGGGGTCTTCGCTTTTCCAGGTGTTCGCCAAATGAGAACATAAAGTACAAATAACTATTGCTATTACGCTCTGATTGATGTACATTAAACGGTATGGAGAGGCAAGCCAGAATAAGCGTCTTTAACTATACGGATTACCGTAAGTATCTCGCGGATTATTACGTCGCTCAAAAATTGAAAAAGCCGGATTTCTCCTACCGCTACTTCGCACGAACGGCCGGCATTGTCTCTCCCGGCTTTTACAAGGACGTGGTGGACGGCAGGCGCAACCTGGGCAAACATTTTATCCTCAAGTTTTCACGCGCTCTCAAGCTGGACCGTAAGGAAGCGGAATATTTCGAAAATATGGTCAATTTCAACCAAGCCAAGACGGTTGAAGAAAAAAACCTTTATTTTGAACGCATGGGCGCTTTCCGCAATTCAACCGTTTATAAGGTCGAGGCGGATAAGCATGAGTTTTATTCCAAGTGGTATTTCAGCGCTATCCGTGAACTTTTAGCAGTGGGTAAATACACTGATTCAGACTACCGACTTATCGCCCGTTCGCTAAGTCCCTCCATTCGTCCCGAGTATGCGGAAAAAGCCTTGAAAGTTCTGAAAAAACTTGGCTTCATCGCCAAAGACAAAAACGGCTACCTAAAACCGATCCAACCCACGATTACCACTGGCGAAGAGATCCGTTCCTTGTGCGTGGCCAATTTCCAGCGCACCATGATGGACTTGGCCAAGGAGGCCATTGACCGCTACCCCGCTGCCCAAAGGGACGTTTCCACACTGACATTGAGCGTTTCCAATAAAACATTCAAAGACATCAAGGACGAGATCGTATCTTTTAGGAAGAAGATACTCGGCATGGCTGATAAAGACCAGGACATGCATGGCGTTTGCCATTTGAATTTACAGTTCTTCCCGCTCTCAAAGTTCAAAGAGAGGTAAGCTATGAAAATATTTGCAAAGGTTTCAATCGCGTTGTCGATTTCAACGCTTGCCTTTCTCCTGTCATTCTGCACAACCAAGCCAACGCAAACAAGCGGTGGTTCAGAGACCGGCAACGTTGCCCTCGTCTCGGGCGAGCTCTACAAGGCCACTGGCCCGGCCATTGGCGCTGAGGTTTACTTCGTAAAGGTCAACTACAACCCCCACACCGGCACATTAGCTAAAGCGCATGCCATTATGGACACCGTCACAACCGATTCCGCCGGCAGGTATGGCACCAACATCCTCGACACCGGTACCTACAACGTCTTTGGCGTGGGCACTGACGGCAATCTCAGCCTCTTGGATTCCATACACATTACTGGCGATACCCAGGCGCTCCCACCCGACACCCTCAAGGCACCCAGTTCCATTGCCGGCACCCTCAAGATGTATTTCACGGATAGCCCGGGGTCGGTGTTTATCATCATGTTCGGCACCGGTACGGTGGTTTTGCCGCAGCTCACCGGCGGCTTTAGCCTGGCGAACTTGGCCGAAGGCAGCTATAGCGTAAGATTTTTGAGCACACTAGATAGGTACCTGCCGTTGGACACGACTTTGAGGATTACAGCCGGAACACCGCTTACGCTACCGGATTCAATTGTGCTGCCGCTGAAAATACCAACGCCAGCAGGCTTTAAGGCCGCCTACGACACGCTCAAACAGATCGTGACCCTTACCTGGGGTAAAGGCGATAGCGCCCGAGTAAAAGGCTATAACGTGTATAGGCAGCATGTGGACTCCGCAGAGGTCAAAGTCAATGCACTGCCCCTTTTAAGCCCCTTGTACATCGATTCTACGGGTGGCCAAGACCAGATCTATATCTATTCGGTTGTTGCCGTGGATTTCGAGAACAAAGAGGGGATCAGGACGGCGGGGGATACGGTTAAAATCGTACCCCTTTACAGTTTCGTGAGAGGATGGGGGAGCATACGATGCGCTGACTCCCAGTTTTGCACCCCTTCCTCAATGACAATGGATTCCAAAGGAAATTTGTTTGTCACTAATAGAGGCTTGAATAATGTCGTCAAGTATGACACGGCAGGTCACTTATTATTAAAGATTGGCTCATTGGGAGTTGATTCTGGTAAATTTCAAGAACCCTGGGATGTAGAGATTGACCGTAACGGACAAATATTCATTGCCGATTATGGCAATGGAAGAATTCAAAGATTCGATTCCACGGGGAAGGTAAACCTTATTATCAGATGTGATTCTGCATCTGTAGCTGTCGGTTTTACGCCAAAACCGCGATACATCCAGGTCGATTCTATTGGGAATGTATATATCATTGCTATCAGAAGTACCTTGGCGGCAGATAACGCTTATCAAGCATTCTTGGTCTACGATAGTTCAGGCGCACTTAAATCGTCGACAAATCTCGCTCCATTGATTGAAAATAAATGGGCTGGCGATCTTGTTATTCGTAATAGCAGGATTTTTATCTCGGCCGGTGATTTGTATATATTCTCCCTTAATTTGTCTTCTCCTGATCATATTTCCAACATATACTCACCAATCAATATTGTTTCCGATTCATTAATTTATTGCAGCGGTTACTATGATAGCCCAATGAAAATAACAGACTTTTCAGGAAAGCTAATTGCACGGTTTGGCAAAAGACCGGATTATACAGCTCCTTGGGCAACATGGACTTCTACAACGGATGCTTCACTATGCGGACTCGTGGTCGATGCCAATTTCAACATCTTTACATGCGAGATAGATGCCTCTGTGTTTGCTATTAAGAAATTTAAGCGCAATTAATTTTACGGGGTGGAGCACACGCGAGTGTTCCACCCCGTAAAAACATTTTTTATCCTAATTTAACCCAGGTTGTGCTTGCCTCGTTGTAATAATACATTCCTTTTCCTTGGCTTCCTGGATTCCAAGTCGTTCCATTCGCATAGGCTATCATTCCATCCGAAGGGCTTGTAGGCGCACTTGAGAGTTGCGGCAGAATCAATCCATTACCTGCCCCCTCGACTTTGATGTTACCATTGACAGTCAACTGTTCGCTTGGCGATGTTTCATTGACGCCGATTCTTCCTGATGAGTTTACTGTTAACTTTTCCGCTCCAGCGATTGCCAAATAAAGCGGCTGACCCGACGCAGAATTTACGATCGATGTTCCATCTGCCGATTGTAAATAACCATATCCGCTAGAGGACCCGACTTGGTCAACATGACCGAATACCGCGTAATCTGCCGTCTGACCAAAAGCATTCCAATCCCCTAAAGCCGCTCTTCCAATCTTAGCTCCCTTTCCCGCGACATCGGGGTATACTTCAAATGCAGATGAGGGAATGGTTCCGACCCCCACCTTGCCTTCTGTTATGACCATCTCGGCATTTGAATCAATACCGGCCTGAGCCATATTCAAATCAGCGGAAGAGGAAAATACCAGGAACGCCCTCGTGTATGGGGACGTATTCCCATCCTCAGCCTTAAACGCGATAGTCCCTCGCCTTGTCCCCGCGCCCGAATTGCCGATTGTACAAATAAAAGAATGCTTTACCGCTCCGCCATATACATTATTAGAGCGATTAACGGGAATAATAGCGAAGTCAGCATAACCATCCCCTATCCCCAATCCAAACCAGTCATCGGTATTCGATGTGCCACCGGCAATGTCAACGCCTCTTGCGGGATTCTTAGTACCAATTCCAAGAGGCCCATCCAGAAAATTCCTTTGGTAAGGTGATGCGGATGCTATGAAATTACCTAATATGGTATTGCCGACTTCATTTCCTGTATTAAACGATATACCAGGAAAAGAATCCCCTGTTGTCATAAAATTACCAATAACTGCATTGTAATCTGAGGCGATATAGATGTGTTTATTATTTCGTTCAAAATAGCAACCGTAAACGTAGGTGGCACTGCTATGCGCATCAAGATCTACACCTTCGTGGCCTGAACTTGTGTCCTCAGCCTCGAAGGTGCAGCCAATAATAGCATTGCCGTAGCATTTCATACCCCCCAGCGTTCCGCCATTTACGACTACACCTTTTCCGAAACAACGTACCATAGCACCCATTATAGTGTTATTATTTGACGCCCTTAGTGTATTGGTGATTAGTACGCTGCCCTGTAACCTAAGGGCGGTAGTACAGTAATCTATGGCACTATCTTTTATGACATTGCACCAACATTGTATCCGAAATCCTTCCAAAAATCTATTACTTACGCCTCCACCTTGTATATCTATGCTCTCAAAAATACATTTGGCCCCAAGTTGAATATTTATAACAATGTGCTTATCGTGTTGTGAGTTTGCAAGCTGAAAGCCAAGGTGCTTTACAAGCACGCATTCCGTAGCATAATCCGCTGTGTCAACTTGGCCCCCACATATTTGCAAAATATGCATGTTTCTGGTATATGTCTGATTTGTGTAAAGTTCGCTAACATCGTCTGTTCCCTGCTCAGCAAAATTTGGATTATACACTATAAATGTGGAACTTGAAGCTGCCAAAACAGAAAAATCTCCATTAAACCTTGTTTCCGTAAAACCAGCTACGTGGACCAAATCACCTACCTGGGGCAGAATTTGGCCTTCTGCAATCGTATAAGTTGTGAGATAAGTTGTTTTGCTGTAGAAACCCGCGTTTGAACCTGCCAAAGGTTCGCTGCCATTATTTCTATTCGCTATTAGCACAGATCCTTTGGGGCTGGCACCCAACAATACAATACCGCTTCCGGTTTCCTTGTTACCCGAACCACTAACTTGACCTTGGCCGATAAGCAAAGTGGAAGTAATTTTATAAGTGCCCGTCGGAAAATATACAACGCCAATTTTGCTGCTGTTGACCAAAGAATCAATGGCGGCCTGAATAGCGGTCGTATCATCCGAAGAACCATCCCCTTTGGCGCCAAAAGCACGAACGTCAACCCAGGGGCCTATCATTTTCAAATCAACTCCTGTTTTATCAATTTTTAACAAATCCGTTCCATCCCCATTCTGAACCGTAAAAAGATCCCCATCCTTGTACGCGGTAATGACAGAAGCCCCTGCGGAATGGTTGGAATCCAAAGTAAGCGCGGTATTACTTGTAATTGTTTTTACCGTAAATATTTCATTGGCGATCTTTATCGCATTGCCAACCTTCAATTCTGTTGTGAAGGAAGTGCCTGAACCCGTAACGCTCGCCGTTCCTATAGTTACGCTGACGGTCCCGGTTAAAGCAACATTCAGCTTTCCTTTTAAGTGTGTTTGTGCCGAAGGCGAAGTGGTCCCGATTCCAATATTATCTTGTCCAATATTTAATACGCTGTCCGGCCCTCCACTTGTTCGAATTGCTACCGCGCTTGCCCCGGTTGGAATAGCACCATTCGAATACAATGCTTGGTCTGCCATTTTAGCCTCCGTTTTTTGATTATGGTAATTAGATTAACACCTGCTATTAAATAAAATAGCGGGGGGGGCTGTCAAGCATTATTTCGCATTTGTTTAGCGCATTAAGCCAACCTTGTCCCTCCACATTTTTCCACATTTTTCTCGCAAGCCCCACAAAATTCGCCAATGTTATATATGCCCAGTTTTGGGGCTAATTCCTTGAGCTTTTAAGGGAATGCGAAGATTTCTCGATGGATGCGAAATTCTCAATTAAGGACTGAAAATCCGTGTGTCCGCAGTTCGATTCTGCGAGGCGCCATTTAAAGAGGGCTCGTTGTTCTGGAAACAGGGTGACGGGCCTTCTTCTTTTTATCACACCTCAAGTTACGGCTAAATCCTGAGTTTTCAAGAAGATTCAGCCGCTTTTCATGCAGTCTGGCTCTTAATACCAATCGTTACCTCTTGATACGGACAAATCGCTTTTTGCCTGAATTATCCCCTAAAATAATCTCGTTTTAATCTCGAATAATCTCGGTAAAATCTCGGTACTTTTCAGTCATTTTTTACCCGACCTGCTGAAAGGAGATAATCTTCAGTTCAGGCTTCCGTTCTTCCCCACCAAGATTGAGGCTCGAAACAGCATCATGGTAATGCTTGGGCGACAGGTGAGCATAAATCATGGTCGGACGCAGGTCTGTATGGCCCAGGAGCTTTGAGATAACCGGAAGCTCCACTCCCTGCATCACGAGATGTGAGGCAAAGGTATGACGAGTACAATGGACACTCCCTTTGGTTATGCCCGCCGCATTCATCATTTTTCGGATATGATGCCAATAGTTCCCATTGCGCCGGATTACAGGGTCAGGCACAACAAAACCATCAACCTTAGCCTTTAATAGCAATCTCAAGTTATCCAGGGCGACATCATTCAAGGGAACCGACCGAACCTGCCTGTTCTTGAGAAACCAATTCACTTCAGGCTTGTTCCGAAGTATGTGCTCATTGTTTGTTAACCCTCAAGAGTCAGGGAAGATGTTTCAAGACCTGTTGTAAAAGTATCCGGGCTTCTTGATAATCAGGACGCAAACGAATGGCTGTTTCGGCATCATTCAGGGCGGACTGATAATTCCGTGTTTCATGATGGATTTGCGCTTTAAAGAAATAAACTTCAGCCTGCTTTTCCTCAACCCCCAGGGATTTGTCGAAGTTATAAAGGGCCTCATCGGTCAGCCCCATTCGCCTAAGCACAAGGGCGCGATTGTTAAGGGCCTGGTAGTAGTTCGGATCACATTTAATGGCATCCTCAAAGTCCTTTAATGCCTGCCGTTCCCTATTCAGCATGAAAAAAGCAAGTCCACGGTGATTGTATATGATGGCGCGTACTTTTAAAGGGGGTTTGGCAGACAAGGCTTCGCCGTAAAGATCAATGGCGCTTGCATATTTCTCCCCGTTATGGGCTTCCAGGGCCTTAAGAAGGCTTTTTTCAAGATTGATATTTGATGTCTCTTTTTGTTTTGCGTCCCCATCATGCTTTTCAATCACGACTTGATACTTGGGAAGCGAATCTATGGAGATTCTTTTTGCTCTTTTTTGCAGTTCCGTAAAATGTTCGCGGCCCCAGGCTTCCATTTCTTTTTGCTTGGCGCGTATTTCCTGGAAAATCATGTCCGAAAGCGCAAGATTCGCGTTGAGCGCCGCTATTTTTTTGCGGATGACCTTTTGACCCGTTAACTCAATGTCGCTTTTGTAGGCCAGATCATGTTCCAGTTCAGCCCAGGCTTCCTGCAATATTGTGCGGACTTGGATCTCGTACGACGGGCTGCAAATATCCGGTAATTCGACGCTCGTTTTTTCCAATGATATTTCCATATGAACGCTGTCGTATGCAAATTCCCGGTGAGACAACGCTTCGGATTTACGCTCGATGTCCACCACTTCAAGAGATTCCTTGATTATTTCAACCACCCGGTCCACGTCGTCCAAAAAAGGAACAATAATACGTAGTCCAAGTAAATCTTTAATCTTCAGATTATGGTTTATATCGGTCTGCCCGAGCTTCTGTTTTTTCGCAAAAAAACTTTCAAGGGTCTTGATTCTTACTTTTAGCGTAAATTTAAGTTCTTCGGCTCGGAGCTTGTTCCTGATGGATTCGGAAATGCCGTTTAATAATTCCACCCATGAAGGAAGACAGCTTTCGAAGAGTTGCTGCAGATCTTTATCTTTGTCGGGCATAACGAAAATCCAATCGAAATGTCATCGGTCGCGATAGTAAACGTATTTTACGGCATTCTTGCTTGAGTTCTTCACCGTATACATCAATTCATCGGCCGATTTTATCAAGTCCTCCGCATCCGGAAACATGGTGTCGCACGTTACTACGCCAATGCTGAAGGTTATCGGCCAACGGTGTTGCTGCATTGCCTGCAGCAGTCCGTTTTGCAGCTTTGTAACTATGGTACGAACGGAATTCTGATCCGTTTCGGGAAACAGCAGGGCGAATTCATCCCCACCCAGCCGGCCCAGGACGTCCATTGTCCGAAGATTGTTTTTAATATAATCCGTTATTACAATAAGGACTTTATCGCCTGTCGCATGTCCGAAGCGATCGTTTACGGTTTTAAAATTATCCAGATCAAAATAGGAGAGGGTAAAAGGATGCTGGTATCTCTTTGAACGGGCGATTTCCAGCTCGAGCAGCTCGCAAAAGTAGCGTGAATTCGCAGCCCCGGTCAAACCGTCAGTGCGCGCAAGCGACCTCTCGTGCTCATGGGAATTCTTCAGCGCATTCAAGAGATAAACAAAAAGCAAAAAGAATGACAATCTGATAAAAGTATTCCAGTAATGTACAAATTCCGAAGTATAGGTGTGGACCAGGGCCAGGTCCACCCAGAACCATGCCGCCGTGCAAACCATACACGCAAAGACACCGATCCGCAACCCCAGGAACCATGTCGCGAAAGCTATGGGCGCAAAATATAAGAGAGACAGATCGATTTCCCAGCCGGTTGACAGATTCAAGAAACCGACAGCCACGATAAGCAAAAACGCACTAATCGTCTTTGCTGGTTTTGGTGATTGGTTAATAAATGCCAATAGCCGCATGCCATTATCCAGGGAAGTTTGTTTTGTTCAAGGGAACGCCTCTTTGTATGACTGAAGCCACGGTATGGATGTTTTTATAAGAACCGAACCTTCTACGGATGCCCTTCTCGATTTCGATTATCAGCAAAATTACCATCCCGACCCCGATGATGTAAAACCAGTCAAGCGGCGCTATCGGTGCGCTGTGAAACACCTTGTTCATGAACGGCGCATACACAAAGAGCCACTGCAAGACAGACATCATCAGTACGCCGGCAATGAGAGGCCTGTTGCCCAAAGGATTGAGATTGAGTATCGAATGCTGCAGTGAACGGCAATTAAAGAGATAGAAAAGCTCGCCAAAAACAAAGACGCTCGCGGCTATGGAACGCGCCACCGCTTCGCTACGGCCGGATTGCAGGGCCATTTCGAACAAACCGAATGCCCCGGTGCATAAACAAATTCCGACCAGACAAATACGGACAATGAGGGGGTTGGTAAGAATCGGTTCTTTCGATGACCGCGGAGGCCGTGACATGATGCCTGTTTCTTTGGGCTCAAAGGCCAGCATAAGGCCGAGCAGTACAGCCGTGGTCATATTGATCCATAATATCTGCACCGGCAGAATCGGCAGCGCTATTCCCGCCGCAATTGCCGCAAGGATGACAAGACCTTCGCCAAAGTTGGTCGGCAACGTCCAAGTGATGAATTTTACCAGATTATCATACACGCCGCGGCCCTCTTCCACGGCGGCTTCGATGGAGGCGAAATTGTCGTCGGTAAGAATCATATCGGCTGTTTCCTTGGCCACGTCCGTACCGGTAATTCCCATGGCAATGCCAATGTTCGCCTGCCGCAGCGAAGGTGCGTCATTAACCCCGTCGCCCGTCATGGCGATGGTGTCGCCGTTCGCCTGCAGCGCTTTAACCAGGCGAAGTTTGTCCTCCGGCGCCACCCGGGCGAAAACCGATGTTTGCCTGGCTCTGATAATGAGTTCATCATCCGATAATGCGCTTATGCGCTTGCCATTCAACACCGCATCCTGTTCGTTGACGTTCTCTTCATCGGCTATGCCGAGCTTACGCGCGATAGCGAGGGCTGTGAGTTCGTGATCCCCTGTTATCATCTTGACGCCAATGCCGGCTGTTTTACAGGCACGGACGGCGTTGATGGCTTCGGGGCGTGGCGGGTCGATCATAGCCTGTAACCCCAAAAAGGTCATGCCACCGGAAAGGTCCGAGTGGGAAACAGTGCTTGCGCCTGGTTGACCTGTCTTCCTCGCGAAGGCAAGGACCCGGAGTCCTTTTCGCGCCAGTTCCCGGGCCGTCTCATGGAAGGTTTCCACGTCCGGGGAGCCGGTTGCTCCAGAGGAAAGCAAAACATCCGTGCAGCGGGAAAGGACGCTTTCCACGGATCCCTTCATATAGATTACCGTGCCGGATTTTTCCTCGTCTTTGTGAAGTGTGGCCATGTACTGATACTGTGATTCAAAGGGTATGGCGTCCGTGCGGGGAAGTTTCAATGAGAGGCTGTCCCTGGAAAGGCCTGCTTTTCGGGCGGAGGTAATGAGCGCCCCTTCGGTAGGATCCCCTTCGATTTTCCATCCGTCGCCATTGCTTACCAGGCTGGAATCGTTGCAGAGCATGCCCGCAATGAGGCATTGCTCAAGAGATCGGTGGCTACCCGGCGCTACCGTTGTCCCATTCAGAGCGTATACCCCGTTGGGAGCATACCCGACACCGGACACGTCGAACAGCAGATTTCCGGCAAATATCTTCTCAACGGTCATCTGGTTCTGGGTCAGGGTCCCGGTCTTGTCGGAACAAATGACCGATGTGCTGCCCAATGTTTCGACCGCGGGAAGTTTGCGGATGATGGCGTTGCGCTTTGCCATTTTTGAAACGCCGATGGACAGGGTAATCGTCAGCGCCGCCGGCAGGCCCTCGGGAATCGCTCCAACCGCCAATGCAACCGCAGCCATGAACATGGCCACCGGCGATTCCCCGCGAAGATAACCGACTAGAAATGTCGCCAGAGCAAGCCCCAGAATCACATAAAGAATCAGAGCGCTGAACCTGGTGATGCTTCTTGTTAAAGGTGTGGCAAGAATATCGGCCGATGCAATCATGGTGTTGATTCTACCCACCTCGGTGTGGTTGCCGATGGCAATGACAATTCCCGTTCCGGTACCGTAGGTGACCAGTGTCGATGAATAGGCCATATTGGTACGGTCGGCAAGGACTACATCCGGGGGGAGGGCTTGTGTCTGCTTGCTCACCGGAACCGATTCGCCGGTCAGCGCCGATTCGTCGATCTGCAATTCACGTAATTGAATGATTCTTAGGTCCGCCGGGACCTTGTCCCCCGACTGCAGGACAACGACATCGCCAATGGTCAGCTCGGAGGCCCTGATGCGCTGCCTGGTTCCGTTTCTGATCACCGTGACCTCGTTAACCATTGATTTCGCCAGTGATTCGATCGCTTTCAGCGCTTTTGATTCCTGAATAAACCCGATGATCGCATTGACCAGAACAACGCCGAAAATAACCGATGAATCGGCCCATTCCTTGAGAATCGCGGTGATGATTGAGGCGACAAGGAGTATGTAAACCAGCGGCTGGTTGAACTGCATCAGGAATAAAATGACGGGGTGGGTGCCTTTTTTCAGCGTAATGACATTTTCGCCGAACATTCCTTTGCGGCTCGTTACTTCCCGGTCGTTCAAACCGCCCTGGATCGACGACTCCGCTTTTGCGAGCGCATCAACTTCCGTCAAGTTGTGCCATAGGGTTCCTTTCATGACTGGCACGGTCCCGGTTCGCTGAAAGACGCAGCGATACTATCCAATACGCGAAGTTCCGCAGGAGATATCGGGTTTACCAAACCCAGAAAACCGCCGGACGCTTCCGCTACTGCCTTGGCATGTCCGGTGATATCGGTTTTTAGCGCCAAGATTGCTTCACTGCTGAGAATCTCGCAAAGACCCTGCAGATACACCTTCCATGCGTCTGTTAATGTGGCATCCGGTTTTCGCACCAGCCATTCTTGCAGTATGGCTTGATCCTCTCCGTAACCAAGCTTTTGGGCGCCTTTTAACACAGCTTTCCGCTCCTGCTCTTCAATCTTGCCGCTGGCCCATGCGACTTCGATAATGGGTACCAGGCAAAGGGCGGACAAAATCTCGGGGCGAACATTAAGGGAAACCAACTCCTTAAGCACTGCTTTATTGACTATCCCGGAAACCTTGGACAATGCTTCTTCAGTCTCCTGCTGCCGCATAAGGCGTGCCAATTGCTCCTTCAGCACAAGGCTCTCCTTGAAAAAGAAAAGATCTTCCAGTTCTTTGGACTTGCGTGCAATTGGATCAGTCATGGTTTAATCCTCCATCCGGTTATGTGTTCGATAATGACTTCTTAGACATGTGAACGACTGCCTTAAAAAGTAAAAATATAGTAAAAAAGGGTGCAGTCCTCATACTAAGCTGCAATTTTCAGTTGTTTGAACGCTGCCCAGCATTTTTCCCAACGGCGCATCGTCTTCTTCATGCAAAAGCTTCCGATATTTCGTATACACAGGCAGGTGAATAGCCGGACTTCCCCTGGCGGCTCTCCCAACGGACGGCATAAACATCTTTCCGGCCGCGGAAATAGCTTTTGAAAACGGAAATTTTTTTTCAACAGGAGAAAGATTCGTAACAATATCGGAAGGGGTGGAATCGGCAGATGGCAGGGCCGGTATTGGCTGTGATAGTTCTATTCCGAGTTTCGAACGGAGATCGCGGTTCTCTTCTTGCAAGCGAGCACATTCGGTGAGCGCCTCTTTCAAGCGTTCTTCAAGAAATGAGGGCTCCATGGTACCCTTGCCCGGTTGTCATGATTTCATCACTCTCCAGTATCCACCCTTATCTGGGCCAATGCGCTTGATTTGCCCATCTTCTTTCAATCTGGAAATCCACTTTTCAACAGCCCGCGTTGACATGCCCGCCAGTTCTGATAGTAAGGCAATTGTAACTCTCGGCTTTTGACGCATGATAGAAACTATTTTCTCCGAACTTTTCTCCGAACTTTTCTCCGAACCTTCAGAAAGCGGTCTTAGGATGGTTTTGGCTTTGATAAACTGAATTTTAAACTGGCCGGTTTCGACCGTCATTTTAAGCCGGATATCCTGCTTACGGCAACTTTCCAACATTCGAAGGGTTCCGGTACCCCAATGCTCTATCAACCTAGCCCGGTAAAACGCTTGGGCTATTTTGGGGTTGTGCGGACGGGACGGATGCTTTTTGTATAAATCTCTGACGGGGAAATCCTGTGGCAGTCTGCCGGGATTCCAGATTTCCAGGCTATTGTCATATATGCGGACTTGTATTGTTCCTACGACACTGTAATCCCGATGGCAGATGGCATTGGTAACAGCTTCCCGGACGGCGTCGGCGGGATATTCGGCAATGACTTCTCTCGCGGCTTTTCCCGTGATGCTGAGTGCGGTTCGCGTATTCCTTGTCACGAAAGCCAGCGCGCTGTCGATTTGACTTATGATGTTTCCCTCAAAAGTCTTCTCGTCAATAAAATCGACGGAATTATCTCCTTTGAAGCGGGCGCACTTGACCTGCGCTTCCGGAAAATATCTCTGAGGATTTTTACTAAATAAGAGGACCGCAGCATTGGAGAGATGCCTCCCGGAAGTCTCCAGCGCCAAGTTCTTGATAAGTTTCTCGGCGGACGTCCTTGGCAATTCGGCCTGTGAGAGGAATTCTCCGATACTGGCCTTATCGATATCCGATGCTTTGAAGCCCACGCAGGGTAACGCATCCCAGGTCCGGCCGGTGCAAATTTCCGTTATCCGCTGGGCTTCATTCCGTGATAACTGCTGGTTGGTCCGCCCCACTCGCTTTATGGGCCGGCCAAAGGCCCAGACAGGTTTAAGCGGGCTTTCCTCAACTTGTATCACGATTATCGCCGAATCTTCGGGGCCTTCCATGGAGATGGAAGGAAACATCGAGGGATCCGTATTGACCTTGATTTTATTGGCCAAATCTTCCAAGGTACCTTTGCCGATCCTAATACCGACTTTTTCCCCATTGGGCGAAATGCCCACATGAATTGTTCCACCTGAAGCAGTGGCGAATGCAGCGACGGATTCGACGATCTCACGCCATAAAGCGAGAGATTGCTTATTCTCCGAAAAATGGGATTCTTGGGATCTCATATCGGATAAAATACATTTACTGATGATATGGAATAAATGACCAAGATGCCAGTTTACCAAAACCCATGCCGCAACACCTCCTACCAATAAAATCTCAATTTAATCTCACCGCTCTGTAACGTATTGATTTAAAACACCGTTCTGCGAGGCGCCAATCGCAGAAACCCCTCGGTTCAGGAATGGATCGAGGGGTTTCCTTTTTACTACCCGTAGAAGACCGGGAATCCTCACCAGATATGGGCTCAGATATGGAGGCATATCTGGGAATGTTTTTGGTACATTAAATCATGGCGCTCTTTTCAAGAAGCAGCTCTTTGGCTTTTCGGCGTTCATCAGTGTTTCCGATGACAATGAGAATGTCATGGGTTATGAACGATAGGTCAGGGGATGGATTGGAGATATGCTTGCCATCGCGATAAATGGCGACTATGCTAACGCCGGTCTTTTCGCGCAGACGAAGTGATCGGATTGTTTTTTCAAGCACAGGTGAGTTATCGGCAAGTGCAACCGGTTCCATCTCGCCATGAATGAAGGCGCTTTGTTCCATTGTCAGAATGGCCTTACGGGTTGGCTCACTTGTGGCCAATCCCAAAACTCCGTCCAATGTCTTTTCCACCTTCTCTATGACAGTCGAAGTTCCACCGAATACTAAAGTCTCAGAACTGATAAAACGAACAAGGAAGATGAACATAGAAACATAATGTCCTTTTTGCGTTCCCAGCCGTGCAGGGGAGACGGACGGGGTTCGTCTCCGAATAAGCCAATCACTCTGTGTAATATTCGAGGCGGGAAGTGAGTCCGTTGGGGATGCGTTTGGGTTTCTTAGCTTCGCCGATCAGCTATTTCGGTCCACGAGCTTGACCAATTCGCTCATTTCTTCCTCTTCGCCTTGAAGCACGATTGATCGCCCATGTGGAAAGCAATTTTACCGTATAGGGTTCCGTCTTCCTCAATTCTCGCCCAGCCTCTGCCGCTGACCGGATCCATTTCGTCGTTTCCGGCCCATGAAAATTCAAGGCGCTGTTTCTCTTCGATATCCTCTATTTCGTAATCTATCTGCCCTTGGACATATCCGAACTGAAAAGAGCTCCGTTTGCCGAATTCGATGAAACCTTCCACCTCTTCATCAACGAAATCCTGGTCCCACTGCTCCATTTCGGTAATACGCCATTTACCGAGGAATGAATTTTTCTTTTCAGTCATTAATTTGCTTTCTTCGTTTTACCCCAAAGCTTCAGGGTTTTTGCACCGCAATTGCACCATATTTGCACCGTTCATTATTAACGGTGCAATTCTTTCTTTGAAGTATTCTGTTTCGGGAACCAGAGTACGGCCTTTGTTTTCCCGCGCAATTCAATCTTTCCTTCAGCTTTAAGGGTTTCAAGCATCCGTTGAATTTGCCTTCGAGAATGGGAAGGAAGAACTTCAAGAAAGTCCTTCATGGGACTTCCGCTCTGTTTGTTATCTGTAATGTGTTTAAGCAGCAACGCCTTATTTGTCTCTTTATCCAGGCCGCGTTTCCGGGTATATACGCCAGGCTTTCCCGCAAACATTAGTCCGCCATATTTTCAAACCGTAAACGCTTTAAGCCTAAAATGCCGTTTATGAGAATCAACCTTCTATCCCCAAATGGCCTTTTTAAAGTGTTTAATACAATCTGTCCATCTCATCCGCTATGGAATAACAATTGCTTATGTTAGGGTGGTGCCGCTAAAAAAACAACGGGAAGACGGGCCTGGTCAAGGCAACCGACGCAGCCGCCGGGAGCGACGAGTGCAACCTATTGTTATTAGCCATGTTGCGCGAACAGAAGGGGCAATTGTGCCTCGTGCGAACAATGCCGGCGAGGACAGGAAACCATCATGATCGCTGATTTTTCTGCATTTGGGCTCAAAATGGCTTCTTGCTTTCGTGCGCTCCTACGGTTTTTTCAATCCGCATTGGTGTTGATGACCCGGAGATTTCGGTCTGCGAGTCTGCGCTTCAAAATTGCTTTCTTCACGATTGTTCTCCTGATAAGCACCTCATTGGTTCTCTGCATCATAACGATCCAGATAACGAACAATTACATACTGAACGAGATTGTCAAGAGGGGGGAATCAGTAGGTAAGAGTATCGCTGCATCGGCAGGATACAGTCTTCTGTCGAGAGATCTCCTGGGCCTCGACAATCTCGTCTTCAGGGCAAAGTCGTCAAATAGCGACATGACTTACGCAGCCATCGTTGATCCGGACATGAAGAGGGTTGTCGACAGCGATACACCGGCAGCCAGCGGGGAAACTGTGCCGGTCGCCCAGGGACAGTTCTTGAGAAAGGCCGCTGACGGAACCACCGTAAGAGAAGTGGTGAACGCATCAGGCACTATTTTCGAAATATCGTGTCCCGTGGTCTTCATGAATAAGTCGCTGGGCAGTGTCATCATCGGCATGAACAAGTCCGTTTTGGCGGAAGCGAGGACAAAAGCCGGCAATAGGCTGCTCCTGGCTTTTGGAATCATGGTCGCTATTGGAGTGTTTGCGAGTTCGTTGCTGGCATCTCTTCTGATAAAGCCCATACAGGAGCTCTCGGCGGGCGTGGAAAAATTGAAGAATGGAACCGCGAGGGATCCTCTCCGGATCTACTCACAAGATGAACTGGGGAAACTGACGGCCAATTTCAACGAGATGTCGGAGCTGATAGTCAAGCAGCGGGGAAATCTCAACAAATACTCTCGCGATCTTGAAGGTGCGTACATTTCCATAGTTAAGGTCGTGGCTGCGGCCATAGACGCGAGAGACTCATATACCCATGGACATTCCGCGAGGGTTTCCCAGCTATCTCTCCTCATCGGCAGACAGGTAGGCCTTTCCCATAAGGATCTGGAAGACCTGGAGATCGCGTGTCTCTTTCACGATGTGGGTAAGATAAAGATTCCCGACTCCCTTCTCCTCAAGCGGAGCAGACTCAGCCCGGCTGAATACAGGGAGATGATGCACCACGTGGAGTACGGAGCATCCATCCTGAATTGGGCCCCGTCGTTGGTTAAGTATATCCCTTCCACCCTTCACCACCACGAGTGGCACAACGGCAAAGGCTATCCTGATGGACTCATGGGTGAAGACATTCCTCTATTCGCAGCGATAATATCCATATCGGACTCTTTTGATGCAATGACTTCGGATAGGCCTTACAGAAAGGCTTTTTCCGAGGAGAAAGCGTTGCACGAGATCGCTCGTATGTCAGGAACGCAGTTCCGGCAGGAACTTGTCGCAGCTTTCCTTACTCAAATGGAGAAGACGCGCGTCTCGAATACACCCCTGTCTGTTTTGGAGACCGTGTGATGCCGAATATTCGACATGCAAAATGGCTTCTTCTCGTTTTTGCGCTCTTCTTCATCGACCAATCGTGCACGGGAGCGAGGAACCGACAGCCACCGCGGGAGTATGTGAACAGCATTGAGGATATCAAGGCCGTCGCCGACAAGGCATTCGACGAGGGGGACTTCGCATCGGCGGGCAAGACCTATAACGTTCTGCTGAAGAAACATTCATGTTTCACGGGTTTTGTCCAGAGGCTCTCATTTGACAGAGCTTATCTGAATACAAAACTCTCTCACTGCAAAAAATCTCTTTCGACGCAGGGATTTCAGGAATACAGGAAAGGCAATCTTGGCGAGGCGGTCGCCGCGTGGCGGAGTCTCCTTGCGATCGATCCTGATAATGCAAGCGTCAAAGAGGTCATAAGAACGGCCACGTTGCAACAGAAGAACTTGCAGAAATTAACTGCCGGTCGGTAACGATATCCCGGACTTCTACTGGCTGCTACGACAGCAGGGGGCCTGATACAACCAGTATCAGGCGGCACCGGCAAGGCGATGGCGAGTGCGTGAATCTTTATTAAAGACAATTTTGGCACTATAACCCATCGAAGCCACAATGCGGCTGACAAGATCAAGTCTTGGCAACGTTTTCGAGTTCATACTCTCTATCCTGGCAATAACGGATTGCGGAACAGACGATATTTTAGCAAGTTGTCGTTGAGAAAGTCCTTCATGCTCACGGAGTTTCTTAATCTGAAGGGCCAATTCAAACTTTTCCCGGCGTTCTTCATAGGCCTGCCTGAAAGCGGGATTCTTTTTCCATTCATCGACCGTGTCAAAAAAGGAACTGCCAATATGTTTACGGTTCATGATAAAACCTCCTTCATGCGTTTAAAGGCAAGTTCAACATCCCTGGGTTGACTGTTTGTCTTCTGCTTTTTGCAGGCGTGAAGCAAAACTATTTCAGGCCCGGTGATTAGACAATAAAAAATGCGCTGCTGCCTTCGTGTCCCGGTCTTTATTTCCCAAAGCTTGCCCTGCAGGTGGCGAGTGACAAGCTGGTCACACTGCGGCCCAAACTGCGCAACAAGGTTCATGTCAAACGCTATGTCCGCCTGGTCCTGCGTGGTAAGCGTAATCAAATAATCTCGAACCGGCTCACGGCCCAATGCTGTTTTGCAATAAGTTATCTGCATCCGTCGTACCCTTATAAGATAGCTTATATGCTATCAGTTTTCAGGCAATTTCAGTGTGCAAGAAATAATTTTACAACTTAATGAACCGTTTTGTTCTGGTGCCAGTAAGGAAGATTCTGCGAGGCGCCAATGGGAACCCCCTGACCTTAAATAAGTTAGGGGGTTCTTTATTTTAGCCATTGTCAATCTTTGATTGTTGGCACAATTTTTGTCAGGCCAAATCGTCGGTTTCTTTTTCCAATTATAAACGCAGAAAAGTTTCTTCTGATGGACGCCATCCAATCTTCAGTGTTTAAGCGCAGGCCTTTATTGTTCTTGCCTTCATTAATTAGTATATTAGTACATACTAATAATTCAAATGGAGCAACACAGCATGAAATCCATGGCGAACCTTTTCAAGCTTCTTTCAGTCGAACCCCGACTTAAAATAATCGTACAATTAGCCCAGGTTAAGCGCTTGTGCGTGGGCGCTCTCGCAAAAGACCTCGGTATCACGCAGGGGGCCGTTTCGCAGCACCTTCGCCTTCTTAAAGACGGCGGGTTGGTTTCCGATGTTCGATGTGGCTATCATATACACTACAGCTTGAACAGAGACGCTCTAGGTACGGTGCTGCCATCAATAAATAGCCTTTTCGAACCCAAACGCAATCCGAAAAAGTGCCACAAGATAAAATGTCTAAAAACCCCTGAATGAAAGAAGAGCGAAAAATAATTCTAAACCCTGTTTTTATGAAGGGAATACCCGCCATGACCATAGTCAGCGCAAATAAGCTTGAAAAGAATTATGAAGTCGGTAAAATAAGCGTGAAAGCGCTTCAAGGGCTTGATTTTACCATAGATGAAGGCAAGATTGTTTCATTCATCGGCCCGTCGGGGAGCGGAAAAACGACGCTTCTCAATTTGATTGGTTGTCTCGACAAGCCCACTTCCGGAACACTCACGGTTGCAGGCGCAGATGTTACCGGTCTCAACCGTAAGGAGAGCGCATCGTTCAGGGGCTCAACCATCGGTTTTATCTTTCAGGATTTCAATTTGGTACCTATCCTCACCGTATATGAAAATGTTGAATACCCATTATTGATGGTCCGTAATGTACCCTCCGCCGAACGGAAAAGACTCGTTAACGAACTCCTTGAGGCTGTTGGTATGACCGACCAATCAAGTAAATTCCCTGACCAGATTTCAGGCGGGCAAAAACAACGGGCCGCCATTGCCCGTGCGCTGGTGACCAAGCCCAAGCTGGTTCTCGCTGATGAGCCCACCGCGAACCTTGACCACGACACTGCTTACAAGGTACTTGGTATCATGAAGAAAATCAGGGACGAGTTCAAGACCACATTCATATTTTCCACTCATGACCCTAAAATTGTAGGCGAAGCGGAGCAGGTTTATTCCCTCGAAGATGGCAAGCTGATGGGGATGCGGGAAGGAGTGAAGACCGATGCTTAATATTATTAAGATATCCCTGCGCAATCTCATGCGATACAAGCGCCGTACATTTCTTGTGACTGCACTCATTGCCTTCGGCGTAATGGCTGTCCAGGTGTTTATCTCGGCATCTGGGTCGTATAAATCTTTAATCGTCGGCCAGATAACCGATGCCATGTTAGGCCATATTCAAATTCATAAAAAAGGCTATATGGTCTCGATAGAGAACGTACCGCTCAATTTGAACATGAAACAGCACGGCGCGGATTTGATAAGTAAGGCCCTTTCAACGATTCCGGGCGTAGAAGCCTTTTCCACCCGTATTCGACTCGGCGGAATGATTAGCAATTACACGGAAACAACCAACCTGCGCCTGTATGGTATTTCACCGGAACAGGAATACAAGACCGTTCCGCTGCTGCCCAAGCGGATATTGAGTGGAAGCGCAGACTTGAAGCCCGGCCAGATACTGGTGCCCTCACTCCTTGCAAAAGGACTCGGCCTTAAGCCCGGTGACCCCGTGGTTATTATTGCAACAAATAAGGACGGTTCCGTCAATGGCAAGAACTTCATGGTTAGCGGGATTCTTGATGCAGCGCCCGGTCCCGGAGGCCGTGACGGTTACATTTCTATTTCTGACGCCGTCGAACTGCTCCGAATGGAAGAACCGGAAATAAGCGAAATCGCCATTCGGATAAAAGATTTCGACAAACTTAACGAGGTTTATGGGCAAATTAATGAAAGCCTGGCAAAAGAAACCACGCCCCAGGGTAAGCTTAAGTTTGAGGTGCATACATGGGAAAGCCTCTCCCCGTTCGCTAATATTGTGAAAATGGTCAATCTGATGTCACTCTTTATAAAAATCATCCTAATCGCCATTGTGCTGATTAGCGTCATGGATGTAATGATGATGTCGGTCTATGAGCGCATCCGCGAAATCGGGACATTGGCGGCCATCGGCACCCCTCCTGCAAAACTACTCTGGATGTTCATTACCGAAGGAGTATTTTTAAGCCTTTTCGGAGCAGCGGCAGGAAACATTCTCAGTTATATCGTTATTTATGCCATCCGGTTTTCAAAATACACCTTTGCCTTTGGTATGAGAGAAGGGTTCATTCTTGACCCTCATATGACCGTCGCAAATGTCATGTCCGTCTCACTATTGGTGGTTGCAATTGCCGTCATTGGAAGCCTGCAACCCGCCTTCAAGGCGTCACGGGTCGAACCCATCAAAGCGCTCAAGAGCGTGTAATACGGGATATAATTCATGAAAAAGCTACTCTCTCTTTTATTTGTTGGCGCACTGATTTGTTCCTTGTGGGCAGGTTCGGACACCCAAGCGCTGCTCCATCAAATTGACCGTAATCTGGAACCCGACTCTTATGAGATGTACCGAAAGCTTATTAATGTCGAGCCGGATGGAAAACAAAAGGAATTCCTCCTTTTTATGCTCCGGAAAGGCAATGACAAGATTGCGGGTCTTTTTCTTTCCCCACCAACGGATAAGGACCGCTCAATGCTCCGCTTGGGGGACAACATGTGGTTGTACATCCCCAATGTCGGCAAGCCGGTGCGCATCACCAGCCTCCAGTCGGCCACAGGGGGTGTTTTTAACAATGCCGATATTATGCGCATTGACTTTTCTGCGGAATACAACATCGACACACTGATAGACACCCTGGGGCAATACCTTTTCATATTAAAGGCCAAGACCAATTCCGTGGCCTACGACCGACTGCGGTTATGGGCTGATAAAAAGGCCCTTTTACCTACAAAGATTGAATGCCTGACAAACGCTAACATGTTAATCAAGACGCTGCACTACAAAGACACCAAGGATTTCGGTGACGGCATTAAACGGCCCTCCGTGATTGAGACCGACAGCCCATTATATAAAGGGTACAAATCCATCTTGGTCTATGTAAAAATAAAAAGACGATCACTTAAGGACGAATATTTTACCACTACTTATATGTCACGCCTCAATGAACTACGTTAGTAAGCTTTTTCTTCTTTCCCTATTTGCTGTGGCTCCTAATATTGCCAAAGGGCAGGATTCCACAGCCGTTGATTATTCTTATGATATCTCTGCTTTTGAGAAAAAGCCCCTTGAATACTCAGCTTCAATAGAGGCTTGGCCAACTCTTCTTTCGCTCAACAATCAATCACCCTTATACCGGCTGAAATATCACACCGGCACCGCCTATGCTGATATCTATAATTGCAAACTCGAAGGCCTTGCACGTTTTCAGCACCGGCAGTTTTTCGCAAATATTTCCGGCGCACTGAATGTTGATTATCCCCGCTATGAAGACACCTTGGGTACTCAATTGACGCTGTATGAGGGTTACTTTAAATATACCCCATTTTCGACACTCTCGATATTTACAGGAAAAAAGACTTTCCGCTGGGGAAAGGGTTATGCCTACAATCCGGTCGCCTTTGCCGGTCGGCCCAAAGACCTCAATAACATTGATGCAACATTGGAGGGATATTGGAGTTTTTCATTGGATTATACAAAGTCTTTTGATGGTGCGTTGTCGTCAATAACAGCATCATCCGCCCTGTTGCCGGTATATAAGGAGCTAAATTCAGATTTTCTACCGGACCGCTCTCTGGCGGCAATAGCGCAAATCTATTGCCTTCTGTTAAATACAGACATAGACCTTTCCACTTATTTTGATGATTCACGTAATTATAAAATCGGAGCGGATTTTTCACGCAACGTCTTCTTGAACTTAGAGGTTCATGCGGAATGGGCGTACGAATCGAATCACGACAGAATGGCCTTTGATGACGCTGCAAATCCAGTTGCAGAAAGCGAATCAGCCAACAACATGGTCGCGGGCATACGTTACCAGACCCCGTTTGACGCTACTTTAATTCTGGAATATCTGTATCAGGGAAGCGGCCATTCACCCGGCCAGATGGAAGTCATGTACAGTGCACTCCAATATGCCGCTACAGGTGCATCCGTTGAAACAGGCCATCGTGTTCAACAGCTTTATAATGCCGCCTATAATCTTCAATTCAATGCCCGAAATTATATCTACTCCAAATTTACCTATCCCGACCCTTTTGCCCAGGTTTATTGGACTCCTTCTATCTATGCGTTGGTTAATTGCGGGGACGGCAGTGCAATGGTGGGTGTTGAATTAACCTACAGCAGATTCAGACATTTGCTTTTCACAGGCCGGGCGATATCATTCATGGGACGAACCGCGAGCGAATACGGTATCAGACCGGTTAATAGCCGATTCGAATTAAGGGCTAAAGCGGTATTTTAAAGGTTGGTATTTATGCTTGCCTGCAAGAGCGTGGCCCATTTCATCAATGCAAACGAACGGGTACTTTCATGAGTTTATTGCCGAGGTTGATGATCAAGCCAATAAGGTGACGCTTAAGACCAAACGAGGAAAGCCACCACTTTTCAAAAAAGACTTTTCCCAAGTGCCAAATCCTGCTGATTTTTCGAAGTTCCAGGCGAGGTGTAGGCGTCGCAAAGAATTCCCCGACGGCAAATCCGGCACGGCCTTTACCCGCCTCGATGGCACAATAACCCAATCCGCTGAACTCCGCGACAGGCACTCGTCCGTTGATTTCATCCGAAATACGTTGCGCCACAACCTCGGCCTGGAGATGCGCAAAAACGCCCGCTTTGGGCAGCATCATGGGTATCTCGGCTTTCCAGCGTCCCGGAATCGTTATGGTGGTTATATCGCCGATGGCATAGACGTTCGGAAATTGTGTTTTAAGGGTGGCGCGGTCAACCGGAATCCAGCCCGATTCATTCGATAAACCAGCTTCGCGGGCAATGCGCAGCGCTCGATGCGGCGGAATGGCAATAAGCAAGTCGTAATGAACGGCTCCTTTCCCATCGAATAAAAGTTCGCGTGTCTGTCCGTTTACTGATACAAGTTTGTGGAGCGGGTGAAACGAAATCCCCTTGGATGCCAACATCTGCTTTACTGCTTCGCCGAGCTGCGGCCCGGCAACCGGCATGGGTTGGGATTCCGGAGTATAGAGATGAATATCCATTTGGTTGCGCAATCCGCGTTTCAGGTAGTAGTCCGCAACCAGCATGGCTCCTTCATGCGGTGCGCCGGGACATTTGTAAGGCATTGAACCAACGACCAACGAAATACTTCCGCCCTTGAACTGGTCGAGTGCTTGCGGCAGTTTCCGTGCACCCTCAAAAGAATAGAAGGAGTGTGAAGCGTCCTTAAGGCCTGGAATGATTTCCGGAGCAAGTTCGGCGCCAAGGGCAACGACAAGATAATCAAAGCTAAAAGATTCAGAAGCCGTGGAAATCTTCCGATTCGCAATATCGATTCCAAGGACTTCAGAGCAAATCAGTTTTATCCCCGGACGGATAAGTGCACGAACCTGTCTTGTGATTTCGTTGGGCTTCCTGAGACCGGTCATCAGCCAAGGGAACGAAGCGGGAAAAGCGTGTTCAGCGGTTTTCTCAAAAAGCACGATATTATGATTTTCCGGCAGCGCCCGCCGGAGGTCATTCGCCACAACAAGCCCGCCGGTCCCCCCGCCCAATACGATAATCGTTTTGTTGTTCATTCAAGATCCTTTGTTTTATTAGACCGCACTGCTTTAATAAGATAACGGATAAGATTGAGGGATTCGATGCTTCCGTTCTCTACTCCCTTTTCAAAATCCCCCTTGCTTTGAGCCATGGAATTCGTGAGATGAGCGATGCAAATAACATTTCTTTTGCAAGCATGCGCAAACGAATAAAGGGCTGCGGATTCCATCTCGACGCACTCAGCGGAATGCTTAACCGCATGAGCTATTGCACGTTCTGTCTCTCTAAAAGGCGCATCGGTTGTCCATGCCGTGCCGATACCTATGGGTACCGGAGAAGACTTCAATCGGAAAGAGAGCTTCCTTAATAGTTTTGCATCGAGATGGGCGAAAGGCGCAGAGGGAACATAATTACGGCTGGTGCCTTCATCGCGTAAGGATTTTGAGATTAACAAGAACCTGATAGCCTCGGCAGGAGAATGAAGCCTTCCCGCTGATGTCATGCTAATCAGTAATTTGCATCCGGAAGCAAACAATTCTTCAGCTACAAGAACAGCGAAAGATGAGCCTACCGCATAACCTACAATGCCCACCTTCATCTTACCAAGTAAAAAAGTATGAAGATCCGTATGATAGCATCCCCATGATGCATTCGGGGACGCTTGTCCTTCCTTGCGAAGATATTCAACAATGTCACCGTCAGGATCGAGGATACATATATGAGGAACGGAAGCCTTGGTGATTGATTTCTGACGGCGAGCCTCGCGAAGGAGGTTCTTCGCGTTCAGGATGGACGGATCACCGTAATCGTTACGAAACAGCATGTTTTCTAATTCCAACGAATTGGACGCAAAGCCGCAATCTCAATAAATCCCGGAATTGTCCTGAGCGCTGCATGGCCATCTCCCCTCGATAACGAGTCAAAATGTAATAACCTTGTCCGCCCATTCCACCATCTTGACACAATCAATCATCGTCGAAAGGGGACAAACTTCCGACCCGTTCAACTGACGGGATTTTAGACAAGTTCCACACGCTAATATTGCGCCACCGGCCTCTATAAAAAGGCGAAGCTGACCAGCAACATCGTATTTCTCATGTGTGATATTCTCGCACTCAACGGCCTCTCCCATCAGGAATACCTTAACCTCGTGCCCGTTTTTCTTGGACGTTGTCGCGAACCGAAAGGCGTTCCATGCCTTTTCAAATTCTTTTGTTTCAAGGATGATGCCGAATTTCATAATTCATTCCTCTTTTCTTGGTTCTTAAAGGTAATGCTATCTATTTACTTTCTTCCGGCACCAGGTTCATTCCACAAATCGGACAACTGCCGGGTTTAGCCTCATGGATTTGTGGGTGCATGGGACAGGTATAATAAGTTGCCTGTTTCTTCATCTTCTGATTCGATTGTGTGCTGTCAGGCATCGGTTGCTTTTCGGCTTGTCCAGTTGCATGAGCATTGTGTTGACCGCGTGAACCATGGCACATCATTCCACCCATCATGAAGCAACCGCTGAGAAGGAACGCTGAAAAAATAGCGAAAATAAAGAATCCGGTATTAACATAGCGTTTCGCCCGAAACATTAGGAGACCTCCTGTATTTTTGATAGCTTTCCCAAAACAGCATTGATCTCTGTTTGTGTTGTATAACGGCCGAGGCTGAATCTGATGGTTGCTCCTGCATCGGATTCGCTGATTCCCATGGCCTTTAAAACAGAAGAGATGGAAGTGGCACCGGAGTGACAGGCGGAACCCGTGGAAACCGCGACATCATCCAACGCCGTAAGCACTGCATCCGTTGTTAACCCCCAAAAACCGATGTAAAGCGTGTTAGGCAACCGGACTATCGGATGGCCATGAAGCCTGATTTTATCTCCAAAGTGTTTGCGAAGTTCATTGAGGAAATATTCGGTAAGCGCCTGGATTGTTTTGACCTCCATAAGCTCAGATGCAATTTCGCATGCTTTTCCCAGGCCGACGTCGAAGACAACATTTTCAGTTCCGGCCCGTCTTCCGTTTTCGTGGCCTGCACCGTGAATCAGGGGTTCGATGGAAACGCCTTCCCTGATATAGAGCGCACCTATTCCTTTTGGAGCATAAAGCTTATGGCCCGCTATAGACAGGAAATCCACCCCGAGATCATTTACACGAGTCGGTATTTTCCCAACCGATTGCGCTGCATCCGTATGCAACAGTACACCTTTCTGCCGGCAGATGGATGAAATCTTGGAAATAGGCTGGATAGTGCCCGTCTCGTTGTTTGCATGCATGATGGTGACAAGGGTTGTCTTTTTTGTAATGGCTGCCGCTACGTTGTCAGGGGAAACGGACCCATATTTGTCGACGGGAAGATAGGTAATTTCGTAACCGTTCTTTTCGAGGAACCTGCAAGGGTTGAGTACCGCGGGATGTTCGACCTGTGATGTAATTATATGGTTCCCCTTACCTCGAAGTGTATGCGCGACGCCTTTTATGACGGTGTTGTTGGATTCGCTGCCTCCGCTCGTGAATACAATTTCAGACGGTTTTGCGCCGAGCAGATCGGCCACTTGGCCGCGAGCCGTCTCGACCGCCTCCCTGGCTCTTAATCCATAGGCATGGCCGCTGGATGGATTGCCGAAATGCTCGTAGAGGAAAGGCTGCATGGCGTCCGCAACACTTTTATCTATGGGGGTAGTGGCATTATAATCAAGGTAAATCATTGCAAAACCTCACTTCTTGAATTGTTTTAGGGCTTTTGCCTCGGCTTCCAGATTGCTGATCAGGACTTCACGCATAATATCGCACGCCTGGGTTATCCTCGCATCACTGAGCTTATAAAACACATTTATTCCTTCGCGCCTGGACTTCACCACGCCCTTTTGAACAAGGACGGCCATGTGCTGAGAAAGATTCGCTTTTCCGATTTTTATCTTATCGAGAAGGTCCGAGGCCGTAAGTTCGGCATTATCCCGTAAACAACTGATTATCTCAAGGCGCTTGGGATTGGAGAAGGTTTTGCAGATATCAGCATGCCGAATGAATAGGTCCATCATAAAATGCCTCTTCTGTTGGTTTGTTAATATATCAGTTAATGAACTTATTAACAATATAGGTTATTCCGGCTCGGGAATCAAGCGAAACCGCCGCCGCGTGCATCCGGTACCATTAGCCCTTAAGTCCGAACTCGCGATCTTCCTGTTCCCTTCAATACAATTTCTGCCATTTCTTCGCATCAAAGGACGCCGGAAGAAGGCAAATTTCCTCTGTTGCAAGGAAGACTGTAAATTATACCCGTTTTGGCCGAAAAAAGATTATCCCAATTGCCGCGAATGTAGCAAAGGCCGCACCAGCCGTGAAAGTCGCGGAAGGGCCGATGGCATCCCACAGGTAACCGGCCATCACGCTCGCTACGAGCAGCGCAACCCCGCTTGCAAGGTTGAAAACGCCGAATGCCGTACCTCGCAACTCGGCGGTTGTGGTATCCGCGACCAGTTTCGCGAAAAGTCCTTGCGTGGCCGCCATATGAAGGCCCCATAATAATGCTCCGCCCATGACATGCCAAGGCAGAGTGGCTTTGGCAAGCAGGAAATCAGAGAGGATTAAAAGGGTGAGTCCGGCGACAAGCAGCAACCTTTTACTGAAACGGTCTGCGGCCATTCCGGCAGGGTAAGCGGCCGCTGAATAGGAGATATTCATAAAAATCATCACCATCGGGACATAACCGATGGATAGTCCGATACTTTGTGCCCGTAGCACCAGGAACGCCTCGCTGAAACGTGCCATTGTGAATACCGCGCCGAGCAAGACGATGAACCAGTAGCGCGATGGAAGCTGTCTTGCGCCGGTAATCGTCAGTAATTTCCGGCTTTTTGATTTTGTCGTTGAATGCTGTTTGGGTTCATGCACACCAATAATCAGACATGTCACCGCAATGAATGCGGGAATGACCGCAACCCAAAGCACGGCCTTGATTTGGTTGGCAAATAGGACCATTAAACCTATTGCGAAAAGAGGGCCGAGAAAAGCGCCGACCGTGTCGAGCGTCTGACGCAAGCCGTATGCCGCGCCGCGCATGGCAGGCGGAGTAATATCGGCGACAAGGGCGTCACGGGGTGCGCCTCGGATGCCTTTGCCAATACGGTCGATGAAACGTGCGGCGAACACCCAATGAATGGATGCGGCAAGAGGGAAGAGCGGCTTGGTGATGGCCGCGAGACCGTAGCCAATCACAAGCAGGAGTTTTCGTTTGCGGAAATAGTCGCTGAGGACGCCGGAAAATACCTTGGTAATCGAAGCAGTGGCCTCGGCTATTCCCTCCACCAGACCGATGGTAATCATGTTAACGCCAAGAACGGTGGACATGAAGACCGGCAGCAGGCTATGGATTATCTCCGAAGAAATATCCATGAACATGGAGACGATGCCAAGCGACCAGATACCAGATGGGATGGAGTGAAGAGATGCAAGGTTCCTGGTCTTCTTTGATGTTTCCCGTTCATTTCTCATTTGAATCTTCCGTTTTCCCTCCATTAATAACTCCAACAATGTCTTCGTCCTCTACGGGCGCAAACCAGCGTTGAGCTATGAATGTCGGAATAATGGCGCTTGCAACAACCACGCCCACGAGTATGGAATATTGCGATTGCGTGATGAAACCGGATTGAAGGCCGAAGAGGCTTGCAATGGTTCCAAACGTGAGGCCGGTACTCATGAGCAGCGTCGTATACATGCTGCCGGAAGGGATGTACTTCTTCGCCAGAAAATAAACACCGATGAATTTCATAGCGATTTTGATGGCGAATAGCACCGCGAACAATCCGAATGCGGAAGCGATTAATGGCAGAGATACTTTGAGTCCGCCCACAATGAAAAAGAGAGGTGTAATGAAGGCATAGGCTACCGTTTTGAGACGGGTCAGAACAACACGCTCCGCAGTTGTTTCGTGGAAATGCTTAGACATGAAAAGCCCTAACAGAAACGCAGGCAGCACCGCATGAGATTTGCCGAGTTGGGCGAAATAGATAAAGGTGAGGAGGACCAAGAAGATATACTTGATTTCGGGTTCGATGACCTTGTTTTTCAGGCGCGTGTTTTTGAATATCTTGTCCGAAAAACGCGATGCACCGTAGATGACTGCAACAGAGACGGCGATAAAAAGGAGCGTATAGACTGAAGTGTCAATGAAAATCACGCTCATCGCTAATGCTACGAGAATATCCGTAACGAATGTTGCCGCCATCAGAAGTTTGCCGACTTCGGTCTTTGACAATCCTGTTTCTACTAAGACGGAATAAACGACGGCGAGAGAGGTTGTTGATAAAGCTATTCCCGCAATCAAAGCAGACCGGGATTGCCAGCCCAATCCGAAATAGGTAAACAGGGAGATACCAAGAAAAGGCAGCAAGAATGAGCAGAACCCGATAAGAAAGCTCTCTTTAAATTTGCGCTTCATAAGAACGGTATCGATTTCAGTGCCAGCAAGGAAGGTCAATAAGATTCCTCCGTATCCGGCTAAAAAGTTCATCCATTCCTCTGACCTAAATCCGAAGTACCCGGCAATCGCTCCTACGGAGATTTCTATGATTGCAACGGATAATCCGATGCGAAGGGAAATAAGACTGGAGAGAAAGATGAGGGCACCGGCGATGAGGGGAATGATATCTGCTTTCATAAGGATACTCCCTTCCTAAAGAAAAAGAAGTAGGAGTCATCAGCTTTACGCGCGGTGCGTTAGCGGTTGCAGGCGGACTCCATCACCTTATGAAAACAAGAATAAAATATCTGATTGCCTGTTATTATTTCAAGCGTAAATTGCGGGAGGAAACCAAGAAATTAGTGAAAGAAACCAAACACCGCAATACTCCCTGCCAATGATAGCACAATTTTAGCACACCGCTCCGTAACATATTGATTTAAAACACCATTCTGCGAGGCGCCATTTTAAGAAGGCCTCCCGCGCCGAAGCAAGATAAATTCCCGCGTTGGTATAGTAGATTTTATTAAAAACGCACAAACATCCGTTGCGTTGCCGAGGTTTCCGTTCTTAATCGGATGATATACATACCCGCCGCGGGTAATTGCTTCTTGTGCAAGGATACAGAATGCGATCCCGCTTCCTGCATTTCATTTGCGGATATCTTCGATAATGCACGGCCGCATACATCATACACGCACAAGTCCACGCGCTCTTTTTGCGAGAGGTGATAATGGACAATGTCCCCGGCAACAAATAATTGCAATCCTCCCATTCCGGTGGTTTTGATTTTTCCCTCTATGATTGAAACCGGCGCCATATACGTCCGAAACGCGATGTCTTTTTGCAGCGGCGAAATGACCAGCGTTAATTTACCTGCGGCATCGGCTGTCATGTCCTGCGTGGATGTAACGCTACCCGTCCACGTGTCCCAGGTTTCTACTTTGAACATCTGGTTCGACTTGAATCCTTCCACTGATAACTGACCACTGATCACTGGTATCTGGCTCCCATCCACCACATTTTTCCACGTATGGTTCTTGTTTTGTATCCACAAATGGAATTTCCCGTTTATCACATCCTTTTGACCCCAAACGCGGAGATTGTTCGTATCCGACACGGCAGGGGCAGCATCCTGATAATTTCCGTTGCTCAGCGGAATGTCCTTGATGAACCTGTAATAGTTACCGTATTGTTTCCTGTGGTCACGGCCATTGGGATAGATATGCGCGTTATCGTACCAATACGATTCAATCAAACCACCAAAATTAATGCCGCCCCAAATAAAATTATGCAGCCATACGCCGCCGGTGTCGGAATCGAACGCCCGTGTGTAATCGTCCGTGTTATCGCTCGCGATAAAACCGGTTTCCCCTCGAATCACGGGTTTCCCGGCTCCTTCCGGCCGTTTCGCGCCGTATTGCATACTGTACGTATAGGTGGCCAAGGCGGTTTCATAATTGTACCCATCATCGGGTTCGTAATGATGCACATCCGCAAAATCCACGTTTGAGTAATTAGCATTAGCCCAGAATTCATTTTGGGGAAACGAATGCCAGTTGGAAGTGGATACCATGTGATGGTTGGGGCGGAATTGCCGCATATAGTTGCCCAGCTCATCGCATAGAGCATAATGGTTGCTGTTAAACGGATCGCCTTCGTTAAGCAGTTCCCATGAATGAATGGCCGTGGAGTAGCCCCACCGGGCCTGGCAATAACGCCACCAGGCCTGATGCAGCCAACGTGTTTTGCCCATCTGCCGGTCGTTGCCGTAGAAATAATTTCCGTTCTCCTCATCGAATTGTCCGTTATAGTCGATATGATCCATCACCCAATCACCTTTTTCCGACAATACGGGCCGCAAGTACACGCCGTTCTGTTCCGCCAGTTCCACCACCTTATCGAAGGCCAATGATGCACGCTGTTCGAAATACAAATGATGCGCCATCCAAGCCTTGGAGATAAGGTTTGGACCGAATTGATTATCGGCGAGTTTCTCCTCCACCCACACGTAGTCGACATACGCCCCGCCGAAAGTTAGATTTTCTACGGTCAGATACAGGCGCGGTAGAAAATCGTAGTTTTCGGTCTGCAGCGTGCCCTCCATAATACTCCAATCGGCATGCACCGGATCAGGAGCAGTTGTCCAATTGCTTCCCGTGTAAGTAGCCGCCAATACCGTCCCAACACCCGGATAATACGCCCGCTGGGTCTCGTCATTGTCATTCCACAGCCAATCGCCGGATTTTATCACAAAACCATACGGCTGGCCAGGCACATACGGCCCTGTGATATCAGAGGCGGCTTTATAACGCACCCTTACCCGGTAGGCGGTATTACGCTTGCAGGCCGGAGAACGCTGAATAAAACCAAGGAACATGGGATTACAGGGATATTGCGGATTATAGTATATCCCCATGGAAATATCGCTGCCGGGATAGGCGACTTCCGACGTCAGATAGGTCCACGGGATATAATTACCCGCTGATCCGTTAATGGATTTCCACGGATTCCAGGAGGAGGAATTAAGCCCCCATTGTACCAGCCACAGACGTATGACCTGGATGCCGTTGACGCCCATTTCTTGAAAGTTGTCACGGTTGGCCATTACCGGATCGTTCCAGCTGATATGATCGAAATTCATATTATATCCGAGTCCGGGAAAATAGGTGCCATCCTCATATTCAAAATACCGGCAATCCCTGCTGCTGACACGTATGAATCCGTGGTTTTCCGATGAAACGACAGTAAAGGTTTGCGTCGGCGATTCGATTTGGCCTGATGCGTCCTGTGCCGTGATTCTGTATTGCCAATTGCCTGTCTGCGTGGGCGCGAATCGGACTTTCCAAACATATAGCCCGGTGGGATACATCCATTCCTGGTTGCTTTTAATCTGATAATCAAAATCCTGACAATAAAACGCCGGCTGGGTATAAGTGGTAACCCAATTGTCCGGAGTGAATAAAGCGTTGACCGTAATTCCCTGACCCGCCTGAATTCCCGCAGGAGGAGCTGCATCGTACGGCCATTGCGGATTCTGCGCAGACGTGCCGATTTGAAATGATATTTCGAGTTTGGAATATTCTGGGATTTGACCGGAAGCATAGGAAATGCGATTGTCCATGATGTTGGAAATGGTCGGCAATGCAAATATTCTTGATACAAAAGTCACGCCGAGCAAAAAACAAATGGACAGGAAAGGTATTCGCATGGATCACCTCTATTCTACGGAAACAAAACGTTTCACGACACTCCGCGTTCCTTGCCGGAGGCGCACAAAATACATCCCGTTCCCGATTTCGGCCCGCCAATCCACCGTTGTTCGGCACAATCCCGCTGCAACGTTGTTTTGCCTGCAAGACCACAGGGACCTTCCGGCAATGTCATACACGTTCAGAGCGTATTCCCCGAAATTCGGCAGCGTAACAAAAAACCTGAAAGTTCCATTGGCGGCTGAAACCGCGGTAACATTCAATGCTCCATTTTGAATGGCTGCCGCATTGGGAGAGGTTGTTCCTGTTGAAAGCGAAACCTCGACGATTGCGATAAGGTTTTGAATGTAGAAATAGTCTCCGCGGGGGAAAGCCGGGACATCCAGGTACTTGTAAAGCTCTTCGCGCGAATCTTGAAGGATCCACGCCTTGGCCGAGAAGAGGGCGGGGTAATCGTACAGATTCTGAAATCCCGATTCGGCCGTGGCGGCGTTAAAGCGGGAAACGAACCAGTAGGGGCCGACGTTGTTGTATTCCAGCAAGGCTTCCCGGGAATTCGAAACGAAAGCGGTTAATAAATTCAGTTTTTGCAACTCTTCGCGAAGCTCCGGGACGATAAAAAGAAAATTGCGGCTGAGATTCATCATGGTCATTTCATAGCCGTCGCCGTAATTGGTATAGGGCGAGTCCTTCGAGAAATTGTTAGCCCGCAACACGACCAATCGTCTGAGTTCGTCTGCGATTTCGGTACAAACCTGGATGTCTTCGGTTTGTTTGCCGGCCAATTCCTGCAACCTTAAAAAGCCGATATACCCGGCGATATAAGCGTTACATTCGTACGGATGGTCAATCAGATAGCCGTCCGTAGCTGTGGGAGATACGTGGGTTCCGCCCGCATAGGGCGTGGTAATTTTGTCCCTGGCCGCTTGATAAATTCTTTGCGTATTGGAAGGAGCTACGTTGGCCGCGTATTTCCACATTGCGTAAAAAGTAATGGGGTTGATATTGATGTAATTGCCAAAATACCAGGACCATCTTCCCTCGTATCCGTCGCGGTATTCAGCCGGCAGATTCTCAAAATCCGATATAATCTCCGGAGGCAGGTCAATGGCGTCGCGCTGTACGCCGTCTTTCCATCCGATACGGTATTGCATGACCGGATCAAAATACAGCGAATACTGGTTTTGTAAATAGACCCCCACCTGTTGTTGAAGGCTTGCGGACAAATACGGGTACGCACGGCTCAAAGTAACCAATGCGTCACAGGGATTCTCAAAATAATTGTCCATATGGTTGTGGGCGCATGTAAAATGGCTGTCATTGTAATAGCCGGGTTTAAGAAGACCGGCGGTAACGACTTTTTGCACTTCTTTTTCCAGACGAACCATCAATCCCGTGGCGTCTGGTGTTTGCACGGTTTGGGTGACAGAAGCGCCGGCGAGCATGGGCAGTTTACCGAGAGCAGTACCGGAACCAAAAGCTAAAATGGAATTGCCCTTAATTGAAAAGAGTTTGCCTTTGTAGGGCACCATGGGATTTTGGTCACCATGGTACCCGTAGATACCGTTGGGGCCGCCAAATTGCGCTGTGATATTATCCAGAGGATTACTGGCCTCCAGGTAATGCAATTTTTCATCATAGCCGGGCGCAAACTGGCCAAGAGAATTACCGCCATAGGGCCAAAGAACGGATTGGTTGGTCAGGGCAGGTAAAGTGGTATACGTGCTTGATCGGGAACAGCAAAGTATTTTATAGATGTTATTCCCGCCGCCCGAAAGTACGACGGGTTCGTCTCCAGCGGCATCCAAGTTTGAATCGCCAAAATACCGGGTCCCGAATTTCCAACCCATGACATGGTGGCGGCCGTTACCCCGGTCGTTACTGATAAAAAGCAAATCATTGGCAATGACCGGCGGCGCCTGGGTATTTGGATTGGCCATGGGAAGGGCCGGAAAGTATTCGGGCCGCCCGTCATTGTCTAAATCCATGGTGTATTCAACGCCGTTTTCTCCATCCAGAACAGTGTAGATTCGGAGGTGCGGTTTTTGTTCCAAAAATTCAGCCAAACCCGCATAATCCAAAACCGTCTTGCCGGACGCCCAGGAATCGCTGATGGCGACCGTTTGGCCAAAGGAACCGCTGTCCGCACCGTACATGGAATAAGTGTCGGAGTTATTGCTGGACAATGTTCCGGGCCGCATAAACTCCCGATAGGGAATATTGCCCGAAAAGATGACGTAATCCTTATTCGTGGCAGGGTGGGTATAAACAACGGGCCAGTAGGAATTATAACCATCCCCAACCAATTTACTCGGCGATTTCCATTTAAGCGTGCCATCCATATTTAAGGCATAGGCGTAATTATAGTCGGTGGCAAAATAGAGTGTATTGTTATTATAGGCAGGCGAAAGATGAATAGGCCCCAAAGGTTCAGCGTCCGGAGCGGGATATTGCCAGACCAATGCGCCGTTCACCGCGTTAATGGCATAAAAATAGCCGTCCCGGTTACCCACGTAAACCATATTATTTATAACCAAAGGATTTGCATCGAAACCCGCCTTGGCGCCGGAAAATTCCCACAAGGGTTGTCCGGTAATGGCGTTCAAGGCGTGCATTTTTTTATCATACCCGCCCACGAAAGCCATGCTGATACTGTTCACCGTTGCAATGGCCGGACTGTTTCCCAAAGGCAATTCGGTATCGTAGCGCCACACGAGATCGCCCGTATTGTAACGGAAAGCGTATAAACCACGGGACGAAGAGACATAAACCAAATCGTTAGCTGCAATAACCTGAAAATTGGGAGGGATATACGCGTCAATCGGACGGTACCATTCCGCTTTAATGGTGCCGGCATAGATGTCACCGCCCACCTCTTCGGATGTCCAGCTCGTTCGCTGCGGATTGCATGCGGTCATAGGCCAATCGGCGAACAGGAAAAGGTTAGGAATCAGGAGAATAAGGGTGAGAGCAAGTCCCAAGCCGGAAAAAGCCGTTTGCAATAATTTTTGGGTCCGTCCCATGGCTGGAAGAGTCTTGGCTATGACCAGGCATTTTAAAAACATAAAGGACTCCTTTGAGAAAGGGGCTAGTATTCACTTGCTCCAATATCCGGCGCATGAACGGTTCCCGTCCCTATGTAAAAAATCATTCCCGTTTGAAAAGCTGATATGCCACGGTCAATGCAACCCGTTCAAGGCCGATATATCGGTCGCGTTGTCCTGCACCTCCGGCCCGCGGCGTCGCCTGTTCCGTGCGGTAGTTGGCGTGCACCGGAATGCCCTGGTCAAGTGAAAGCCCGGCCTCGAACGGACCTTGGGTCCATTTCACCGCGCCATGATACCAGAGGAAGTCGCCGAAAACGACCGGTGACTGTGAACTGCCGAAGGTTGTGCCGGTGAAAAGCCCGCTTTTCGTCCAGTCGAACGAATATCCCGGATACAGCCTTAAGAATCCCAGGGACTGGTCCGTGCCCAGGTTTTCCAGGCATTTCCAGGAACACCCCAGGCGGAAGAAGAAGCCCTGCAAAGAGGCCTTGCCGTTCACGGTATAATTCCCGTCACTCACCACCTGATACTTCGCCGGATTTATTTTCAACCCGCGGATGGAATCGAGCCACAGTGAGGCGACGCCAATGCCTCCCCGGAGCCGCATCCGTGAAGAAAGTTCGCAGTCCTGCTCCCACATCAGGCCGACGCCGGAGCCGTTCACGGGCACCCCGGAAAAGACGGTTGAATACCCGATGCCGCTGACATTCAGGTAATAATCGCTCGTCATGCCGCGGAAATCAAGGACCGCGGCGCTGACCGCGCCCGTCAGACGCTTCCGCTCAACAGGAACCTGGACCACAGTTGCACGGAGACGGGACTCGAACGCAAGGCTGTCGGAACCTCCGGAAATGCGGAAGGGATCCACGAACTGCAGCAGCCCCGTCACCACAACCGGACGCG
>Ga0208373_1000910_pt1 | contig 44087 bp, 36 predicted proteins | sample RifOxyC2_FD_184036 | JGI IMG/M metagenome (GOLD analysis project Ga0208373, IMG submission 184036) | Soil microbial communities from Rifle, Colorado - Rifle Oxygen_injection C2 (SPAdes) | ecosystem: Environmental > Terrestrial > Deep subsurface > Rock core/Sediment | place: Rifle, Colorado...
TTCTACCAGAAAAGTTTGCGAAAAATATTTCTTTAGCGCACTCGAGGGGCTTCAACAGCTTCGTCTGAGACTATTGCGGGAATTGCTGAGGAAAAAGAGAAAAGGGAGAAAGTTTATTTTTTTGTAAATTTCATCATTTGCCTTTCCCTTTTATCTGCTCCCTTTTCGCTGCTCAAAAGTAACGACCCAATTTTAACAGTTATTGACTGCTCAGGAGAATTCTATGATCAGAATCATCACTGCCAACCTGAACGGTATTCGCGCCGCTGCTCGCAAAGGTTTTTTCGACTGGATGGTTAAGCAAGAAGCTGACATCGTTTGCGTGCAGGAAATCAAGGCTCATCTGCATCAAATGGAAGATCCTGCTTTTTCACCTAAAGGTTATCATGCTTATTATTTTACGGCTGAAAAAAAAGGTTACAGCGGCGTAGGCATTTACTGCCGAAAAGAACCTGATCAAATTATTACCGGACTTGGCTGGTCAACAGCAGATGAAGAAGGCCGTTATATTCAGGCTGATTTTGGCAGTTTAAGTGTTGCTTCTTTGTATATGCCTTCAGGAACGATGGGTGAACATCGGCAAAAATTAAAATATGACTTCATGGATCGTTTCATGAAAGTGTTGAAAAAATTTCGACAGTCAAAACGCTCTTATATTATTTGCGGCGATTACAATATTGCACACAAAAAAATGGATTTGAAAAACTGGAAAGCCAATGAAAATCACACAGGTTTTTTACCGGAAGAACGCGCATGGATGGATCAATTGTTTGGTTCTGCTGGATGGATTGATGCTTTTCGTGAAATCAATCACGAACCTGATCAATATACTTGGTGGTCAAACTTTGGGCATGCACGAGAAAAGAATGTCGGATGGCGTTTGGATTATCAAGTTATCACGCCTGACCTTAAATCAAAAGTCAACAAGGTAAGCATTTATAAAGATAAATTTTTCTCAGATCATGCACCGGTGATCATTGATTATTCGGCAATTTAGAAGTGGTGTTCTAAAATGTCTTGACAATTTAGAAGTGGCATTCTAAAATGTCTAAAAAAGAGAACGCCATGAAACGCCTTTATCAATCTATTTTAGCCACCGACTTAAAAGAAACAGATAAAATGCTTTTTCTTGCCGGACCAAGACAGGTAGGCAAAACAACCCTTGCAAAAGATACAAAAAATCTAACTTCGCATTTTCATTATTTAAATTGGGATAATGATGATAATAAGAAATTAATTCTGCAGGGTCCTAAAAGCATTGTTGAAAAATTTCAATTGGATATTCCGACAAATAAAAAGCCTATTCTTGTTTTTGATGAAATCCATAAATATGTTCGCTGGAAAAATTTTATCAAGGGTTTTTTTGATACCTACCGCTCATTGACGCATGTTATTGTGACTGGCAGTGCAAAGTTACATTTATATCAAAAAGGCGGCGATAGTATGGCAGGACGTTACTTTTTATACCGCATTCATCCTTTATCTGTCAGAGAATGCATTCATTCAAAACCTAATTTAGATTCTGAAATTTCACTGCCAAAAAAAATATCAGATAAAGATTTTGAACATCTATTAAAATACAGTGGCTATCCAGAGCCGTTTTTGAAACATAACTTACGTTTTTATAATCGCTGGCAGAATCTATTAGATCAGCAGCTTTTTAGAGAAGATATTCGTGATATTTCGAAAACTCATGATTTAGTTCATCTGGAATTACTGGCAGAAATTTTGCAGCACCAAACCGGGCAATTAATCAATGCCTCAAATTTAAGCACTAAAATTCATTATTCTTATCACACCGTTAACAAATGGCTCTCTATTTTAACACAGGTTTATTATTGTTTCTTAGTTCAACCATGGACAAAAAACGTAAACAAATCGTTAAGTAAGCAGCCTAAAGTCTATTTATGGAATTGGACAAGAGTATTGGATGAAGGCAAACAAGCAGAAAATTTTATTGCTGCGCATTTATTAAAAGCAGTGCATTTTTGGACTGACATTGGATTAGGCGAATATAAATTACACTTCATTCGAGACCGTGATAAAAATGAAGTAGATTTCCTTGTGGTCAAAAATAAAAAACCATGGTTTTTAGTTGAAGTAAAGCTTTCATCCTCACAGCCGATAAGCAAAAATCTAATAAAATTCCAAGAAAAATTGGGCGTAAAACATGCTTTCCAAGTTGTCTTAGATAAAGATTATGAAGAAATCAATTGCTTTAATTACGAACGTCCAATCATTGTTCCTGCCAAAACATTCTTATCGCAATTAGTTTGAGTTCGAAAACTCTTCAAACGCCTGCAATGCTTCTGAAGCATACATCACAGAAGGACCGCCGCCCATGTACATAGCAACAGAAAGCATTTCAATAAATTCTTCACGCGTTGTACCTAATTTCACCAATGTTTTTGTATGAAAACCAATACAGCCGTCGCAATGATTTGCAATACCAATGCCCAGTGCAATCAGTTCTTTTGTTTTTTCATCTAACGCGCCTGCCTTTTTTGCGCCCATTGCCATCATGCCAAAACCTTTCATCACTTCCGGTGTTGCTTCGCGAAGTTTTGCCATACCGTCTGAAATACTTCGTGTAATATCTGTGTAATTTTTTGTCATGCGTTTTTCTCCTTAAAATTAAAAGGAAACTATTATACTGAAGCTTCATTCCAATTGATATCATCATTTTTAAAAACTATTTGACACTTCCCTCATGCCATGTCATAAATATTAATATGAACATTCAATGTAATCATTTTATTTTTCATCTCCACCACTTCCATAGGTAGCCTTCAATCGGTTTTCGAAAGATTGGGGGCATCGTTTTTTGTTCATCTTTTAAAAATTTAAAAAATCCTTATGGAGAAAATCATGCAGTTTCCAACGAATAAAAAAAGAGTCTTAAGTGTTTTTAGTTTAGCAATGATTAATGTCATTGCAATTGACAGTTTACGTAATTTACCCACCAATGCTGAAAACGGCTGGCTGATTATTTTCTTTTATTTTATCGGCACTTTATTTTTTGTGCTGCCGTGCATTTTAATTACAGCCGAATTATCTACGCGCTATCCAAAAACCGGTGGTTCTTATATTTGGGTCAGAGAAGCATTTGGTGAACAATGTGGATTTTTCACGATCTGGTTATTATGGATTTATAATGTCATCTGGTATCCCACGATTTTATCTTTTATTGCAGCAAGTGTTGCTTATTTAATTAATCCAGCACTTGCTGCTGATAAATTTTTCATGGTCAGCATGGTGATCGTTATGTTTTTTGCTGCAACGATTGCTAATTTTTTCGGCATGAAAACGTCGAGTCTGATCAGCAGTCTCGGTGCTATCATCGGCACTATTTTGCCGATGATTTGTATTATCGTGCTGGGCATTGTCTGGCTTGCTTTAAAAAAACCTTTAGCTATTCCTTTTGAAACAAAAGCTTTGCTGCCGTCAGTCAGTAGTTTTAAAGACATTGCTTTTTTAGTCATCGTATTTTTTAGTTTGATGGGATTTGAAATGTCAGCCGCACATGCAGAAGAAGTAGAAAATCCGTCACGTGATTTTCCACGCGCTTTAATTTATTCCGCTGTTATTGTGGTGATTTCAGCAATCTTTGCTTCGCTTGCCATTGCGATTATTGTGCCTAAATCAGATTTAAGTTTAGTCAGCGGATTAAACCAAGCTTTTCTTTATTTTTTGCAAGCCTATCACTTGCAATGGCTGATGCCCGTGGTAACTTTGTGCATTATTTTAGGGGGATTCGCAGGCATTGCCGCCTGGGCAATTGGTCCGACAAAAGGTTTGATGGTTGCGGCACAAGATGGATCTTTGCCAAAAATTTTAAGAAAACAAAATAAAAAAGGTGTACCTATTTCAATTTTAATCTCGCAATTTATTATTGTGGTTTTACTCTGCGGATTATTTTTATTTTTCAAATCCATTAATACCTCGTACTGGATTTTAAGTGATCTCACAGGGCAGCTTGCATTAATTTATTATCTATTATTTTTTGCGGGCGCGATTCGTTTGCGCTATAAAAACAGCGGCGAGCTGAATGCTTACAGAATTCCGGGTAAAAATATCGGCATGTGGATAGCAGGACTGACAGGATTTTTAGTTTGTATCATCGTTTTTCTGTTAGGATTTTTACCGCCGAAAGATTTAATTCAGTCTGATTTAAGTTATGAATTGATTTTAATCATTGGCATTTTAATTTTTTCTTTGCCGCCGCTGATTATTTACCGCGTACAAAAGAAAAAATGTAACTATTCAGCGCAATGCTGAAATACGGAGGACGTTCAGTTTTGAGGGAAGATTGGACGAAAAACGGGTGTACGAAATACTATTTTGGGATCGAAGCGAGGCTTTGATACATGAGCAACAGGAGTGTATAAATAATACATGACTGTTGCGAACTTTGAGGCGAAGCGGAATTTCACGTGAAGCATCGCTTCACACAGCTTCGCGCCAAACTCAAGGAGAGTTTGGCTGGTGGGTTAGCGCCGCAGGAAGCGGAAGCTTACCAACACAAAGCGGAAAACCAAAAGACGAAGGGTATATAACCCAAAAATGGACGTCCCCTAGAAAGCAGCGAATAATGATGAAAAAATTAATGCTTAAATGAAAAAAATTCTTTCACTGCATCAAACCATCCTTTAGCACGCGGACGATGTTTTTTAGGATCTTCATTTAAAAGCGTTTCAAATTTTTCGAGCAATTCTTTTTGTTCATTTGTTAATTTCACCGGCGTTTCAATACTTACGCGGCAAAGCAAATCACCGACTTCACCGTTTCGCAAAGATTTTACACCTTTGCCGCGCAAACGAAATAACTTTCCTGTTTGTGTTTCAGCTGGAATTTTTAATTTTACTTGTCCGTCTAAAGTCGGCACTTCAATGTCACCGCCGATTGCAGCCAAAGTAAAACTAATCGGCACTTCTGAAATTAAATCATTGCCGTGACGTTCAAATACTTTGTGCGCTTTCACTTGTACCTGCACATATAAATCACCGGCAGACGCACCATGCATTCCTGCTTCCCCTTCACCGGATAAACGAATACGGTCACCATTATCTACACCCGATGGAATTTTAACCGATAAAGTTTTTTGCTGCTGAACGCGTCCTTGTCCATGACAAGCTACGCAAGGATCTTTAATAATTTTTCCCTGACCATGGCACTTCGAACACGTTTGTTCCATCATCAGAAAACCATGCTGCATTCGTTGTACTCCTGCACCATGACAAAGATCGCAAGTCACAGGACCGCTGCCTTTACGCGTACCTGTGCCGTGGCAAGTTTTACATTCCGCCCAGGTCGGCACATGAATCGTTTTGTTTGTGCCATGCACGGCTTCTTCTAATGTTAACGCGATTTCATAAATTAAATCACTGCCGCGCTGTGCACTTTGACGCCGCTGTCTTCGTCCGCCGCCAAAAATATCCCCGAAAATATCACCAAAAATATCCCCCGCATCTTGGAAATTAAATCCGCCTGCACCAAAACCTGCGCCTTGATTAACACCCGCATGTCCAAACTGATCATAAGCTGAACGCTTTTTCGGATCGGATAAAACCGCATAGGCTTCTTGAATTTCTTTGAACTTATTCTCAGAAGTTTTATCACCTTGATTGCGGTCAGGATGATATTTCATCGCCAATTTTCGATACGCTTTTTTTAAATCATCAGCAGAAGCATTTTTTGCAACGCCAAGAATTTCATAGTAATCACGTTGAGTGGACATAATCATTTCCTAAAATATAACACACCAACAAAATATAACATCTGCAACTTCAAACAAAAGTAAGGGCAATTCATGAATTGCCCCTACAAAATCTTTTTCTTTTTTCCCTGACGGGCAGATACTTAAGGTCTGCCTTATAAAAGTTTTATACGGACAAGTCACGACCTGTCCCTACAGATAGATTATTTCTTCTCGTCTTTCACTTCTTCAAATTCAGCATCCACCACATCGTCTTTTTTCTGTGCGCTTTCGCCGCTACCTGCACCGCCAGACTGTTCACCGTTTGCGCCTGCTGCGCCGCTTTGTGCTGCGCCTTTTTTCGCGTAAACACGTTCTGCTAATTTGCCAGAAACATCGGTGAGTTTTTGTGTTTTCGCTTCGATATCATCTTTGTTATCTGTTTTGATGGCTTCTTTTAATGCTTTAATCGCCTCTTCAATAGATTTCTTTTCATCGCCTTGAACTTCACTGCCTAATTCTTTCAGTGATTTTTCTGTGGCATGAATCATGGTATCTGCTTTGTTGCGTACTTCCACTAATTCATGGAATTTGCGGTCGGCATCTTTATTGGCTTCCGCATCTTTCACCATTTTTTCAATTTCAGCATCAGACAATCCGCTTGATGCTTTGATCACAATGGATTGCTGTTTGCCAGTTGCTTTATCTTTAGCAGAGACATTTAAAATACCATTGGCGTCAATATCAAAAGTCACTTCAATTTGTGGAATGCCGCGTGGCGCCGGCGGAATATCCGTTAAATCAAATCTGCCTAATGATTTATTCGCAGAAGCTACTTCACGTTCGCCCTGCAGCACATGAACAGTGACCGCAGTTTGATTATCTTCTGCTGTTGAAAACACTTGCGATGTTTTAGTTGGAATCGTGGTGTTTTTCTCGATGAGTTTTGTCATAACGCCGCCCATCGTTTCAATACCTAATGACAACGGTGTGACGTCTAATAATAAAACGTCTTTGACTTCACCCGATAATACACCGCCCTGAATCGCTGCGCCGATTGCTACCGCTTCATCTGGATTCACATCATGCTGCGGTTCTTGTCCAAAAATCGCTTTCACTTTTTCCTGCACTTTCGGCATGCGTGTTTGACCGCCGACCAAAAGTACCGTACCGATATCAGCACCGGAAAGTCCGGCATCTTTTAAAGCGACATGACAAGGATCCACTGTACGATCAATTAAATCTTCCACCAGTGATTCAAACTTTGCACGCGTCACGCGAATGTTTAAATGTTTTGGACCTGTGCTATCTGCTGTAATATACGGCAGATTTACATCAGTTTGCTGTGTGGAAGATAATTCAATTTTTGCTTTTTCTGCTGATTCTTTTAATCGCTGCAGGGCAAGCGGATCATTATTTAAATCAATGCCGCTTTCTTTTTTAAACTCAGCAACTAAATAATTCATCAGGCGCAAATCAAAATCTTCACCGCCTAAGAAAGTGTCGCCGTTGGTAGACAGCACTTCAAATTGATGTTCGCCTTCTACTTCGGCAATTTCAATAATAGAAATATCGAACGTACCGCCGCCTAAATCATAGATTGCAATTTTCTGATCGCCTTTTTTCTTATCCATGCCGTAAGCTAATGCCGCAGCGGTAGGCTCGTTGATAATACGTTTGACTTCTAAACCGGCAATGCGTCCTGCATCTTTAGTTGCCTGACGTTGAGAGTCATTAAAATAAGCCGGCACCGTAATCACCGCTTGTTTCACTTCTTGACCCAAATAATCTTCAGCTGTTTTTTTCATTTTCATCAACACTTGCGCTGAAATTTGCGGCGGCGCCATTTTCTTACCCTGCACTTCTACCCAGGCATCGCCGTTATCTGCTTTAACAATTTTGTAAGGCACCATTTTGACATCTTTCTGAACGACATCATCATTGAATTTGCGTCCGATCAAACGTTTAATCGCATATAATGTATGATGCGGATTGGTGACTGCCTGACGTTTTGCCGGCGCACCCACCAAAACTTCGTTATCTTTAGTGTATGCCACAATAGAAGGTGTCGTACGAGAACCTTCTGAATTTTCGATGACTCGAACTTTGCCTGCGCCTTCTAAAACAGCAACGCAGGAGTTGGTTGTCCCTAAGTCAATACCTACAACGATCTCTGCCATGATTTTTCCTCTTTTAATGGTTAATGGATGATTAAAAATTCGTAATAAATAAATGGGGATATAGAGGATATTTTCAAGGGAAGAAACAACTTTCTTTTCTATGCCTTTCACCAATGAAAAGATGGATCTCTATTGAGCAGGTGATCTTAAAATAAAACTGATATCCAAAATATTTTGACCGTCCTGATAATGATAATGCAGTTCATCGCTTAAGTCTTCAATTAAAAAGAAACCATAACCATGATCTTCATTCTTCTCACGCTTTGTGTTTTGTATGGTTAAGGGATTAAACGGCTTGGCATTATCTTTAATGCACACAGATAGCACTTGTTCTCTTGCATTATATTGACATCCTACTGTCATTTCATGCTCATTCGGGTTTACAAACGCATGTTTAATGACATTCACCAAGCATTCCTCAATTGCCAAAATAATTTCATTCACGCGATCAGAATGAAGTTTTTTTTGAGGAATGATTTGCTGTATAAAATCTAAAAATAATCGGATAGACTCAATTTTTACAGGCAACGTTTTCCAATAATAATCATCTGTCTTTAATTGCTGTTGATAGCACAAGGCTAATAAGGTGATATCATCAAACGGCGGCTCATCTTTTGTAAATAATTTAATATCCATGATCAGTTTTCTAATTAAAATTCGCATGGCGTTTACATCCACATTGCTCATGAATTTTAAAAGATTTTCTTCAGAAAACATTTCTCCCTCTTTATTTCGTGCTTCAGTCACACCATCTGTATACAATAATAAAATATCATTTGAATTTAATTTTAAAATGCTATCCGAATAAACTAAGTCTTCAAAAACGCCTACTATAGTCTGCGTGTTATTCTGCAAAAAAATAGGCGCTTCACTTTGCCGTAATAAAATAGGCGGATTGTTCCCTGCATTTACATATTTTAAATCTCCTGTTTCAATATTCAAAATCCCTAAAAATACCGTCGTAAACATACTATACTCATTGTGCAAACAGAGACGGCTATTTAATGCAGTCAGAATGTCGGCAGGTGAACTTAAATAAGTTGCTAACGCTTCTATTAAAGTTTTTGCCACTGCCATAAAAATAGCCGCAGGAATTCCTTTATCAGAAACGTCTCCAATCATGAAACAAAGATTTTTTTCATCCATAAAAAAGAAATTGTAGAAATCACCGCCTACTTGATGAGCAGCTTCAAGGTAAGCATACAAACTCAAACACGGATGATGCAGCAACCCTGCTTTTTTTGGCAGTAAACTTAATTGTATTTTTTTTGCAATACGTAATTCACTTTCAAAACGTTCAGTATGAATTGCTTTCGTCGTTAACTCTTTCACGTATTTATCTTTTAATGCATCTAACCGCAAAAACGCTTTAGCTAACAATGCCAGTTCATCTTTTCTTCTGGCGAGCAATCCGATCCTGATTTTTTCCTCATGACTTAACTGGAATTTTCTTGAGAGAAAATGATTGATATATTCTGTTAACAGCCGCATAGGTTTCGTTGTATTCTCAATAAAAATAATTGCAACGAATAAAACAAATGCCAACAAAATAATATGAAATGTCAGCGCATGAAAGAAAAGGAGGCTATTTGATAAATACGGATGAGTTTCAACGTGTCGAACAAAAATAAGATCGGCAAGAAAAATAAAAAAGACCATCACCACGACAGAAAGATAAAACTTTTTGCGTGTGGAGTGAAATACTTTTTTGTGCCGACAAATCAACATTTATAAAACATGCAGGGCTTCTTCAAGTCCTGCAATTTTGAATATTTTTTTAATGGCAGGCGATGTGTTAATAATTGAAAATTTTTCTTTCCCAATTTTTTTTGCTGTTTTGCTGCAAATACGCAAAAAAGCAGAAGCAACATAGCCAACATCATGCAGATCAAAACAAACGGTATCTGGATGATGCTGATCAAGCAATACATCAATTTCAGGCTCTAATTCCATACTTGCCTGTGTATCTATTCGGCCATTAAAATTTAAAGTTAATTGATTATCTTCAACAATATATTTCATGTGGATGTTCCTTTTCTAGTTATGTTAGAAATTTTTGTTGTATAAAAGTAATATGTCTTCTAAAGTAAATTTTTCATCTAAATATTTATCTTGCGGCAGCATTCTCATTAATTTTTCATTATTTCGCCTATGTGCGCATCGTTTAATATTGATCAGATGTTTTGCCGTAATATTTTCTGCCGTGATATTTTTGCCGCCTGCGCCACACCCTAACGTTAATGAAGGCGTTAACATATTAAAGATCCCGCCAACAGCGCCTTGCGAAGAAGGCGTATTAATGACAACCCTTCCTGCATCAACCATATCACAGAAGAGCGCAATTTTATTCTCATCATTAGAATAAATGCTGGCTGTATGCCCTAATCCGCCTGAATGATTCAGATCAATGCATGCTTTAACTGCTTCATCGAAATTTCTGCGTACATAATACGAAAGGATAGGCGCTAAAATTTCTTTAGATAACGGTTCTTCCGCGCCAATTTTTTCTACGGGTGCAAGTAATAACCTAATGCTTTTTGGCAGTCTAAGCCCTGCCATCTCAATTAATTTACTGACTGGCTGTCCCACCACTTCAGGAGACATCAGACCTGTTTTAGGATCAATTACGCACGGCGTTATTTTTTTAATTTCTTCATCACTTAAAAAATAACCGCCCTGATGTTCAAATGCTCTGCGCACATCAAAATCTATTTCTTCCTCCACAATAATGGATTGCTCGCTCGCACAAATCGTTCCATTATCAAATGTTTTTGAGGTCAAAATACTTTCAACTGCAAACGGAATGTCTGCTGTTTTTTCGATGAATACAGGTACATTTCCTGGTCCTACACCAATGGCTGGATTGCCTGAACTGTATGCAGCTTTCACTAAAGCTGGCCCGCCCGTTGCCAAAATTAAACCTAAATGAGGATGATGCATCAAAGCGTTGGTTAATTCTCGAGAAGAATGTTCCACTATTTGAATACAATCATCAGGCGCACCTGCAGCTAATGCTGCTTCATAACAAATACGTGCTGTTTCTTTACAGCACTTTTCAGCGCGCGGATGCGGACTAATGATGATAGGATTTCTTGATTTTAAACAAATTAAAACTTTAAATAAAACAGTTGAGGTTGGATTAGTTGTTGGAATGACTGCCAAGATTGGACCATAGGACTGCGCAACTTCAATGATACCCGTGCGTTCATCATAAGAAATCACACCGACTGTTTTTTGATTTTTAATATCTTCATAAACCAATTGCGTTGCAACAACATTTTTAATCACTTTATGCTGCCAAACGCCCAATCCCGTTTCTTCCGCAGCCAGTTTAGCTAAATAAACTCGCTGATTAAATCCCGCCTCAGCAACTGCTTTGACAATTTTATCCACCTGTTCTTGATTAAGCTGAGAGAAAATCGCTGTCGCGATAGATGCTTTTTGAATGTGGTCATTTGCTTCATCCATAACATCCATAACCATATGTATTCCTCCTTGTTAATTGATAAATAGACTAGTCTTGTATTGTACTGCTAAAAGAATACCATAGTTTTTAATAAAGTTAAAATCTCTGATAAGTGCTTTAGAAAAAATATCTGCTTTTATTATTTACCCACGTTCAAACACACTGGATTTACTACCTCATTGTATTTGCAGTGTTGTGCTTCCTCACGTTGATGTTTTCGTTCCTCCGTATATTCAACCCCTTCCAGATTCTCAAAAAATTCGTCGTCAATGAAAATTTTATTTTAAAACATCAGTGAAAAGCTTATACTGCTTTATAATATAGGAAGGATTTACATATGAGGCAGCTATCAAAAATCTTTATTGGTCCCACAAGGATCATCACTCACCATCATGCTATTCAACATCGCCTGCATCGACTGACGTTTATGCAACAACAAATCATTCGTACAGCGTTAACAGCAATTCCTGCTCTGTCTGAAAAGCAGCCTGCTTCAAGAGTTTCTTCATCGGGTGTTTCGCAAACTTTTCCCAAGGCTTTCGTCACTTGTACGGATTCCAAGCAAATTAGCTCGGGAATTCCTGCAGCGTCAATAGTTTCCGCTGATAAAACTTTGGCGGAAAATGCTGACACAACGCACCACTCGGGAAGATGCTATTTTTTTATCAAAACATTTTCTTCCATCGCTACAATTCTGCTTTCAATAATCGCCTGGCTGGAAACCCGTAGAGTAAATCACCTCCATGATTTAAACCAAATCCGTATTGAATTAACTGATATAATACGCAAAGATATCAGCAAAAGTATTACTGAGCTACATAGGGAAGGTCATAATCTACATATGGGTGAGCTGCTGACCATGTCTATTAGTGACAGGCGTGCTAGCTCCGTGGAGAATTACAATGCGCTATCTATCTTATTACAATTACGCCAAAGAATATTGACCCTAGAAAAAACTTGCTGGGTGCCAGATGAAATCTGTGGTTTTAACCTCTCTGTCGTTAAAAAAGAAGTTATCGCTTTAAAGCGAGAAATTAACTTTAGAATCGTTGAAGCTGCCGTCATAGAGCTTTCACACAAGCTTGTTTTTAATCTTGCCTTATTTAATGGGTCCTCATTTTGTGAAAGTTCAAAATCTTCCAATGAAGCTAAAGAGTACGAAGAGCAAATCAAAAAGCATCAAAAAAGCCTTAACAATATACTGGTTTGCATTGATTACTCAGTAGGAATTCCCGGCAAAATTCTATCAGAAACAGACTCTTCAGAAAAAGCTCCCGGAACTGATAAGGCAGCAGTTCCACACAGGCAGATTAAACCCGCTGCTAATCGCACAAGCCAATTAGAGGCATTAATGTCGATCCCCAACCTCAAAATTGATCACTCAGTTCTTCTTCCTGATGACAAAAATGCTCTTAAGAGTGCAGAACAATTAGCGGTGTTAATCCTGATGGACAAAAACGAAGTAACCGCACCCTTGACTTTTTCTCATAGAGAATTGAGCGATAATATCAGCTCTATTGGCTTTGCTTTCAATATCAACGCTAGAGCCTTAGAAGCGTTGGATAAAGGAAAATCTAATAAAGAAAACTGGTTAGACATCCTGGCGTGTTGTCACTTAGCTCACGTTATTGCTCCTAATAACACTGATTTCGAGGAGGATTTAGAGAGAGCAAAAAAAAATGAACCCTTAACACAAAAAAAACAAAAAAATTGGTTAGACAGTCTGGTGTGCTGTTATAAATTAGCTCACGTTATTGCTCCTAATAACGATGGCTTCGATGAGGATTTAGAAAAAGAAAAAAAAAATACGTTCTTAGCACAAGTTAGCATTAAAGAAACCCGTGACGCACAGGAAACAAGTACTCTCCGCCAACAGGTACTCAGAAAAAATGACCCTAGAAAAGATGCGTGGAAGCATAAGGGTGACGGCTCCCCCACTGTCCACCATTTTTTAGCAAAATATAACGGCGAAACAATTGGCGTCGTATCAATCTATGAAGATCCTAAAACTATTGAGGGCAAAACCTATCATTGGTGTCTTTACAGTACCGCTATTGACCCAGAATACCAAGGGCTGGGTGTTGGTACAAAATTGGTCTCCAAATGTATTCACCAATTAATCGCTTTAAAAAATCCAGATGCGCCTCCTATTACTATATGGGCAAATGCAAGAGATGACGATAAAGTTATCAAGTTCTACCAATCTTTTGGATTTGATTGGACGGGTGAGAGGGTTTTTTCGGAAACTTATGGTCGCTATTTCCGCGTGATTAAAGCAGAGCATCCCAAACCTGTCAGTCAAAACATCGCCCATCCTGAGAGTAAGAAAACGCCTTCTTTTTGCTGATGAACAATGTTTTAACCCGGAGTAATGACAGCTTGGCAAGGTGATGTAAAAGTGTTACACTTTTAAAAAATCTTAAAAGAGGTGTGTGATGACCACTCAACATCCAAGAGTAAATGTCACTTTTGAACAAGCAACTGTTGGATTACTAACTTATTTAGCAGAACAAAAATGTCAATCAATTGCAAGCATTGTACGAGAACTCACTATTGAAGCACTTGAGATGCATGAAGATTTTCATTTATCTGAATTAGCTAAGAAACTTGATAAGTCTGGCGTTAAAACATACAGCCATCGTGATGCATGGAAATAAGATATAAAATTCGTTACATAGAAGAAGTAGTAAAAAAACATATCCCCGCACTTTCTTCTAGCACACAAAAACTTATTAAACGAGCTATTGAAGAACGTTTAATGATTGACCCTATTCATTTCGGTAAACCATTAACTTACAGCTTAAAAGGACATAGACGGTTACGAGTCAGTGATTATCGTGTTATTTACCGCATTGAAACTGAAACAAATACAGTGTTAATCATTGCGATTAAACACAGAAAAGATGTTTATGAAAACACATAGTGTACTGATAATTTCGGTAGAATAAAAAAACCGCCTCTTCAATTTCAACAGGATCGCGAATAATGTTGCCGCATAAATACTATCTAACAGCATCTTTAAATTTTCTCCATAGAATCGCCGCCATGATGATAGCGCCAACAATACAAATGACTTGTGAGGCAAGCGCAATGCGATAGTCGCTGACAGTGTAATGCATGATGCCGTGAAATTTTTCGCCATTGATATCAAGCAGCCAGCCAATCACCGGTTGTGAAATCATACCGAATAAAATAGACATGACACTCATTAAAGCAATCGCTGTCCCTGTCGATGCTTTAGGATTAATGTAGCTGGCTAATGCATAGGTTAAAGTAGATCCGCCGTTGACTAATCCAAAAAAGAAGGCAAATAGCATTAATGATGCAAGATCCAGATCATGCGCATAAACAATAAAACAAAATAAAATTAAACTGCAAATAGCAGAAACCATCATCAAGGGAACACGCACATTTAATTTATCGCTGATGACGCCAAACAACGGTGCGCCGATACCATAACCAACAAATAACAATGCAGTAACTGTTGCTGCTTCTTTCGGTGAGATTGCAAAAGAAGTTTGGAAAAAATTTGATCCCCATAACTCGCCTAACGCAACGATAGGCGCATATAAAAAGCCTATAAATAAAGCGTTATACCAGTTGATTTTATTTTTGATAACGCCTTGCAGTCCTTTCCAAATCGGATGCTTGCCTCGTTCTTCAACAGGAATCGCATCATAAGGCGCATCCACAATAAATTTAATAGAGAGAATTAATAAAATAATAAAAATAATCGTGATCATCGCACTGGATAATCGCCAGCCGATATGCTGCACTAAAAAAGCAATCGGCGCTAAACCAAATACTGCGCCAAAAATACCGACCGCTTGTGTGATGCAAGTCATAAAACTTAAACGCGCGATGGGAAACCAAGTCGCCGCTAATTTAATCGCACCAATAAAAGCAAAAGCGCTGCCGGCGCCCAAAAAAAATCTGCCCAAACCTGCCATTGCTGGATCAACCGCAACGCTAAAAAGAACTAATCCTAAGGCGGCAAAAGCCAGTGCGCCGACCAGCAATCGTTTCATTCTGAAATGATCAAACAGCATGCCGGATAAAAACTGCATCGGGATATAACCATAATAAAAAGCAGCAGCAATATTACCGACAGTCAGTGAATTTGTTTTGAATGTCAGCATCAACGAGTTAGTCATCACACCAATAGACACGCGCGCAAAATATTGCGTGAAATAAAAAACCGCAGCGATTCCCCAAATGATCCAAGGCAGCATCATGGTAATACGTTTGGGCGGTGTGGTTTGGTGAGTTTGATTTTCAGGAGACAAGGTTATTCTCATTTCACAGTTGAATCATAGTTGAGTTCAAAATTATGCTCTTTTTTAAAAAATTTTTAAAGTACCTGTAGTGCAAAAATATTGAATAGGAATCATGACTCTCCTCAATCCTATCCAACATTAATCATTTATTCACTCCACATTTTCAAGTAGAATAGGAATATTTCTCTTACTCTAAGGACAATTTATGCAGGGACTGTGGTTTCGAAAGAAAAAGCCAAAGGAATATTTTGAAACAATGGATGGAAAAATAGACCGCCACGCAACGTGGCTGGAATTATTTTTCGATTTAGTGTTTGTCATTGCCGTTTCCAGTTTATCTGATTCTTTATTATCTCATGTGAATTTCACCAGCATCGGACATTTTATCTTTTTATTTATTCCCATCTGGTGGATTTGGATGGGTATTTCTTATTACTCTGATCAATTCGAAGATAATAGCATTCTTTACCGCATCATGTTATTTGTCAGCATGCTGTTAACGATTCGTTTATCTATTTTTATTCCGAATGTTTTTTTAGATTCTTCGCGTGTGTTTGCATTAATCTATATTGAGTTAAGAGCTGTACTCATTATTTTATATATTGCCGCTTGGCGGCGTCATCCTATTCAGCGTCCCATGATCATACGATATATTATCGGTTTTAGTTTAGATTTACTCATCTGGTTTGTTTCTGTTTTTGTACCTGATGAATTTCGTTTTATTTTATGGGCGATTGCGCTTTGTATCAGCATTGCTACGCCCATTATTTCTTACATCACCCTTGAAACAATTCCTGCACAAGTTTCTCATATGGATGAACGTTTTGGTTTGTTTACTTTAATCGTATTGGGTGAAATTATTTTATTAGTGACACGCGGCATTGAACATATTGCATTAAGTCTGCATGATACTATTCACACATTCAGCGGTTTTTGCTGCGCAATTGTGATTTGGGCTTTATATTTTAATTATGCCGATGATAAAGTGATTCATCGTTCCTTAAGAAGCGGGAAAAAAGCAATTCGCAAAGCATTTACTTACGGCTACAGTCATTTATTTATTTTTATTTCAATCACTGCGTTTGGCATCAGCTATGATGCACTTGCTATCAATGGCGGTATTTTAACCCCGCCTTTATATTTATTAATTTTCGGTTCGGCTATTTTATATATTCTCAGCATCACACTCATCCAATGGGCAATGGGTTTTCATTTTACTCACATAGTTTTATGGACACGCATCATGGCTGTGATTGCCCTTATTGTTTTTTCTGCACCATTCAGCGCAACAATGCCCAGTTATTCTGTGCTTCGCATTGCTATTGTACTTGTCACGATGATGATCATTGAAAGATGGCATCAGTTAGGGAATAGGCAGGGAGAAGAAGGCAGAGAACAAACGTAACGTTTTCTTATTTTTTTGTTGTGCTAATTGAATTCGCATCTCGAAGAAACAGAAGCACATTCATGCACGCCAATGACAAACATCCTTAAATTATCGTTAACACCTTCAAAATATCGCCGTAGATCATTTAAAACTGTATCTAAATCCATTCGCAAAACTTTGCCGTTAGCTGTTATATATTCATGAACATCGTCCAATGCTTTTCCCATAGCATCAGATAATGGCAGTTTTCTTTCTGCTCGGCTTTGAGAGGGGCGACCTAATTCAAATTCTTTTAACACATCACTTGCTAATCTTAGCCTTTCCTCTGATGAAATTTCATTTAACACATTCTTTGGTAATCCTAAATAGCCATCCATTCCTTTTCCGTCACGATAATCTTCAAAAATACTTTCTAAACGATAGTCTTCTTGTGTATCCACTCTAAAATCAATAATTCGCCATTTTTCTTTTTCTCTATCTACTGAAACATAACCATAATTGCCGGGATTCATTGTTATATCCCATAAATTAAAAATTCGTAATAAAATATCAATTCGAGCAACCCCTAATTTCACTTGGTCGTTTAATGTAGGACCGGAAGACAAAGCATCAAGCCTTTCTTTTTCGAGACCGTATGTTCTGAAAAATTTTTCCTTACCCAATATTTTAGTAAAGCCCTCATCTTGAGTTGCAATAAAAAAAGCGCTCGGCGATAGTGGATTAAAAAAGAAATGAGCCTTAGGACCGAACCCTGTGTACTCTAATACTTTATAAAAAAATAATTCCTTAGGATCTACCGGTACTACTGTACTTGCACCATCTCTTAAACTGCCAAATTGATGGGTCTTAATAAAAAATATTATACAGTGTTCAACATTATCTGAATCACTATAGCGTATTAACATGCGGTGACCTAACTGGACACCATCTACTTTAGGCAAGAATGAGACGTCTAAAATTCTTTTGCCGTGATGCAAAAAATTTTCTCGGAAATAAGTAACTGCCTCTCTTTGTAACCATTTTAATTCAGAATTTAAATGCAGTGTAAGTATGTTAGAAACATTAGAAATCTCTAAACTTAGAACCCAGTTATTTTTTAAAAAATCATATAAGCTTTCTACTTTTTCACTGATCGTTTGTAATAATAATTTTCTTTGCAATCTTTCGGAAGAGACGCTTAATCTTAAAGTGTCTACTTGTTTTATTTCTTCTAGTATTTGTAAATATTCTCTTGCTTCTATTGGAAATCTAGCAAAATATTCCTTTAACTCAATCAAAAAAGCATTAATATCAGGATATAATTGATTTATTATTTTTGAAGTTGGGATATAAATTGTTTCAGCATCTACTAAAATAATTAAATTTTCGGGATTAAATTCACTTGCTTCAATAAGCATTCGCAATTTATCTATCATTAAACAATCGCGTAGTTGTTCTTGTTGCAGTTTTGTTAAGCTAAATTTTTCTGTTAGTGCAGTGATTATTTCATCTGGATAAGGCATGATCTTTCTCAAATTCGTGTTTGCTGTCTAAAAACCGATGTTTAAATATTACATGCTTGGTGAATGAGTTTCCTCAGTTACTCTTTCTACATCGGCAATAAGCGCGGCATATCTATCGTTTATTCCTTGCGCTAAAGTTTCAAAGTTTTTTTGCACTGCTTCAAAATAAGCACGAAAATCAGCTGAAGCACCGCGCAAATCTATTTTTAAATCCTCAATATAAGTTGTCATATACTGACAAATTTCCTCATATGCTCTTTCCATAGCTACTGACAGTGGCATTTTTCTCTTTGTTTTATTACGTGACAGCTTTCCTGTATGCAGTTCTTCTACAATTTCCATGCCCATTTCTATTTTGCGTTTTTCATGCTCAGGCGTTCTAAAGATATCCTCTAAAAATGTAGAATAACTATAGTTAAATATACCATTACCTTCTTGGAAGCCTTCAAAAATTCTTGGATTCAAATAAAGCTCAGCATCGTCTAGGACCCTAAAATCAAGGAACTTCCATTTGTTATGCATTTCTTCAACTGTGACAATACCAAAATTTCCAGGGTTTGTTGTCGTATCGCGCAAACGTAATATTCGCGACAATATATCTAAACAAACAAGATTCCTTCTTGCTTCATCATGCGCTGGATTTTTTGCGGTTTCGTTGTAATCTTTCATTCGTTGTTCAAATAGAATAAATTTTTTTTCTTTAGCTGGTATTTTTGTAAAACTCAAATTTTGAGTGGCAATAAAAAAGCCGCCTAATGATAATGGATTAAAAAAGAAATGAACTTTAGGTCCATAACCTATATATTCTAATACCTTGTAGACGAATAATTCTTTTGGATCAACCGGTTTAACGCTGCTAACTTCACTGGTGCTTCCATGTTGATGCGTTTTAATATAATAAGTGATTCTATGTTCTTGAGGTGATCCTGCACCGCCGCCTCTTGATTCAGCATCAGCTTCTACGTACATGATGGTCATGACTGTACCCAGTTGAACACCGGATTTTTTAGAAGTAAACGTAATATCAGAAATATTTCTGCCCATGCTTCTAAATAATTTTGTGAAATATTGAGTAGCTGCTTCTTGGATGGGTTCTGTCATGGCATTGATATATTGAGATAGACTTTGAGGAATCTCAAATAATTCTTGTTGTAGCAACGAATGAGAATTTAAAATAGCCACATATTTTGCAAAAAACACAACTAATTTGGGATATGTTTCATTTGTTCTAGTTTGTTTCAGTCTTAATTCTTTTCTCGATAAATTGTGTATGCCATCGATTTCCTTTTTTAAAGAATCCCATTCTCGAAACGCTTCAAAATTAGCTTCTGCAAACGTTTTTAAACTCTCTAAGACAGATAGATCAGCGATAACCTGTTTTACTGCTATCGTTGAAAGTACAGAAACATAAAGCGATCCATCAGGCAATGACAATCGCATCAATAAATTTTCGGGATTAAATGTTTCCAATTCAACAAGAGGGCGAATTTCTTCTAACATTAAACTGTCACGAAGCTGTATTTGCTGAATTTCCGATAATTCAAACCGTTCTGTTAATGTTGCAATAATGTCATCTGGATAAGGCATCTCTACTGTCCGCAAGTTTTTTAAGGCGAATAAGAATCATTCAATACTAATTATACCATCTCTCAGTGAGGAATTAATTTTTTATTTTCCTTCTGTTACACTTAATGTGAGTCAATTCGTTTATTTTAAACCACTTGCGTCATCCCAAAAAACCGCTATCATTATACGCCTTGAAAAAAACAAACCGGGAGTTCCGTTATGTCAGAAAATAAAAAATGGGTTTATGCCTTTTCAGAAGGCGATGCTTCGATGGTCAATCTTTTAGGCGGCAAAGGCGCTAACCTTTCAGAAATGTCTAAACTAGGCGTGCCTGTTCCGCCGGGTTTTGTCATTGTCACGGAAATGTGCAATGTGTATTTTGAAAACGGCGGCAAAATGCCGAAAGAAGGAATTGTGCAAGTTGAATCTGCGATGAAACATTTAGAAAAAGAAATTAATCGTAAATTCGGCGAGGCTGAAAATCCATTGCTGCTTTCCATTCGAAGCGGTGCGCGTAAATCTATGCCCGGCATGATGGAAACAGTATTAAACGTAGGACTGTGTTCCAAAACAATTCCCGGCATGATCAAAAATACAAAAGACGAACGATTTGTTTATGATTCTTATCGCCGATTAATCACCATGTTTTCTGACGTCGTGATGGAAAAAGCTGCCGGCATTGAACCAGAAGGCGACGATGAAGGCGTGCGTCCTCAATTAGAAAAATGCTTTGCCTCTTTCAAAAAAGAAAAAGGCTACAGCAAAGATACTGATTTAAATACTCAAGATTTAAAATTTATTTGCGCTGAATACAAAAAAATTATCAAACGCGTTTTAAATAAAGAATTTCCTGATGATCCATGGGAACAATTATGGGGCAGTATCAATGCTGTGTTTCAATCTTGGCAAGGCAGGCGCGCGATTGCTTATCGTGCAGTAGAAGGTATTCCAAGTGATTGGGGAACTGCAGTGAATGTGCAGACGATGGTGTTCGGTAATTTAGGCAATGACAGTGCAACCGGTGTGGCTTTCACACGCGACCCTGCCACAGGCGATCCACATTTTTACGGTGAATGGTTAGTGAATGCACAAGGTGAAGATGTGGTGGCAGGTATTCGTACACCGAATGCATTAAATGATTACTGTAAACAGTCGGGACGCAATGACGTATTACCTTCTTTAGAAGAAGCCATGCCGTCTGCTTACAAACAATTAGTAGAGATCCGCAATAAATTAGAAAAACATTATCACGACATGCAGGATCTTGAATTCACGATTGAACATGGACGCTTATGGATGCTGCAGACTCGAAACGGAAAACGAAACGGTATTGCGGCAGTGCGCATGGCAATGGACATGTTAGATGAAAAATTAATTGATGAAAAAACCGCTTTAATGCGTGTGAATCCAGAGCAGTTAAATGAATTGCTGCATCCGATGTTAGATCCTAATGCAGAAAAAACAGCGGTTCAATTAACTAAAGGTTTGCCGGCAGGACCAGGCGCTGCAAAAGGAAAAATTGTTTTAAACAGCGAACGCGCGCATGAAATGGCAGAACAAGGAGAAACAGTCATTTTAGTCCGCATGGAAACCAGTCCAGAAGATGTAGATGGTATGCGAGTCGCAAAAGGTATTGTCACCGCTCATGGCGGCATGACCAGTCACGCGGCATTAGTAGCGCGCGGCTGGGGAAAATGCTGTATTGTCGGCTGCAGTGATTTAGACATTAATTATAAAGAACGCACGCTCACGATGGGCGGACGCAAATTAAAAGAAGGCGATTGGATCAGTTTGAACGGCACGATCGGTGTTGTATATGAAAGCGAATTGCCGGTAGTGGATGCAGATCCAGACCGAAATCCTTGGTATCGAAAACTCATTCAAATTGCTGACAGAACACGGCGTTTAGGTATTCGTACGAATGCAGACCGTCCACATGATACAGAAGTTGCCGTAAAGTTCGGTGCAGAAGGCATTGGTCTTTGCCGAACCGAACACATGTTCTTTGAAGGCGAACGCATTATCTCGATGAGAAAAATGATTTTAGCCGATACACCGGAACAGCGTAAAAAAGCACTGGATGAATTACTTCCCTTACAGCGCGATGACTTTATTAAAATCTTCACTGCCTTAGAAGGACGTCCCGCGACTATTCGTTTATTAGATCCGCCCTTGCATGAATTTGTGCCGCATGATGAATTCGGTCAGCAGGAAATGGCAGAAGCAATGGATGTGAGCATGGAAAAAATCCGTGAGAAAGTCAATACACTGCACGAATTCAATCCGATGTTAGGACATCGCGGCTGTCGTTTAGGCATTACTTTCCCGGAAATTACAGTGATGCAGGCACGTGCAATTATTGAAGCAGCTTATGCAGTTGAAGGCGCGCAAGCTGAAATCATGATTCCGTTAGTCGGCAACATTTTAGAATTTTCAAATCAAAAGAAAATTGTATTAGATGTATTGGATTTAATCAAAGCTGAAAGACATCAAGAAAAAGCGCCGAAAATTAAAATCGGCACGATGATTGAAGTGCCGCGTGGCGCAGTCACTGCCGACAAGATTGCAGAAGAAGCAGAATTTTTCAGCTTTGGTACTAATGATTTAACACAAATGGGCTGCGGATTCAGTCGTGATGATGCCGGAAAATTTTTAAAACACTATGTTTCACTTGGCATTTATGAACGCGATCCGTTTCAATCTTTAGACATAATCGGTGTCGGCGAACTTGTCCGCATCGCGGTTGAAAAAGGAAAGAAAACTCGCCCGAACATTAAATTAGGTGTTTGCGGCGAACACGGCGGCGATCCAAAATCCATTCACTTCTTCCACAAAGTGGGATTAGATTATGTCAGCTGCTCGCCTTACCGAGTGCCGATTGCAAGATTAGCAGCAGCGCAAGCGGCGTTAGAAAAGTAAGTGTTTTATTAATACGCAAAAAAGACCGGAATTTACGGTCTTTTTTGTTTGACTCTTTTGTAGAAAAGTGGCATGAATAAAAATACAACAATAAAAATTTTTTATACCAATAGAATTATTAAACCTTACCCCTGCACCGCACTCTTAAATTGTAACTTGTGTAATTCCGCGTAAGCACCGCCTTGAGACAGTAATGCTGCATGAGTACCTTGTTCAACTAAATATCCTTTATCAAAAACTAAAATCCAATCGGCATTTTCAATGGTTGATAAACGATGTGCAATCACTAAAGTGGTTCTGTTTTTGATGAGACAATCTAACGCTGCCTGAATTTTTCTTTCTGAATGGGTGTCGAGTGAAGCAGTAGCCTCATCTAAAATTAAAATAGGCGCGTTGCGAAGCAGCGCGCGTGCAATTGCTAAACGCTGACGTTGTCCGCCTGAAAGAAGAACGCCGTTTTCACCGACCACCGTTTCAAAACCATCGGGTAGGTTTTCAATAAATTCTAATGCATAAGCAGCTTTCGCTGCTTCAAAAACTTTTTCATCGGATGCTTTTTCTATTTGATTGCCGTAAGCAATGTTATGACGAATTGTGTCATTAAATAAAGTGGTGTGCTGCGAAACCAGCGCAAATTGTTTTCGCAAATCTTTTAAGGTTAAATCGCGGATATTCATATTATCCAAATAAATATCGCCTTCAGTAGTTTCGTAAAAACGCGGCAGTAAATTAATTAAACTGGTTTTACCTGCGCCAGAACGTCCGACAATGGCAATCGTTTTATTCGGTTCAATTTTAAAACTGACATGATCCAATGCTTTCTTTTTTGTGCCGACATACTGCAGCGAAACATTTTTAAATTCAATGTGACCTTGTACTCGTGCAACAGTACGTGTGCCGTGATCTTTTTCTGCTTCTGTATCAAGCAAATCAAAAATACTTTCAACGGCTGCAATACCGCGCTGAATATAATTATTGACTTCTGTTAAGCGGCGCACAGGACGTAAAATACCGATCATTGCAGCAACAATAGAAGCAAGGCTTCCAGCCGTGACATGAAAAGAAGGAATGGTTGCCAGCATTAAAATTAAAGCTAACGGAATGCCGACCAGCATCTGCATCGAAGAAGTGCCTAAACTATTGGTCACGACAATTTTTAATTCACGATGACGATTTAATTGTGTTGTCTGCGCAAATTTTTCGGTTTCATAGTCTTCGCCGCCGTACAAACGAATCACTTTATAATTTTCGATGCCTTCTTCTGCTACGTGTGTGACATCGCCCACCGACTCCTGCACATGTGTGCTTAATCGGCGCAATCGTCGGCTGCACTTTTTCATGATCCAGCTCATGATAGGCGCCATCACAATAAACGTTAACGTTAATTGCCAATTCACTAAAAACATCACGACAAGTAAACCGACAAATAAAGAAGACTCACGCAAAATATTCACTAACGCATCTGAACTTGCTTGCGCGACTTGTTCGACATTATAAATAATGGTGGAAAGCAAATAACCTGAACTGTGTTTGTCATAAAAACGCGCAGGCAGAATCATGAGATGATTAAAAATTCTTTGACGAAAATCCATGACCACATTTCGCGCAACACGTGTAATAAAATAAGTGGAAGCGAAACTTGAAAATCCGCGAATAATTAAAATGCCGATAATTAAAGGCGGCAACAGACGGATAAAATGCACATCGCGTGCAATGAAACCTTGATTGATAATGGGTTTGACCAGCCAAGTAAAACCTGCATCCGTTAAAGAAAGAATAATCGTTGCCAGCATGCCGATAATAAACATGCCCCAATATTGGCGTGTGAATTTTAAAAGACGTTTATAGATTAAACGCCCTTTTTTTAAAGTTTGTGCTGAAGGAATGGCAGTGGACATGCTTTAATTTACCTGTTCATTTTAATTTATCATCAATAAAAGCTTTAAGTGATTTCTTGCTGTCAGAAGCAGGGAAAAGAGAAAAGAAAAAAGCTCCCTTCTAAGAAGAATAAAAATTTTGTAACTCTTCTTAAGTTAGGTATTGTAACTTAAAATCATTTAAGATTGAAACGTCAATGAAACTTTTCTCTTCTCTCTTTCCTCTTTTCCCTTTTCCCTAATCCGCACCGACCATTCCTCTCATCTTAAGTGCATCGCCTTTCGTTTTAATCTGCACAGCGCCAGATACTGCTGTATTCAGCATTGTTATCTTGAGCATCTGGCAGCGTTTGATAACAGCTTGAGAAGGAAAATGAAAACGATTTTCAAAACCGCTGGAAAATAAAATTTCTTTAGGCTGTACGGCTTTTAAAAAAACTAATGAAGAAGAAGTTTTGCTACCATGATGCGGTGCAACTAATATTTCAGTTTTAATATTTTCCGAAAAATTTTTTGCGTTCTGAACTATTTTTTCTTCTGCCCATTTTTCAATATCGCCGGTTAAAAGCAATGAATGGTGTGTATTAAAAACTTTCAGCACGCAGGAACTGTTATTATCCAAATACGGTAAATTTTTAGGGGGCCACAGCATTTCAAACTGCACGCCATCAAATGTCCAATGCTGACCTGCATAACAAAATTGTGCTGGATAAGGTTTAAATTTTTTCGGAATGCTGGTTAAAAATTTTTTAACCTTTTCATTTTTTAGAATAGACACAGCGCCGCCGGAATGATCATTATCTGAATGACTGACAATCATCACATCCACTGAATCTGCACCGATTCGCTGAAGATAAGGGATGACAACAGAAGCGCCTGCATCAAAACCAGAATAATAATGTGGTCCGGTATCATAAATTAAAACATGATGCTGCGTTTGAATCACGGAAGCCAAACCTTGTCCGACATCTAATAAAGTAAAACGAAATTCGCCGTTATTTAGCTGATAAGGATGATATAAAAACAGCGGCAGAAAAAATAATAATCCGAGCAAACGGTAATAGTGTAATCGTTTTGTTAATAGCAAAAGCGCGCCCAGCATTAAACTTAAAAATTCCCAAGCTGATACAATAGAATGATGCCAAACCACTTGCGGAAAAGAAGCCGTCCAATTTAAAAAAATCCAAAAGGGTTTTAATAAAAACGCGGCTAATTTAAAAATATAGCAAGCCAAAGTTTTTGAAAATAAAAAAACAAAACAGGCAAATAAACATAAAGGCAGAATAATAAATCCGATCCAGGGAATCGCAACTAAATTAGCTGGAAATAAAACTAAAGAAACTTGATTGAAAAATAAAAAAGTAAACGGCAAAAGTCCAAAGAAAATGATGGTTTGTAAGTGCAGCCATTTTTGAAACCAATTTAGACCCTTCGTCTTTTGTCTTTCGGCTTTGTTGGCATCGTCGTTCTCAACAGTCATGTATTGTTTATACACTCCTGTTGCTTTCTCCTTGCCGCCTCGCCGAGAAGCCAAAATACTCGGGTCTATGTGTACCAATCTCTGAAAATTTATTTGTGATAGATGTATTTTCTTTTGTCTCGTATAAGTCATTCCGTAAGCGATCCAAAAAACGGCTGCAAAACTTAACCAAAAACTATCAGAAAAAACAGAAAGCGGCTGGAGCGTTAGTACAGCAGCCAAAGCTAACAGCAAACGAAAATAAATCGGTGTCCAGCGATTGATGAGTGATTCACCCATGACAACGACAATCATCATCACAGCACGCTGTGTAGGAATAGAAAATCCTGCTAATGCGCCGTAACAAACAGCAATTAAAATTGCTGCAATGCTCGCTGCTTTTTGTGCCGGATAATATAATAATAATTTGCTCGATTGCCGCCAAAGCCAGCTCACCAAAAAATAAATCATCGCCGTGATTAATCCAATGTGCAGACCCGAAATCGCCACCAAATGATTTGTGCCTGTGCGCTGAAAACTTTGCCAGACATTATCAGGCAAATTGCCGCGATAGCCGACACTCAGCGCCTGCAATATGCCGGATAAATTAATATCCGAAACGCTGTGTGTGATTTCATTCACAATCGCTTCGCGAAAAGCATTGATGGAAAAAAATGAAAAAGAATTTAATTTAATATTCTTGTTGTTTTCTTGTACATAACCTGTTGCTGAAATATTTTCAACCATCAACCATTGCTGATAATTAAATCCGCCCGGATTATGTAAACCATGCGGCGGTTTCAGTTTGACTTGTAATTGCCAATGATCATTCACATGCAAAGACGGCAATGTTTTGCCGTACCAAGTTAATAAAATCCGATGAGATTGAGGGAGATGTTCGATACTTTGTGTTTTAAATAAAAATTTTTTACCCAATGGAGTTTGGGTGGGAATAGAAATAATTTTTCCTTGCACAGATATCCAGCGGTTTAAAAATTTTTTCGGCAATAAATGTGATTGATCATTTGACACAGCATGCAGCGCCCAAAGCAAGCCTAACAAAAAAATAAAAAACAAAACAGGGAAAGATTCTCTAAAAAATTTTTTTATTTTTTTCGGGAAGATTTTTAAAGAAAATTCCGAAGGAAAAATAATAAAAGCGGCAAGAGAAGAAATAACCGCCAGCAAAAAAAGATTAGCCGCCGCTTTATCTATTATAATCAGCGGTAGACAAAAAATCCCTGATACCCAAGCGATAAGAAAATTCATAAAAATGCTCAAATTTAATTAAATAAAATACTAGGTTATTAGATAACAGCATTGAATAAAATACCGTGAAAATAAAACTTGAAATTTCACAATAATCCTCTACCTTCTGTTTTCTGCCTTCTGTCCTCTGCCCTCTAGGCAACTTCCAAAAACCGCCATACGACCATACGATTAGTAAAATAAATAGTGTCTTTTCTTAAGATTATGTTAAGCTTTTTTATCTATAATGAAATCATGAATAAAACGGCTAAGGAGAAAACATGAGAAAACTAAGGACTGATTTAAAACGATTGGCAGACGGAACAAAAATGCAGTTAGGAAAACTACTTTATAGCGGCAGCGCCAAACAAAAAAAATCGTTTGAAAATGTTATGGGAAAATTAGATGCCTTTAATACAAAACCGTTTTATACACCCGATGAGTATTTTAGCTTAATTGATAGTATTATTGTTTTGTTAAATGAATTAGACGATGAAGCAACAAAAAAACCCATTTTTGCTTTTTATAAAAACCAATTAGAATTATTTTTAGTGCAAGTTTATTATCAGATGTTAAAATATGGTGATGTGAAACGAATTCCGGATTATGATTTATCTGATCAGCAAATCGTGGAAGGACTGGATAGAATTTATAAAACATTTTTGAAAAAATTTGGCGAAAAAGATCCTCATAAATTAAATGGTTTTCGAAAATGCTTGGAGCAAAGTCGATTGCGCAGTGTGGTGGATTTCTTAGTAAAAGTACAAGAACAGCGCGGCATTGAAGGCTTGCAAGAATTACATACTTATTTAACAGCGTTGAAAGAAGAATTAGAAGGAGAAAAAAATGAAAAGATATAATGTAGCAACTAACCCAAATAGTTTGTTCGTCGACAGATCTGCTTTTTTTGGAAAGAGAATTGATGCAAACGGGGTCAATGATCTTCTGAATACAGTGAATGCAGCTCTAACCTCTGGAGAAACACCTACAAAGAATGTTTAAACCAAACCCTAGATAATAAAAAGGCAGCTTTAATGACTGCCTTTTTTATTTTGTGCCTAAATCATTTTCGACGCCTCAATAAAAAAGTTGTTTCATCTTCGGTTTCTTCGGTAGGTTCGATATCAACGGCCTCTGCTGCATCACTACCTCCCCCGCTTCCACCGCTGTTTGTGCTGCTAAAACTCGTTCTTCTTGTTTCTTGCCATTTTTGCAAGGCTTCTAGTTGTTCACGCCAAGCATCAAAAAATTCTCTATCACCTAATTTAATTTCCCAGTCAATATCAGGATTATCGGGTTCAACGGAATCAATTATTTCTGCAGACAAAGTTAAGCATTGATCGAATTTATCTAAAACGCCAAGTGTTTTTCCTTCTTCTAAAATCGCTTGATAGTAATGTTCAACTGCTTTTTGTAAATTCATCACCACTTTCTTTAAATGAAATCGTTTTAAATAAGCATCGTCTTCTTTGTCGGCGACTTCTGTTTTCATTCGTTTGGCGGCGAAAAAATAATTAAGCGCTGCGAGCAAATGATTAGGTGGTGTACAATTTTCAGCCTCTTCAGCAGCTTCATGAAAATCGCGATAAGCGTAGAAGATTGTTTGAGTTTCGCAAAAGGCAGCTTGTGCTGTTTTTGGCGCTTTTAAGAAATAATCTTTTACGCTTGTTCCATTACGCCTTTTGAAGGTAAGAAATTTGGGGTCAGCGAAAGTAAGTCCCATCAAACGTCTTAAACTAACATTATCTAAACGCATAACACTCACATGCGCGGCAGACCAGCCCATTGAAGTTAAATCTAATTTAAAAGGATCTAGTCCTAAGTCTAGAAAATAAGCCAAACATCGATGTTTACTTAAGCGAACAGCAGATGCTAAAATATTTGATCCTATTTCATCATATATTATCTCTAAATCGATTTTTACCATTATTAATGGTTTAATGATAGAAGGTATCTCTTCCACAGCATCATCGCTCAATGCAAGAAATAATTGCTGTTGAAGATGGTTTGCTTCATTTGAGTTAATGGTTCGCATAATATTTTCTTTCATTTAAAATTTTAAATGCCAACTCCAAATCCTCTTGTTACTGTGAGAATGTTTATCTCTTTCACAGAAAAAAATTCCCCATTGAAAATTTTTTCTTCTAATGTGTGCATCTCATCATCGCCAATTTCCAGTGATCTAAACAGCGAAAATTTTTCACATTTTGTTCGTAATTCTTCATAAGCTGTTCGATATTTTTTTTGTATAAACCATAATTTCTTGAGACAAGATTGGATTAGGATAGAACTATGTTCATATCGGGAATGAACTCGCTGAATATCTTTTTCTGCTTGTTGTTTAATAGAATTTTTGTCTTCTTCAGAAACTATGTATTCTAAATCGGAAATCATTTTTTGTTGAATTTCTTTTGCCTCTTTATTTTTTTCTCCCACCAAACTCTGTAACCTTTCTTCCACCCGTTGCATCAAACTTTTTTCTTCTCCTTTACTTTCTTCAACGCCGCCTTCATCTGCTTCACGAATTTCAGGCATTTCAACACCTAATTCTTCCAATTCTTCTTCACAACTTTCCATTTCCTTTTTTGTTTTTTCTAATGTTGTGACGATTTTTAAAATAGGGACTTCCTCGATTACATGAGTATTAAACTGAATCAGTGCTTCAATAAATTCTTGATAGTCTTTTTTAGAACGCATCACTAACTCTTGATGCGATTGAACGTTTGAATAACTCATCATCCCTATCATTCCCAACACGGAAATTATTTCTACCCAATTCAGTTCATCGCTGTCTTGCAATAATCGAGCGGCAAAATAAAGCGAACCGATTAATCCAATCGCTAAAATTAAATACCGAAACGTTTTTGATTCTGATTCTATTCGAGCAGAATATTTTTGATTTAAGTTTTCAAATTGTTTTTTTAATGTTTGATACGAAGCGCTTTTTGCAAAAAAGATTTGCATTTCTGGTGCAAACAAAGGACGGCTATTTTCAATCAGCATTTTTAAATCTTCTAAACGTGCTTGTTGAATTTTTTGCGGCGTACGTCCATACGTAATCGAAGTAGCTAATGTTGAAAAAATACTGTTGAGTGAACTAGAAAGAAGCGGTGAAAGATGCGCTGAAAATAAAGCATTTCCTGCAATCATCACATGCGATGCTGTGCGCACCGTTTCGGCGGTGGCAAGAGAAGAGAACATGTCGCGTGAAGTTAGCACTTTTTCTGTTTTAAGTTTTTTATCCGATTGAGTACGCATGGTGTTTCCTCAGATTCTTATTTAATTATAGCACTTAAACATTTTTCATGCAGACAAAAAATCTTCAAGGAATCCAGATGTTAACAAACTACTGAATCTTTTCTTTTAGGCGTCCTGAATACGGATCATCCACTACATCATCTTCGTAGCCGATTAATTTATATAGCCACATTTTTACCAGCATGCAGAGGATGAACCAGATTAAAATATAAATCCACGAATAGATAACGTATTTCCAGCCGATGCCGACGAAATCGCTTGTGCCTAAACCATAAACAGAGGCTAATGTGCCGGCAATTAAAGGAATAATGGTGGCTAAGAAGAAACGCCATTCCGGATGCGGTTTGTGAAAAATAGAATACATATTGCGCGTTAAATAAATGGTTAAGTTACCGCCGCACAAAATTGCCATAAATGCTAACGTACGAAGCATGGCAAATTTGTATGCGGGCGTGACTTGCATTGCGGCAAACCAAATGCGGTCGCCAATCCAATACAGCAGGAAAGTAGAAACCACACCGGCAATGGATAAACCAATCGCAATCGTTAATATTTCTTTCATTCGCCATACCACTGGTTTTTTCGGTATGGGCATGTGATCGTAAGCAATCATCATAATCGGAATATCATTGAGCAAAGCAATTAATACGATCATGATGGCTGATAAAGGATGATCGTTAAATACAAGCATGGATAATAATAAAAATAAAATTAAACGTAATGTTTCACTGATACGATACATTGCATAACTTTTCATTCGCCCGAAAATTTTACGCGATTCTTCAATCGCGCGTGAAATCACGGATAAACCGGGCTGCGTTAAAACTAAATCTGCTGCAGCGCGCGCAGCATCCGTTGCGCCTTCTACTGCGATACCCACATCGGCTTGTTTTAATGCCGGCGCATCATTCACACCGTCGCCTGTCATGCCGACAATATGTCCGTTACGCTGTAATGTTTTAACGATTTCAAATTTATGCGTAGGAAATACTTCTGCAAAACCATCGCCGCTTTCTAATAATTCATCACGCGTGCGTGACGGAACATGATCTGCATAAACTTCATCGACAGGAACAATGTGCTTGCCCAATTCGAGTTGTGAAGATAATTCACGCGCAATCGCAACGTGATCGCCTGTAATCATTTTCACTTTGATACCCATTGACGCGGCGTGTTCTGCTGTTTGTTTGGTATCAGGTCTTGGCGGATCAAACAGCGGAATAATACCTAAGAAACGCCATTCATTTGTGGCACTATCTAAAATAGCCACACCCAAACTTCTAAAGCCTCGTTCCGCTAAATCCACGACATTGCTAAGCACAGCATCTTCTAAACGAATATTTGGATTCGTTAATTCCAGCACAATTTGCGGTGCGCCTTTGACTGCATGAAATTTTTTACCATCAGGCGCAATGATTAATGCTTCGGTGCGTTTGCGTACAGGATCAAACGGAATAAATTGTTCGCACTGGTACTGCTTGAGCAGTTCACGGTCGCCGAACCTATCAATGATAGCATCGTCAATTGCATCTTTGGCATCCAGTTTAGAAGATAAAGACGCAATCAATAAAACTTCTTTTGGATCTTTTGCTTCATAAACATCAATATCACCCACAGTTAAATGATTTTGTGTGAGCGTACCTGTTTTATCTGCACACAAAATATCCATGCCTGCTAATTCTTCAATAGAAGTTAATTTGGAAACAATGGCTTTTTCATCGGCTAGTCGGCTTGCACCAACTGCCATCGTGACAGATAACACAGCAGGTAATGCCACAGGAATACCAGCAATCACTAACACTAAAATGAAAATGGCGATGTGACCAATTTCTGTTTGTGTGACGGTGTGCATTCTAAATAAAGAACCGATTAATATAATGAGTGAAACGGTGATCGTAGTGAAGATTAAAAAGTTTCCAATTTTAACGACAGCTTGCTGTAAATGTGATTTTGTTTTAGCAGAGCTGACTAATTGCGCCGTCTGTCCAAAGAATGTTTGCATGCCAGTGGTTGTGACAACACCCACCATTTCACCTAATCGCGCAACGGTTCCTGAAAAAGCAAGATCGCCGACTTGTTTATCAACAGGCAGTGATTCGCCGGTTAATGAAGATTGATCTACCGATAAATATTCACCCGAAAGTAATTTCAGATCTGCCGGTAAAATATTGCCTAATTTGACATACACAATATCGCCGGGAACTAAATCTTTTGCAGCAATATCACTCCATTGACCATCGCGCATGACGCGTGCTTTTAGCGCTAATTTTTCTTTGAGCGCTGCAATGGCATTGTCTGCTTTGTATTCTTGGAAAAAACCGAGTGTGGAATTGATCAACAGCATTGCCATGATCATAATAAAATCTGGCCAGCGTTGTAAGGCAGCCGATAAAATGGCTGCGATTTCGATCATCCAGGGAATGGGTCCCCAGAAAAATGGAATTAATTTTTTCCAGAGTGAAACTTTTTCAACTTCTAAACTGTTAGGTCCATGTTCGGCTAAGCGCTTTTGTGCTTCTTCAGAAGATAAACCAGTTTCTTTGTTTGCATTGAGTTGTTTTAACGTTTCTTCCATTGAAGTTTCTTCGAAAGGATGGTTTTGCGCCATGAGAAGTTCCTTATGTTACAGTGGATATTAAAATGCCAGTAGACAAAAAATAATAAGATTAAAAATTTCTGCCTTATAGTATACCATCCACGTACCACATAGGCGAATTTTTGTCGCATTTTTTTTTATTTTATGGCAGCATTTCAATCTTCGTATAAAATGTATTTAAAAAAGGTAGCATGGAAATGCTGCGAGAAAAAGAATTAATGGCTGCTTTAAAAAAAGCAAAACGAGAAATTAAAAAAGGGCATTATCACATTGAAAGTCCTGCTGATCATGTTAAACGAGTAACCAATAAATTTTAAAATTTTTTAGAGGAAAACTTCCATGCCAAAAACAGCTATTACTCCGACACGTCAAGAAAATTATCCAGAATGGTATCAGCAAGTGATTCGCGCAGCAGATTTAGCGGAAAATTCTGTGGTTCACGGCTGCATGGTGATTAAACCTTGGGGTTATGCGATTTGGGAAAACATCCAAAAAATTCTGGATGAAAAAATTAAAGAAACGGGACACGAAAATTTATATTTCCCGCTTTTTATTCCCGTTAGTTTTTTAGAAAAAGAAGCAGCGCATGTGCAGGGATTTGCGAAAGAATGCGCGGTGATTACGCATCATCGTTTAGAAGAAAAGGAAGGCAAATTAATTCCGACAAGTCCGTTAGAAGAACCGCTTATCGTGCGTCCCACTTCAGAAACCATTATCGGCGATTCATTTTCGCGATGGATTCAATCGTATCGGGATTTACCGCTTAAAATCAATCAATGGGCAAACATTGTTCGCTGGGAAATGCGCACGCGTTTATTTTTGCGCACGACAGAATTTTTGTGGCAGGAAGGACACACGGCACACGCGACAAAAAAAGAAGCAGAAGAAGAAACCTTTCAAATGCTGAATGTCTATGCAGATTTTGTTGAAAATGTTTTAGCCATGCCGGTGATTCCGGGTGAGAAGACAAAAAATGAAAAATTTCCCGGCGCTGAAGCAACGTATGCCATTGAAGCGATGATGCAGGATAAAAAAGCTTTGCAGTCTGGCACGTCACATTTTCTCGGACAAAATTTTGCTAAAGCATTTAACATTCAGTTTTTAGATGAAAACGGTGAACGCCCGCATGCGTGGACAAGTTCGTGGGGCGTTTCTACACGGTTAATCGGCGGGATCATCATGTCGCATTCAGATGATGACGGATTGGTATTGCCGCCAAAAATTTCGCCGCTGCATGTGGTGATTTTGCCGCTGTATCATAAGTATGAAAATCCTCAGGCGATTTTAGAGGCGTGTTTTGCACTGGAAAAAGCGCTTAAAACGTTGTCTTATCATGGCGCGCCATTACGCGTTAAAGTGGATACACGCGATGCGCGTCCGGGCGATAAAGCATGGAGCTGGGTGAAAAAAGGCGTGCCGATCCGTTTAGAAATTGGACCGAAAGAATTTGAATCTCAATCCGTTTTTATGGGACGGCGCGATAAACCGTATCACGAACGTACACCATTATCGCAGGATGCTTTTTTGCAAAACGTGTTAACACAGTTAGATGAGATGCAGCAAAATTTATATACTCATGCTAAAAAACGTTTAACTGAGAATACGGTTCACATGGATTCAGAAAAAATGTTTTATGATTATTTTAAAAATGACGGCGGATTTGCTTATGCTTATTGGCACGAAGAGGATGTGACGGAACAAAAAATCAAAGAAGAATTAAAAGTCACCGCGCGCTGTATGCCACTTGCCGATCGGCATAAACGCGGCAAATGTATTTTTAGCGGCATTGATAATTCACCACTTGTCTTATTTGCCAAATCATATTAACGTAGGGGCAATTCATGAATTGCCCATTACATTTAGGCGATTCGTGCATTGTCCTGCAATTCGATCATTCAACTGCCTGCTACCTTTTCCCTTTTCCCTTTTTTCTTCTCCCTTTCTTCACATACTGCTGCACCATTACAGCATTACACTCAATAATATTTTCATTTTTAAAAACATTTCTGATTTTAAATTTTCAACCTTAAGCATTCATTAAATTTTCACAAGTAGCGTATTCTTTTTAGATTTTATATTACAATCCTGCACAAATTTTAATTTTCTTGGATTTTCTAAGATGGATTTTTTAATTTAAAAAAGGGGAAATCAATATGAATCGTAGTTCTGAATTTCATGCACCTACTAAAACAACACCTTTATTAGATAGGCATCATAGTGTTGAAATGAGTGAATCTGGTAGCCGACATGGTGCTAGTCATGGGGGAACTGCTGTACCTAGGAGAGGTGATGTTACTTATGGACCTGGTGATGGCTCGGGTGGTAGTTATGGTTCTATATCTGATCGTGTTGGTGGCGGAGGCGGTGAGGGTGGCGCTGTTGGTGGTAGTGATGCTAGTACTACATTAACTGCAGCGCCAGAATCAGCGCATACATCATGGATAAAATTAGCGGGTAAATATATTCTAGCTTACCCGTTTTTAGTAGGTTTTGCTTTGCCGGCAGGTCCATATGCTTTTAATGTTACAGCATTCCCAGACTGGGCGCGATGGGTAGCTTCAATAGGTCCAATTGTGATGTATGGAAGTTTAAATTTAAATGGATTTGATGGTACATTAAGAGTGCCCAAAGAAATTCTTTCATTGCCGAAGAAAAAACAAATTGTCATATGGTCAACATTAGCGCTTTTCCTTGCTACAACAGGTATGATGTCTGGTATTGTACCGCCTGAACAATTCTGGGAACATGCATTGAATCCTAAAGTGCCTGCGACTGTTCGAAGTGTTTTCTTATGGTTTGCTCAAACGAGATTCGTGGGTAATTTGGCTGGATTAAATGCAGCCATTGTTGTGAATACTTTTAATACTTATGAAGTAAGTAAAGTGATTTATTATCGTTTTTTTAATTCAGGAACACGAAGGATTATCCAAGAAGCAGAAAATTTTTTAAACAAATTGGATGGGCTTGGTGATAACAATTTACTAAGACTGGCTTTTCAAGTAAAAGCTGGTTGGGAAACAAGCAGAGAAACGGGGCTTTCTCAGATGTTGTCAGTAATCGATACGAACTTAACGACAAGACAAGAAACATCGTGTTTTTCAAAATATAGCTGGAATAATATACTGTCAGCGCTTGCAGTTGCTCTTGCGGTGGGATCACAAGTGACAGGTGCTATGGTTATTGCAGGTGGGAAAGTGTCCGGGCATTTTGATGAGTTATCCGAATATTCGCCTTTTCATTTTTATGCGGAAACTTTGCCGCAAGATTTGTTGCAATTAAATACGAATCAAACTGAAAGTTTTCGAGCAGATTTAGCTTTAGGCGGTAATTTGGGAGTGGCAACGGCTTCTGCTTTTTATTTTGCATCACTCATAGGATTAGGCGGGCTTTGGAAAATGCTCAAGAATTTAAAGCAGGCTAATAAAATGCATTGGATTCTAGCAGCGCTCATTCCATTTGGTATTATAGTAGCTGCTATTGGAATAGTGGATGGCGATGCTACGTCAACTGAGCAAGCTGTTTATATTCCTTTAACGATTGCTGCAAATATTCTTTTAGCTTCTTTTACTTATCTATCGAGATTTTTTGGTGATGCAGATGATAAAACAATTAAAAATTTTTTAAATAGCCAAAATGAAAGGATATCTCCTGCGGAGGCTAAAGAATTTTTAAAGAGTGTTGTGAGAGAACTTTCTTTCTATGTGCAACATCACGGTACTAAAGATTTAGATATCCCTGAAGAATTAGAATCGCAATCAGTCGGCTGGGGAGAATGGGCTTCTGCTGGAGTTAAGCATGCATGGGGTCGCCTCTGGGGATGCTGTCATAGACGACCCCATAGCACACCGCTATTAGCTGATGCTAGGGGTGACGAAAGTAAAGTGTCTGAGTTGACAGTATAAGTAATTTTAATCAATCTAAATTACTCTGCTTATTTTTGTTTCAAGAGGCTTTCACCCGAAAGCCTCTTTTTTTATGTGTTTAAAAATTTATTTTGATTTTATTTTCATTTGAGTTTATTTTATTTTTAACTTTAAAAAATTGCATTATTGATGATTGAATATGGAATATCATTTAACTCAAAAACCCATCCGCACCTTTGTCCGCCGTCAGGGGAGAATGACGAAAGCGCAAAGGGAAGCACTGCATGATTTATCGACGTTTTATATGATGGTAGATCAAGAAAATGTTTTAGCGTTTGATAGAATTTTTGGCAATGCGCAGCCTGTTGTATTAGAAATTGGTTTTGGCATGGGCGATTCACTGGCGCAAATGGCAGAGCAGCATCCTAAATTAAATTTTATCGGCATCGAAGTGCATCGTCCCGGCATTGGTGCGCTGTTAAAAAAATTACATGAAAGAAAAATTTCCAATATAAAAATCATCGAAGGCGATGCGATAGAAATTTTAAAACAGCAGATTCAAAATCATTCATTAGATCAAGTGCAGATTTTTTTTCCGGATCCTTGGCAGAAAAAACGTCATCATAAAAGAAGAATGATTCAAAAAGAATTTGTCGAATTAGTCGCACAAAAATTAAAACCCGGCGGGAAATTTTTATTAGCAACAGATTGGCAGACTTATGCAGAACACATGATGGAAGTATTGAGTGCATGTAAAACACTTAAAAATACGGCAGGGGAAGGCGGCTATGCAGATTTATCTTTTTATCGTGTTAAAACAAAATTTGAAAACCGCGGGGAAAAATTAGGGCATCGGATTTTTGAATTGAGTTTTGAAAGATGATGTTTTTAAATAAGCTGTCGTTTTGCATTTCTCATACCATTAAAAATAGATTGAGCAATAGCTGTAGGGAAATATGCAGGTAATTTTCTTGAAACTTTCGCGATAACTTCTTCCACTTGATTTAGCATAGTGTTAAGCATTTCCTCTGCTTTTTCGCAAGAAAATTTAGCTGCATGTGCGGTGGAAATAAAATGACGGCGTTTAATAGAATGCCAATGATAATGTTTATTTTTACCGATTAATGCCATTGCCATTTTAATTTTTTGTTTCTGCAATTGATGTTTTGCAATTAAAGGATAAGCAGACATAATATCGTAAAGCGGTGTTAAATGATAATTTCCAAAAGGTTCAATAAAAACGCTAAAATTTTTAGCGTGTCCATCAATCGCTGCCAATAAGAAAAATAATATTTGTGATTTAAAAAATAATTCTTGATCTGCAATTGGATTGCTAGAACCCAATAAAAATTTCATAATTTCTAAAATGCCTGGACCGCCGTCAGATTCATATTTTAAATTAGATGAATATCCTAAAGCTTGACATAAGTCTTCTTGCGGTAAACGCATAAGCCATTTTTTATTTTTTGACCATTGACGATCGAATCGTTCGATCATGAGGGTTTTTATTTTCCCAAAAGATTGTATAGCTGCATTGGCAATAGGCAGACCAAAAGCTTTTGTAATCTCTGTACATAACCATTCGTTTTCGCAACTGTCGCGAAGATCCATTTGAACATGTTCTAAAAATCCAATGGGTAATTTAAAAATGTGACTCGTTGGTGTACTGCCTAATGGGCGATGCCATCTTTTTTGATACCATAAAAAAGCGGATTTTTCTTGAACACCTGCAATTGAAATTCTAAAGTCTTGCTGAGGATCTGTCATGCCCAAAGGTGAGTTACTGAAGTTTTTTAATACATCTGCAATATTTTTTTTGCTTAGAAGTTTTGCTTCAATTTTCTTTTTAAAAGGGGTCGGTTGTGAGCAAAGCTGAATAGCGCCTATGCAGTCTTTGCCAATACTGGCTAATAAGTCAAAAGGCTGATTAGTTGGCGCATGAAATTTTGTTTGAATGCGCGCTCTGATTTGCGGATTATCTGGCAATAAGTTATCAAAAAAATTATATACTTTATCGCCTGTGTATTCTTGGTCTATTAAAGGAAGCGATAACGAAATAGGGCGAGCGCCAAACTGCTTTAACCATTTAATATCATAGCGAAAAGAAAGACCGCCATGATGATATTTGGTTAAAATGCCGATTAAAAAACCATTCATTTGTAGTGTGAGTGTTTGCTTCATAAATAATAGTGACTACCATTCTTCTGACCATTTATTCTGAGTATTTTTATTTTGCGATAAATTATTTTTAGACCGTATAATTATTTTTAAATTGGTTGCTGATAAAATACGAAATAAAGTATCTAATTTAGTTGCCTGTGGTTTTTTTTCAAAAGCAGAAATTGTGGATTGCTTTAATCCTGTTAAATGACCGATATCTTGCTGGTTTAACTTTTGTTTTTTTCGGTGGCTCTTGATTAGCAAAGCAAGTTCTTGTGGGCGATGGATGATCATAACGATACCTTTTAATTATCCTTTATAGAGGATAATTAAATTTTATCCTCTATAAAGGATAAAGTCAAATACTCTTCCAACTCCTGCAGAATTTCCAGTTGCGCGTTATCAAGAGGCGTTTGTTTGAGAGAGGCGATTTGCTCTAAAGCTTTTTTCGGTGATAAATGTTTTTTATTTTTAAAATCTACCGGATTTTTCTCTTCCTCATCTGAAAAAATGTTTTCTAAATAATTCTTAAAAATATTTTTTTCTGGATTAGATAATTCATTGGAAAAATTTCTACCGATTAAACGGATAGCCTGCATCGTTAACCGCTCATTTGAAAATTTAGATAACAGGGCGCATTTTGTTTGAATATCAGCTTGATGAAATTGTCGGCATTGATCATCTTCCGCAGGCGTTGAAAAAGAATTGACATATAAAATAGTATCTAAATCTGCGTTGGGAACAGGGGGATATTTATAATTTAAATGATAATCGCAAATCAACTGCAAAAGGTTGGGATGTTCTTTCAGCCAGTTTTTATTTTGTGATGCAAGTTCTAACCTTTCTGAATTTATTTTTTCTAAAAAACGCGGCAAAGGCGGCAATAAAATAGGCTGTTCGCCAAAACGTTTTCGAAAAACGCGTGTGTGTTCTGAAATAGTATCGCTGGTTGTTTTTTGCAAATTTTCTTCATCAAGTTTTAAAAAGATCCATTGATTTTTATAATGCAGATGCCTGCCTAAACATAAAACAGGCGCCTGATAATTTTTATCTACACCTAAACTGCTGTCAGCTAATAATGCTTCACGATGCGGCGCATAAATACTTTCAAAAGCAAGCGGCAGTTGCTGAAAACGTTTGCCGTCTATTGTTTTATTAAAATAATCGGTGACATAGGTCCACATTTTTTCATGCGATTTTAATTTTTTTGCTAAAGCTAATGCAGCTTCTACATCCACCATTGCATCATGCGCTTGTCCTTTGGCTAGTTGATTCAGCGTGCTTAGATTTTCTAATTTTAAATTAACTTTGCCGTTAGTTTCTGGCCAAATCAGCGCATCATTTTTATAAAGAAAATAAAGCATCGTGATAGGAAATAAATCTAAGCGCGAACAGCTGTTCACCCATTGATGAGTGTACGGCGGTAATAAATTCCGGTAAAAAGAAAAGCGCAGGAATTCATCGTCAAAACCTAAGCTATTATAACCAACGCTGATGGTATCGGGTGTATTCAGTAATTGATGAATGGTCTGAATGGCTTCATATTCAGATTGTCCCGTTTTTAATTGATCTAAACGAATGCGGTGAGTGATCATAGCATAAGGCGAGGGGATGACGTCCGGATTTAAATGAATAAAAAAAGTATAGCGTTCTAATTCATTAAAATTTTCGTCTGTGCGGATAGCAGCAAATTGTAATATCTGATCAAAACAAGGATTTAATCCCGTTGTTTCAGTGTCATAGAAAAGATAAGTTTTTGGCATGGATATTTGATGTTTTAAATTTAATAAAAATTATTTTGCGAAAATAAAATTGCAACTCTTCAAGTTTGGATCTGCTTGTTCTGGTTTGGCATAAGCAAACACAACGCTGCCATCTTTGATGGTGTCAATTAAATCAGTGGAATATTTTGCATTCACTGCAAAGCATCCCCAGCTTCTACCGGCTCTTCCATATTTAGCAATAAATTGCGGCGTGACATACCAAGCAGGATGAAAAACAATATCGCGTTCTAAGGCGTCATTGTTAATGCCTTTTTCTAATCCTTGAACACGCAAGGATTCGCCGTGTTTTCCTTTATAAGCGTCCAGTGTTAAAAATGTGCCTAATGAAGAAGCATCAGAGCCGGGTGCATTCGAAAAATGTGTGGCATAAAATAAACCACTGCCTTTTCCCTGTGCGACATGCAAATGAAAAAGCAATTCGTTATCCTGCATGTCAATCACCCAAAGACGTTTCATGAAAGAAGGTTTTGAAAAGTCAACGATAGTTAAAATTGGCTTTTTAACTTCACCTTGTGCTTTTGCACAATGATAAGCTTCTGATGCTAGTTTATAAACGTCAGGATCTAAACCGGGAAAACTGGGGGCGTTTGCTGCATTAGCATGAAATAAAAAAACAAAAGCAATTAAAAAAATTGCAATAATAGGTAAAACGAGAAGTTTAAATTTTTTTTTCATTTTCATCATGAAGTCTATTTGCTAATCATGATCGGAATACCTTGTTTTTGTACTTCAATCTGATGCACTTTTTGCCAATCAATATCATCGTCAGAAATATGGTTCGCTTGTGCATCACGAATGATTTCCTCTGCTGCAGTATGGTTTAATGTACTCGGCTTTTCATCTAAATGAATTGGCGTGTGCGCTTCTAAATAAAGTTTTCCATTTTTAACGCCTACTTTGTCTGGATGATGAATGATGTATACAGGCGTATGCACGGAAACCCTATTATAAAGTTGTTCAACGTCTTCATTATACATTCGCACGCAGCCTGAGCTGATGTATTGTCCAATATATTGCGGTGTATTCGTGCCATGAATTAAATATCCCCAGCGTGCTAAATACATCGCGCGATAACCTAAAGGATTTTCAGGACCTGAAGGCACAACATCAGGCAAATTAATACCCTTTGTTTCTTTCATATATTGCTGAATAGATTTGGGTACATGCCATTCAGGATTGATTTCTTTTTTGTAGATATAAGTTTTGGTTGTCGGTGTGCGCCAGCCTTCACGCCCTACGCTGATAGGATAGGTATATATTTCGTGATTTTCTGTATCGAAGTAATACAAACGCAGCTCAGATAAATTAATCACAATACCGTTTCGGTATTTCGGCAAAATATAAAATGAAGGAATAACCACTGTAGAACCAACAGTAAGATGATTGGGATTTTTTAAATGGCGGTTGGCTGCCAGCATTTCATGAATGGTAATGCCAAATCGTTCAGCAATTTGAGATAACGTATCGCCGTGTTCAACGGTAATGACATGCAGCGAACCAATGAGATCACTATTTTCAGGCATTGGATAAACAGCCGCTTGTACAGGCAAAATAAAAAAAGAAATTAATGAGAAAAATAAAATTAAAAATAAATTTTTCATGGCCATCCTTAGTTAAATTTATTTATCGTTTTACACCAGCAAATGCGCCAAAAATACGCAGCAAACTAACAAATAAATTGAAGATAGCAATATAAAGCGTAACAGTGGCAATAATATAATTTCTTTCACCGCCGTTTATGATCTGACTGGTTTCAAACAAAATAAAACCAGCAGAAATAACAGCAAAAGCACCGGAAATTAATAACTGCAAAGTCGGCATGTTAGTGAACATGCCAATGATGGCTGCAACAAAAGCAATAATACAGGCAATCGAAATAAATCCACCTAGATAACTAAAATCTTTTCGAGATACTAAAGCATAACCGGAAAGCCCTAAAAAGATAGTGCCGGTTGCACCAAAAGCTGTGCCAACTAACTGCATGCCGTTCACATAAGTGTGTAGGTAATAATTTAAAACAGGTCCTAAAAAATAACCCATAAAACCCGCATAAACAAAGATAGCTAAAATTCCCCATTTGCTGTTGCGTGCTTTAATCACCCAAAAATATAAACCAAACATGCCGATGATCAGTAAAAATGCATTCGGCATAGCATTAGTGATCATGGAAAAATAAGCAGTCACTGCGCTGAAGAATAAAATTAAACTTAATAGTAAGTACGTTTTGCGTAAAACGCTGTTAATGGTAATCGGTGTGCTGGCAGCACGTGTAACTACTTGACCTTCGTAATCCATTGTTTTTTCCTCTTTTCATGGTTAGTTTATTCATCTAAGTCAGCTATTCTATCAGAAAAATGATTTGCATAGAACCCTCTTCTTGGGTTCGAATCTGTATTGAGTTTTGAAATAGATTTTCAGAAAGAGAAATATTCTGCTTTTCGATAGATCGGAGAGGGAGGGATGATTCGCAACATCCTTGTTGCTCATCCTTCGGATCAACATCACTTACGTGATGTTGGGCTATTTTTGCGTTCCTGCAAAAATAGTCGAACCCTCTTCTTGGGTTCGAATCCATATTGAGTTTTGAAATAGATTTTCAGAAAGAGAAATATTCTGCTTTTCGATAGATCGGAGAGGGAGGGATTCGAACCCTCGATGGAATTTTTGGTCCCATACTCCCTTAGCAGGGGAGCGCCTTCGACCAGCTCGGCCACCTCTCCTAAAATTTGTAGCTGACGTCCTTGTCGGTAACTTTTTGCCTTTAGATATTCACCCCTGCCTCGCACGTCCTGTGCGGGCGTTCGCTGCTGCCTATTCGTCGCCGCTCACCCAGCTCGGCCACCTCTCCTA
>Ga0208373_1000911_pt1 | contig 44051 bp, 34 predicted proteins | sample RifOxyC2_FD_184036 | JGI IMG/M metagenome (GOLD analysis project Ga0208373, IMG submission 184036) | Soil microbial communities from Rifle, Colorado - Rifle Oxygen_injection C2 (SPAdes) | ecosystem: Environmental > Terrestrial > Deep subsurface > Rock core/Sediment | place: Rifle, Colorado...
CACAGAGTAAGTACAATTAAGAAAATAGTTAGCGGAAGTACTCCCGAAATTGCACAGGCTTTGAATGAATTATACCAAAGTATAATTGTTGCCGGAACTCATCTAGCACCATCAATTAAGGTAGCCGAAGCTGCGAAGGTTATAGAAAATGCACAGAGAGATATTAACATAGCTTTCGTTAATGAATTATCAAAACTTTTTGATTTGATGGATATTGATACTCTTGATGTGTTAGAAGCTGCTAGTACAAAATGGAATTTCCTACCATTCAGACCCGGTTTAGTCGGCGGGCATTGTATAGGTGTGGATCCTTATTACCTTACTCACAAAGCAGTAAAATTGGGTTATAATCCTGAGATATTAATGATCAGATGGGAGCTTTTGTTGCTAACCAGTTGGTTAAATTAATGATTAAAAAAGAACATAAAATAAATAACTCTCATGTTTTAGTTTTAGGAATTACATTTAAAGAAAACTGTCCTGACATTAGAAACTCAAAAGTAATTGATATAATCAACGAGCTTAAATCCTTTGGCTGCTTGGTTGATGTTTTCGATCCATGGGCCGATAAAGAAGACGTTAAACACGAATATGGAATTGATTTACTTTGCAATATTGATGAGATAAAGGACAAATCTTACAAAGGTGTTGTACTCGCTGTAGCGCATAATCAATTTAAAGAATTAGATTTTCCTTCATTGCGCACCAACGGTGCAGTTATCTATGATGTTAAAGGTATCTTGAAGAGAGAGTTAATTGATAATCGTCTTTAATAAAAAGAAAATGATTTTTTTTAGTCACAGGAGCTATTGAATTTATTTGATTAACGCCGTCGGTTTTAAGCCCAATACTTTAATTGAAGATGGTATTGCAAAATTTGTTGATTGGTACAAGGATTATTATAAAATTTAGGAAAGGTAAAATATGGTTTGATTTTCCTTTATTTGAAGATATTTTTTTTCTTTGAACAAGTACAAAACGATTAATTATACATGCCAGATAAGGCAATATTTATATCAATTACTTTTATTCTCGTTGTACTAACCTTTTTCTCAGGGCTTATTCTAATAAACACCTTTTTTGGCGATCCTACAATTTATCTTGTTTATGCAAAAAATATAGCTCAAGGAGATTTCTTTTCATTTAATCCTGGGGAATTTTCTTCTGGTAGTACCTCGCCGCTATGGGCTTTGATACTATCAATTAGTTTTTTATTTGATAATGTCAATAGTGCTTTTCTTTCAAAAATTATTAGCTGCTCAAGTACTATTATTGCCCTTATTATCTCATTTATATCTCTACTTTTAATAACCAAGCATAGAATAGGTGGTATTGCAGGTACATTTACTATTGCTTATTTCTTAATAATTCCTGGTATTATGCTATATGAATCTTCCTTGATAATAATATTAATATCTTGTCTAATTCTATTATTTTTCAAAATAATAAACGACAAAGACAAGTCGCCATTTTCTAAATTCATTTTTTTAACTTTAATTTTTTCTTTAATACCTTTAACGAGACCCGATGCAAGTACTATTATTCTTATTTGTTTTGGCGGACTAATTTTTCATTTTCAAAAAACTAACCAGAAGAAATATCTTTTATTCAGTCTTATTTCATTTTTTATCTCATTAATTCCATCAGTGTTATACTACGGTTATTCGTATATTCAATTAGGAACTTTTTCAGTATCAAGTTATTGTAGATCTTTTGCTTTGCAGGAAAATGCAAGTGAATTTTTAAGCATAAAATATTCATTATCATCAATTAAATATTTTTTAATTTCTCCCAAAATTATTTATGTATTAATGGCAATTTGGGGAATAAAAAAAATAACCTACTTTTATAAAGATAAATCATTAGTTTATTTTGCAATCATTTCGATTATAAGTTACTTTATAATACTTACTTTTATATCACCTGTTACCGTAGACAGCGATCGATATATTTTACCCGTTATTCCCTTCTTTGGATTGGCCATATCCATTTTTATTAAAGATACTTTTGAGCATACTACAAATAAAAATACAATTATTATTTTTTTGTTAATATTCGTAATTGGTTATCCACTTTACACAATTATTCCATCAGTCTTTCATAATCGTTCGCGAGGTCTTAACTTTGATACGATCGTTGAAAAAAATATTATTCACACAATAAATTCCTTTGCTGAGCCAAATTCGAAAATCTTGGTTTATGAAGTTCAAGATAGATTTTATTTACGGCCGGATATCACTTTGATTAGCCTGGATGGAATTACAGATGGTAAGGTTGCACCCTATCTTAAATCTGGAGATATGTATTCGTTTCTTTTAAAGTACAAGCCTGATTATTGGCTGGCTAATGATGCTGTTAACTATCGTCCGTATTTAAAAAATAGTGTTTTGAATAAAGTTTTTAACAAGTTTGTTGGAAAAAGAAATAACTCAATTTCATTTGGAAATATAACTATTGAAAAAATTAAGGAGAATGAAAAATCGAACCCAATTGGATTTGCCTCCTATCGCGCATTATTTAAGTTGAATTACAAAAATCATTAAACTATTCATTTTATTATGAATCTTTCTTCATTATCATCATTTCAGTATAACTAAATTTATTTTCAGCAAGAAATACAAATAGGGTCTACTCGAAGTTACTATACAAAATAGTTTTAAATTAACTCAAGCTTAAAATAATTGTTGGAGACAAATATAAAAAAGGCACTTATCAAGTTAAATGCAGGATAAGTGCCTTCAATTTATTATTATGTTTAAAATAAATAATTAATTCAGAACCTTTCATGGCACATTTGTAATTTTCAATAAATTCTGATTCGTTTTTGCATAATCTAAAACATTTACTGTACCGTTCAAATCAAGATCACCTAGTAGATAACCGGTTTGAAAAAGCTTATTCCCAACAATTCCGTAATCAAGAACATTTACAATTCCATTTACATCACCGTCACCTGAGTACATACCGTATTTGCCGTCACCAAGTACTGCAAGCTCATTTCCATAAGCACTGGTGTTAGAATCTGTAAAATCATATAGTGTAGAGAATTCTGTTAATGCAACTTTGTTTGCACTCATTATACTGAGGTGATTTCTATGCCTTAGTATTATGTAATATTCACCGTTGTTTATTCCATAAAAATTTACCGGACTATAACCGTCTAAATCAACAATAGATCCGTCGCTTCTAATAAAAGCTGCACGTTTTGCAATGGTCGTGGAAGATGATAAGTCGCTTCGCAGCTCAACTAATATCCAATCAACTACTTCATTTGGTATTGAGGATGCAGTTTCGTAGCCATTGTAAAACCATGGCCCAGAAATGTAAGGTTGGCTTAACGGAATAAGGTTCGAACCGCGTAGATTACTGCGCATCTGACTGTTTTCGTAAGCACCTTGTAAATATATTTTAGAATTTATTTTTAAAGGGGTTTGTAAAGAAGACATACCCAAAATTTCGGTCTCCCAAACTGTTGCCCATTCGTTTTGGTTATTACTTATCAATTCTAATTTGAGAAATCTTGCTTCAACAGGATTAAAAATGTTTACTGTCCATTCTTGATTTGAGGAAGCAGCATTTTGCACAATACTGACCCAGTTCACAGAATCATTTGAAACGGAGATGCTGTAATTATAGATTCGACCATTTTGAAAATCATAAAATGAAATTCTCGTTGTATTAATTTGTTTGGCAGCTCCTAAATCGTATATTAGCCATTGAGGGAGCGGCGCTGCTTTCCAGCGTGAATTTGCCTCTCCTCCGTTTGAGTAATATAGTCCATCGTTGGTTTTATCTGGTGCATCATCTGTATTTGAAGCAGTTACCTTAATGATTGTTAATTTGCTCAAATACCCAACTGAAGGAGTGCCAAACGTACTTAAGTATGTTGCTGTATTATTGGAAGAAGAAATAACATTGCCGGACAAATCTTGCAGATTAAAAACACTAATAGAATAGTTTTGGTCATAGATATAGGGCGAAGTAGTTAGGGTAATATTTGCAGGATTTGTGTTTAGTTCTGCTGTATAAATTATGATTCCGTTTGATATTGAATAGTTTGATAAAGAAGTAATGCCTGATGAACTCAACGGTTCGGAAAATGTCAGTAATAATTTTGTGGAATCTAATAGTGTGGCGCTTAATAGGGTTGGTGGAGATGTATCTCCCGTGACATATTGAACCGCTCCAATATCCGGTTTTGTTCTATTTACAACATTTCCATATCTATCTGTAAAACCCTCAGGAACTAAACTTGAAATATCAATACCAGCATTTAAAGCTGGGCTACCAGTTGATAAAGTAAAATTGCTTACATTTATTAAATTTCCAATAACTCCTACATGTTGTAAGTTGCCAGAAATAACCATATTTGTATAAGTATTATCAAGTAAATTAAATTTTGATATTGTCCATGCACCATGTGAACCCCATGCAACATAATTATTCGTCCCAAATCCTGGATAGAAGAATATATTATTTTTGTAGTGGTTTCTGCTATTTGGGTTGTCTTGTATCTGTGTATGTGAACCTGTACCTAAACCGCCTGCAAAAATATTATTATAAAAAGCATTAAAGTAGCTGCTCCAGTTTTGAATTACGTCCCTGTCTGTCCTATAAAAGGTATTATTAAAGAAATAGTTGTCTTCTAAGCTACTTGTTCCATCACTTACTATTTGTATTCCAAACCCACTATTAGCATTATCTGCGTGTGCATTTTGTGAGAACCTCATATTTTCAATAATATTAAAATATATCTTATTTCCATTTGAGCTTATATTTAGAGCCGAAGTATTAAGATCATGGAAATAATTATTGTATACATTGAAATTACTGTAACCACTATTGACATTATTATTACCATTGATTTGCATCGCTTTTGAATATACTAAATCGGGGGCAGATATATCGTTATTGTATATATTATGATTTGTGACTGGTACTTCACCACCAAGCGTGAATATTCCAAAAGTCCAATTTATTATAGTATTATTCCTTATATTCCAACTATCTGTCCTTCCCTGTACAATTCCATATTCCACATTAGCAATTCCATCATAGAAAAATTGCATTAATTTTCTATCCGAATCAATTAGGTTATTCTCAATAATTACGTTATCTGATGTATTATCGGAAGCAGATATGAATGGTGATTGTCCGAATATTCCAGCCCAATTGCTATACTTTCCAATATTACAATTTTTTATGATAACATTATCGCTGCCGGCCAAACCGATTGCGGAGTACATACTCCCTTGAACATCAAGTCCGTCAATAGTAACATAATCAGCATCTTTAAGTGTAATTGTATGAAAAATTGTTTCACCATCTCTTACTCTGCCTGAATATTCAATACTACTATAAAACGATGAGGGATTAGATGTAGCATAAACGTATAGTCTGGCATTGCCTCTATCAACAAAAAATCTATTCGTACTGGTTATTCCATAAGTTCCATCATCATTGTTAGCATCCAAACCTTGTGTTCTAACATATTCCATATTATCAAGCCATAATCGAAGCCACATTTGAGTTGTAGCACCTGAAACTGTCATATACCAAACGTTAGTAGAATATTGACTCCAATTACCTGGTGAATCCCACCCTGGTACTGCTTCTCTTAAAGTGATTGCAGGTTTAATCCCATCGTTGTATGTTCCATATATAATTCTATCATTTGCGGTCCCACTATTTTTTATTAACAATCCTTCGTCATGTTCCCACTTATCACTGCGTTTAAAAAGCATTCTATCTCCAGGTTGGAAATTCACGCTATTAACTTTTGCAATTGTTTTCCAAGGTGTGATTTCAGAAGTACCGGTATTATTATCATTTCCTTGGGAAGACGATACGTAGTAGGTTGTTTGAGAAAAGAGTGGCATTAAACACACAAAAGATAAAAAAATAACAATCTTAATTCTGTACATAACACCATCCATTCTTAATTTGATAAACATAATTTGCTCCGCCTTATGCGGATTAAAAATTTCAAATGATATGCCGTTAATGATTCTTCATTCATCGTATTGATTAACCTTTCTCAAGTTGTTCACTTGTTAATTTTACATTACCAATTTACCTGCCGTCTCCTAAAATCACAAGTAATCTTTGTTGTTATTATTAAAAGTGTATCCTTTACACTAATTAAGTAATCTGATAAGCACCTGTCGACTATTACGTATCAATTCGATGCTTAAAAAACGCTTGATTTGCCGTTATTCTACTATAAATGCATTTTTTTGAGGCATAATATTTGTAATTTTTAGAACAACAAAGTAATAATTCTATGAAGTTAGTAAAACACAAAAAATAAACTGATAATTTTTAGATAACTTATAGAAAACAAGTCTAACTGATGATTCAAAATTTGTTCAAGCTAGTAACCTGGTGGATTCCGACTCGTTTAGATCGGAATAACTCTGTTTCACTTTTTCGTCCTTGGCAGATTTATTCGCCTTCCTGGTCTTATAGAGCGAACCAGGTTGGTGGATCAGTGTTCCAACAAATGGTTTGCTGCTGATAAATTTAACATGTGGATTGATTCACTTATCAAATATATCAATAAATAATTATAGATAAATCTCAAACTGAAAAGTTGTACTATTATTTATTACTGACAAAATCATTCTTGATGTGACCGACGTGGCGAAGCTGTGTCCGGATGTTTTCATTCTCAAACAATATATCAATTGGACAATTAAGCAATTTAACAGTTCATCTAATTTAGCAACTCAACAAGCCGTAATCGACAATCTACTATTGACAACCAACAACAAACAACTTCCTGATTCCCTAAATGTCTAAATCCCTTACAGATAAAACTATTTCCGGCTTAAACTGGAGCTTTATTGGCAACAACCTGTTGGCAGTAATAAACATAGTTGTTGGAATTATATTAGCCCGCCTTCTTGTGCCGCAAGATTTTGGTCTTTTAGGAATGACTTATGTATTCTTAGGATTAGCAGAGCTTTTTGTGACTCTCGGTATGGGCTTTTCAATACAGAGGATTAAAATTCTTACTAAAGAACATATAAGAGTCGCAACGACAACTACAATTTTCTCAAGTGCGGTTATCTATTTAATATTTTGGTTTTTTGCCCCTTACATCTCAAAATTTTATGCAGAGGAAAGACTCATTTCTATTATAAGAGTCTTATCCTCCATATTTATTATTCAAGGGCTTGTAACGGTTAGCTATGGACAAATTAGAAGAGACCTTGACTTCAAGTATATTCTAAAAATTGATTTAATCTCCATGCTGCTTGGTTATGGTTTTATCAGCTCAACGTTAGCATTTCTTGGTTTTGGTGTGTGGAGCCTGGTTTATGGAAGAATAGCTTCTGCTGTCATTTCGGCCATAATCACCATCATAAAAGTACCAATAAATTTGCAACCCTTAATAAAAAAACAAGAATTTAAGGATTTAGCTGGTTTTGGGGGCGGAATAAGCTTAAGCAATCTCATCTTTTATGCTTCCTCTAATGTAGATTTACTAATAGTTGGAAAGTTACTTAATTCTCACCTGTTAGGTGTTTACACAAGGGCTCTTAATTTAATGAAGGAATCCTTGACAAAGGTTACTGGAGGAATTTACAATGTGCTTTTTCCCGCATTTGCAGCAGTACAAGACGACCCTGAGAAGCTAAAAATTGCATATTTGAGAACTATTCAAACGGTCTCTTTTTTTGTATATCCTCTCCTTATTTCAATGATTGTAACAGCACAATATGTAATTAAAGGGCTGTATGGTGTAAAATGGGAAGGAGCAATCACGTCTTTTCAAATTTTGGCGTTAGCAGGAATTCTTCGAACCACGTTACCTTATTCAGGCGCTTTGGCTCAGGCAACAGGAAAAGTTTATATTGAAGCCTTCCAGCAGTTTATTTACTTTTTAATTTTAGGTGGCTGTGCTTTATATGCGGTTAGGTTTGGAATTGAAGGCATAGCAGTTGCGATTCTTGTTGCAAGTTTATGGTTGTTCGCAGCACAAAGCTGGTTAGCAATTAAAATTATTGTATCCACCTGGAAAGAATTCTTCAAAGCAATGATACCTGGATTTGCTAACCTAATTTTAATGTTGGTTACAAATCTTATTTTATTTTTTTTGATAGAGAAATTTTTTTACAATTTTCCAAACGAATTTAAACTTATCATAACGGTCATTGTCAACGCAATAATATTCCTTTCAGCATTAGTTTTCATGCCTGCTTCTATTAAAGGAGATACTTTTGATTGGCTGCTGGAAAAATATAAAGATATAATACCGTTACCTTTTACTAAATTTTATTATTCATTTAATCCAAAAGAAACCGTTGCTCAGACTAAATCTGTTCTTACATCGGGTGACAAATCATTATCGAAATGTTTAACCGCGGTATTACCCCTAAAGATTCAATCCAACCAAGTGTCAACTGACCTTGATCGTGCTAGTATATTGTTGTTTCCTTCATTTGAAAAGTTTTGGATGGATAAAGAATCACTGGAATTTTTAATTATCGTTCCAGCATCAGATAAAAATCTGGTTGAGAAGCGTCTAAGAAACGTCACAAGTTTCCCGGTTCGCATTGTGTCCGATGATGAATTAATCCCGAATTTAAACGGAACATCTGGTTGGTATAAACAGCAGATTTTGAAATTAGAAGCTGCTAATTGGGTAGAGACAAAATGCTTCATTACTCTGGATGTAGATAATATTCTTATTAAACCTACCGGTTGTCGGGATCTTTTCTCAAATAATAAACCAATTTTTCGTCAGGAACCTGCTTCGCTACATTATACTTGGTGGCTTGCGAGCAAAAAAATACTTAAAAGCAATATTTCATTTGATCAAAATGAATTGATGCTTGGAGTGACACCTGAAATTCTTTATAAAGATGTATGTATTGAGCTATTAAAGGATATTGCATCTAGAAATTTTGTCTCTGATCCTTTAAAATTTCTATTATCTATTTCATCATCGGTTCCATGGACTGAATACACATTATATTGGTTATACTTAATGGAAAAAGATCTTACGAATGAGTTATATTCATTTTCGGAATCTGATCTGTATCAGGGAATCTGGGTAAATGAGGATTTTGGCGGAGCTAGAATAAAAACACTTAGATCAATTGTAAATAAATCCAATTCGATATTTTTAGTTGTTCAAAGTACTTTAGATTTAGATCCAAGAAGTTTATATGCGTTGATTCTCTCCCCCTACAAAATAATATCAGTGCCTATGTTTTATTTTTATTTATTTATTTCATTTTTGAAGAGCTTAAAATTTAAAATTCTTAAAAAAATAACACCAAAGTTTTACAAAACTGTGTATAATTACATCGTGAATTCTAAGCAATGAGCGAAAATGATTCTTGCCAGCAATCTATTAAGTAACATTCTGAACGAAATTCATTTATGATTCTTCAACAATACTTCTTAAAAATAAAAGGTAAACAAGAATTCTTTTTATACCTTGTTCTATTTATTTCAATAGTTGTTGGTATTATCATCAGATTGCAGGGGCTTGGTAAATGGCCGCTTGCTGTAGATGAATACTATATTGTTAAATCCTCAGAGAATATTTTAAAGTACGGATTACCCCAATGGGATGCAGGCGGTTATTATATGAGAGGATTACCTCAGCAATACTTAACTGCTTTTCTTTTAATATTGGGACTAAAGGCAGAATTTGCTTCAAGGATAATTCCACTTCTTTCAAACCTTCTAGCTATTCCCGGATTATATTTATTAGGGAAGAAAATATCAGGTAAAACTTTAGCTGCTGCATTGGTTTTTATTTTTACATTTTCTGTGTGGGAGGTGGAGTTTGCTAGGTTTGCACGTATGTACACAATGTTCCAGGCTATTTTTATATGGTATCTTTATTTTTTATATAAATTTATTTTCGAGGATGATTCTAAAGCGTTAAAATGGTTATGGACACTTAGTTTTTTTAGCATTTTTGTTTATGAAGCTTCTATTTTTCTTGTCTTATTGAATTTCATGCCATTATTCTGGGAAAGAAAGTCTCAGAGTTTTAATTTGTTTTCAATTGAAAATTACAAATCTCATTCCATCAAGTTCATAACTTGTATATTTATTTTCATTTTTGCTTATGCATTTCTAACATTTAATTTCCGCACTTTATTTCAGCACAATTTATTGCCTCCGGATGTTATAGAGTATTACAAATCATTAAAATCAACCGGCATAATAAGAATTCCGCTTTTGCTAATTAAAACTACGTATGCAAATCCGTTGTGGCTTCTCTTAACATCGGTACTTCTACTAGTTAATCTATTTATATTCTATAAAATATTTAGTCTGCGAAAATCTATTCCAATGTTAACTGCTTGCGGGCTATTGCTCATCTTTTCCTTTCTTAATTTGTTAGGACTTTTTATAGTTCTTACCGTAATTTTTTTAATGCTTGGTTGGTTAGAATTGGATGATTTGAAAATTATGGGTAAGAAAACCGAAGGTGGAGGTTGGCCGTTCTTTCCCTCTAAGGTTATCAGATTTTTAATTCTTGCAGCTTCTATTAACATAATATTCTGGGTAATATTTGCACTGAAGACAGAAACTTGGCATCAGTTTTATCCTCATCAAAATATTTCGGGAATAATTCTTGGTTTGAAATTAATTTTTAAAAATTCGCTAAATTACCCTTACCTCTATGAAACCTATGTCCTTTTCCGTGACACAATACCGCTAGCTACTGCGATTTATCTTTTCCTGATAGGAATTTTGTTCCTCTATGTCCTTAGAAATTATTATGATAATGATAACAGGAAAATTAAATTTTTAATTTTTCTTTTGATGTTTTTAGTCTTGACTCAAAACATTCTTAAGCTAACTTACTTTGATACTCGACATTTCTTTTTTCTATATCCATTGATTTTATTATTGTCAATATTAAGTATTGAAAGGATTAGTAATTTTATTAGGCAGAAATCTATAGGTAAAGTTGTTTTTTCTCTAGCTTTTATTCCCATACTCATTGGATCAGAGGATTTTGAAATAAAACACTTTTTAAGTATAGACAGTAAAGAAACAAATTTTAGAATGAATTTCAGTTTTCCTTTAACGGTACATTATTATCCAAGATGGGATGTTGAAACTCCATCTAAAATAGTAAATAAAGAATCATCTTCTGATGACATTATCATTACAAATGAGCATTCAGTTGATTATTACTTGAAAAGATTAGATTATATATTCAAAGATTTTAACGGTTCTGATTTTAAAGGTGAATCTGTTTTAAACGGTAGAAAAGAAAGATGGACTGATGCAAAACTGATTTATAAATATTCTGATCTTAATCAGGTGATTGATAATAATCACCAAAGAATTTGGCTTTTAATAAATAATATGTGGGCTTTGGATGATCTGAATTTTCTAATAAGAAAATATGACAAGTATCTATATTACTCGAGTATTGACGGCAGGATTTTACTCTTTAAAATTACTAAATGAATCTCGGAGAAAATGAACTCAGTTTTAACACCCAAAGTTTCAGTAATAATTCCAACTTACAATAGAGCGCATTTAATTCGGAGATCAATTAAAAGTGTTCTTAATCAGACCTATAAGAATATTGAGCTGATTGTGGTAGACGATTCAACTGATGATACTGAATTGAAGGTGAAAGAAATAAAGGATGACAGACTAATTTATATAAAGAATAACCAGAGGATGGGAGTATCGAAAGCGAGAAACATGGCAATTGAGGTTTCCACGGGTGAGCTTATTGCTTTTCAGGATTCAGATGACGAATGGTCTGAAGATAAATTAGAAAAGCAAGTCAATTTGCTTCTTAAATCTCCCTCAGATGTTGCAGCAGTATATTGCGGAATGGAATTTTTTGATGCAAATAATCATGAGAAAATAGGTGAGGATCTCACGGAAATAGATTTCAGAAAATCCTATACTGAAGATGGATTGCTTCAGACTCCTGCAACTCAAACGGTATTAATTAAAAAGAGTGTGCTTAATGAAGTTGGTTACTTTAACGAACAGCTTCGTGCTGCTGAAGATACTGAACTCGCAATTAGAGTGTCGAAAAAATATCTATATGCTTTTGTTAAAGAACCCTTGATCAAGGTTGCTCGAAATCATGATTCCCTTATGGGTAATGCAAAAAATTATCTTTTTGCTTATGAATTTATTTGTGAAAAGCATAAAGATTTCTTAAGTAATAAAATTTTATTTAATTTAAATAAAGTTCTTGCTAATTATTGGATTTTAAAGGGAGATTATAAAAAAGCAAAATGTTTCATTAAAAAGGCGCTTAGAAATAAATTTGATCTTAAAACTCTTGCTCAATATAGCGCTGTTGAAATAGCTCCATTTCTATTAAAGTATGCTTATGTCAAAAAGTACAAAAATGGTATTCCTCACCCAACCCAGCCGGGCCAGGTCATTTCGGACGAACGCAAAGATTATTAAAGTCTGCTTGGATACTGCGAAAAGGGAAAATGAAAATGAAGAATAACCCCAAAGTCACCGTCATAATTCCAACATATAACAGGGCACATTTAATTCAGAGATCTGTAAACAGCGTTCTAAATCAAAGCTATAAAAATTTAGAATTATTGGTAATTGATGATGCGTCAACGGATAGTACCGAGCAAAGAATATCTGAAATCAGAGATGAGAGATTAAAATATATCAGGAATAAGGTTAACCTTGGTCCATCGAGATCTAGGAATAGAGGGATTGAATTTTCAACTGGTGAAATAATAGCTTTCCAGGATTCAGATGATGAATGGTATAGAGATAAATTAGAAAAACAAGTTGATATGCTTCTTAAATCCCCTGAAGATGTTGCTGCAGTTTATTGTGGAATGGAATTTATTGACATTAAAAATGGTGTAAAAATTGGAGAAGACCGTCAGAATGATAACTTTGAGGTAGATTTTATTTATGGCTCCCATTTGCCGCATACACCTCCCACTGTAACAGTATTGATTAAGAAAAGTGTTTTAGACGAAGTAGGATATTTTGACGAACGACTTAGAGCCGCTGAAGATACAGAGCTGGCGATGAGGGTATCCAAAAAATATCATTATGGGTATGTTAATGAAATTTTATTGAAAGTTGCACGTAACCATAATTCTCTAATGAGTAATGTAAAAAATTATACTATTTCTAAAGAAATAATAATTGAGAAGCACAAAGATTTTTTAAGCAAAGAAATTCTATTCAGTTTGTGCAAAGAGGTTGCTAATTATTATATTTTAAAGGGTGATTATAAGAAAGCGAAAGAGTATATAAAGAAATCTTTTATGTTTAAAATTGATCTGAAGACCTTTTTCCAATATAGTGCGATTTTATTTACTCCAACGTTAATAAAATACTCGTATCGCAAAAAGTATAAAAAAGGAATTCCTCACCCCAATTTCGCAGGCCAATTTATCACGGATGATTCATATAAAGATTATTAAAAGTGATCTTCTTCATTTTTTACAGGGAAATTATTTATTTATTGAAGTTACTTAGATATATATCTTAATAAGTGGGGGACTAAAAAGTAATCTATCAATTTTAAAATCTATGAAAACCTGTCCGCCTTTTATCTGCCTTAGGAGAACTGGTGGATTATTTAAAATCAGTGTCATCAGCGTTCTATTTATTAAAAATTATTACTTTTTAGTCAGCCCCTAATTCAGGAAGTATCTATTATTACGATGAACCTAAAATCAAACCATGAATAATAAAAATCCATTGGTTTCTTTTGTAATTCCCACGCATAATCGGGCAAATGTTCTAAGAGATTGTCTTGAAAGTGTTGTAAATCAGACGTATAAGAATATTGAAGTGGTAGTTGTTAATGATAACTCAACAGATAGCACTCTGGAAATATTAGAAGAATATCAGAACACGTATGATTTTTTTAAATTTTTTAATAATGATGGAAAGGGTGTGTGTGCAGCTCGTAATTTGGGAATTAGAATGGCTAAAGGTGATTATATTGCCTTTATGGATGACGATGATATTTGCGAATTATTCAGAATTGAAGCGCAGATGGAACCTATTCTAAATAGCGGCTTTAAATTCAATTTTATTATCTCGAGTTTTTCTATATTTTCCAAAACAGGGCAAACAATAAAAGTTTATAACTACCTGCTTAAAACGGATTCTGTTGGTTATACTGTAAGATGGCTTATTAAACGCGATTTGTTGTTAGAAGCTGGATTATTCGATACAGCGCAGCCAAACATTGAAGAGGTTGAATTATTTTTTAGGTTAAAAGAAAAATCTCAAATTTATTTTAGTCCTGTTCCGGTAGTAAAAGTAAGGGAGTCTCAAGTATCGCTTACAAAAGACAATGATAAAATGATTAAAGGAATTCAGAGATTGTTAGAGCTTCATTCAGATAAAATGGGCTGGTATGAAAAAAATTCATGGTTAATTAATTTATGCAAAAAGTATATTGAACAACAGAACTATGAAAATTTCAAAATATACTATGAACAACTTGCCAAAGACCATTTCCGATTGAATAGATATGCAGTAGTGCTAAGTTATAAAATTAAAAGTATGCTTCCGGCAAGAATTTATGACAGAATATATTCTAAGTTGGAAGGTTTGATCAATAACAGAAACAAAGCTTATCCTGTAAAAATTGACTAATAATTTACAGACTAAATAAACCTTAAAATATATGTGCGGAATTGTTGGTATAATAAATAAAGAGTCTCAGAATAAAGAGGAACTTGAAAAACAGCTAAGAGAAATGCGCGATACCATGGTACATCGTGGTCCCGATGGATTTGGATTGTGGATTTCTGATGATGCAAAAGTGGGTTTCGGTCATAGGCGGCTCAGCATTATTGATTTATCTGATGCTGGAAAACAGCCAATGTCTAATCCTGAAAAAACAATTTGGATTACTTTTAATGGTGAAATCTATAACCATATGGAAATAAGGAGAGAATTAGAAAACCTTGGATATAAATATCACTCTGGCACAGATACAGAAACTATAATATACGCTTACCAGGAATGGGGAATTGAATGCCTGAATAAATTTAACGGGATGTTTGCTATTGGATTATGGGATGAGAGAGAAAGAAATCTATACCTGATTAGGGACAGAGTGGGAGTTAAGCCGTTATATTATACCGATAACGGAAAAAATTTTATGTATGCTTCTGAGATAAAAGCGTTTTTCAAACATCCAAATGTTGATAAAAAATTGTCCGAAGAAGGCTTATATCATTATTTTTCATTTGGATCAACCCCTGCACCTTTTACATTGTTTAAGAATATCTTCAAAATCCCTGCAGGACATTATCTGAAATATAAACATGGTCTGGAACCTCAAATTGTCGAATGGTGGAATCCCCTTTGGAATACTTCCAAACAGCCGGTATTAAATAGTGAGGAAGAACATTCAGAGTATCTATTAAACTTACTCAGGGACTCTGTAAAATTAAGGACGATTTCCGATGTTCCCTACGGTGCATTTCTAAGTGGGGGGCTTGATTCAAGTCTTATAACTGCATTAATGACCGAGCAAACAGGTAAAAGCATTGATACATATTCCATTGATGTTATTGGTGATAATCCATATTCCGAACAAAATTATGCAAATATTGTCGCAAAAAAATTCAATTCAAATCATTTTACAAGAACAATCAGCGACGATAATTTTGAAGAGTATTTTCTTAAAAATTATTGGATACTGGATGAACCTCTTACTACTCAGGATTTCATCGCTTTAAATCACCTTTCAAGATTAACGAGAGATAATAAAACTATAGTTGTGCAGGTTGGTGAAGGCAGCGATGAATTATTCCTTGGATATGAGGGGTTGAATGAAATTATAAATTCATTTTATGCCAAGCTGAATAAATTTTCTAATCTCCCTTCCTTTATTAAAAAGTCAATCTCATCTTTAGCTTACAAGCTAGAACCGGATAGACCGGATAATTTATTTAACGCAGCTCATGGCAGGGAGTTTTACTGGACAGCTGCACACGTTTATGGTGAAAAATCAAAATTAAATTTATTCAATAATGGTTTATCTGATTCATTTAGTACATACGATATCGTTAAAGATCATTATAAAAAATTTTATCAATTGACTAATAATAGAAGAGACATAGATATTTCCCATAAAATGTTATATATGGAATTAAAGCATCGCTTACCGGAATTATTGTTATTACGCGTTGATAAAGTCGGAATGGCTAACTCAATTGAACCGAGAGCCCCATTTTTAGATTATAGAATTGTGGAATTTGCTTTTAATATTCCTATTTCTCTTAAGATAAAAAACGGAATTCATAAATACATTTTGAAGAAAACTGCAGAAAAATACCTGCCGCAAGAGATTATTTACCGAAATAAAATTGGATTTTGCGGTTCTACAACACAAATGTTATCACCCAAATTAAAATCTTTTGCTAATAGTGTTATAATTTCTGAAATTAAAAGACTTACAGATATTTTTAATCAGAAATATGTTGCTAATTTATTTAGTTTAAATAACAGCGAGAGTAAAATCTGGACTCTCTTGAATTTTGCACTATGGAATAGAACTTGGTTTTGATGTTACTAACACCGTTTAAAAAATAAGATAAACTTGAGAATAAAAAGATTTTTTGTAGTTGAAAATTATAAAAACGGATTAAAATCCTTTTATAAAAAATTAAAAATTAAAAGATTAGAAAAATTAAAATTTAATTCCTGCGCTATTTCATATATATGGAAAGATGCCACTACTCAAAATTTCAATCTCCATTATTCAGATGAATTATGCTATTCAATTTTTGGCATCAAAATTAATTTAGAAGATATTGATTGGCATAAAGATAAATTTTCCGGTTTTGTCTTTCCAATGAAAAGATTTGATAAATTAAACGTGGAACAATGGTTTAATAAAGGTATCGAATTGAAGTTTCCCTGGGAATTATCAAGATTTTATTTCGCAGTTGGTTTAGGTCAAAAATATCTAATTACCAAAGATGAATACTATTATAAAACCTTTAGAAAACTAGTTCTAGATTGGATTGAAAAAAATCCATTCCTTTATGGAGTGAATTGGTTATCAACAATGGAAGTTGCCATAAGATCAATCAATTGGATTGTTTCAATTAATTTTTTCTCTGAGCTTGTAAAAAATGACGAGAATTTCAAAAAGATAATAACCCCATCTCTTCTGCAGCATGCTGAGTATATTTACAGTTTTCCTGAAATTTATGAAAAAGGATTGACTACTAATCATACCACTGCAGGCTATGCAGGACTTCTTTTTTTAAGTCTTTCATTAAAAGATCATTCGAGATCGAAACTGTGGATTGATTCCGCAATTAATGGTTTAGAGCGATGTATGCGAGAGCAGGTTTATGAAGACGGTACAGATTTCGAGGCTTCCATACCCTATCACCGCTTAGTTTTGGAATTATTTGCTTTTTCTGCTATTGCAGCCCTTGCAAGAAGTATCAAGTTTAATAAGGATTACTTTAACAAACTCTTTAAAATGTTTGAATATACATCCGCTTATATTGATGAAAATGGAAATGCTCCACAAGTTGGAGATAATGATAGCGGTAGATCATTGATTTTTAATGCTCTTGATAATAATCCTTATAAAAATGGACATGACCATTCATATACGCTTTCTATAGGAGAGCATTTATTTGATTACAAATTTAGAAGCCAGTGTTTAAAAATAGATGATTATATTTCTAATTATTTACCCAAAATTGAAAAAACAAAAATTGAGCATTTAAACATAACCCCGAGAACTACCGATGCATCAATATCTTTCGAGAACAACAGAGCATACTTCCTAAAGAACGAGACTTTTTCATTCTTACTTTCATGTTGTCCGCTTGGTCAAAAGGGAAAAGGAGGGCACAATCATTTAGATGTTGGCAGCTTTACTTTATCTATAAATGGTAAACCAATCATTGTGGATGCTGGAACATTTACTTATACGATGAGTAGAGAAAGTCGGAATAAATTTCGTTCTTATTATTATCATAATACCATTTACTCTGAAAATGTTGAGAGAATTGATTTGGAAAAAAACGATCTCTGGTCACTGAAAAAATATTATGATCACAAAATAGAAAATTTTAATTTTAAAGAGATTGAACTTAGCATCAATTTTTTTGATGATAAGATAACCAAACATAGGAAATTTAAAGTGGAGGCGCATACTTTTACGATTGAAAATTATTATGACGGATATTTTTTTACTAGAATGAATTTACACCCGGATGTTTTAATTATTAATCATGAGAATAATAAAATTGAATTTGATAATTTTGATTTATTTTTGGATCCTACCGGCAATTATAAGGTAGTGGATTATGATTATTCTCCCAATTATGGGAAAACGGTTAAATCGAAAAGCTTGATATTCTCATCAAATAAATTTTCAGAGATCAAATTAGTAGTAAATTTATGATATCAATAACTCTGGTAATTATATCCATAATTATTTTTCTGAAGTTAAGCAAATTCTATCAGTTCACGATATTATCGTTAACAGTTTTTCTACCCTTTACCTTTGGCGACTTTAGATCAATACCAAGCCTATTATTTGTAGAATGGCTAACTGTCGTTACTTTTTTAATGCTGGTTAATGAACTTGTCCCTCTTCATTCAATCGAAAAAAGAATTAAAATTATAAAATTCAAAGGTATTGAGTTATTCATTTTTGCGATTTTGATTCTAATAACCTGGACAATTGTTAGCTTTATAAATTACGAAATTCTATATCAGCCAATTAAAAACATTGAAAATAAAACTGGTACAAATAGATTATATTTTAATATTTTCAATAATATTTTGCTATTCTTTACGGTTATTATATTCTCCGTTGTTTATCATGATAAATTGGACTTTGAAAGATTCTTCAAGGTACTGTATACAATATCAATTTTTATAGGATTAACAGCAATACTCGCTTACATTTGGGAATTTAACATTCCACTTATAGAAGGTACTTTTGGATACAATACAGCATATAATAAAGTTCTTGCCGCTAAATACGGCGGGCAGGCATATAGACTAGGTGGTATGGCTGAAATTGTAACACTTGGTTTACCGGCTTTATTTGCCCATTATATCATCAAAAAAAAAATCAGTTTGTTCGCACTTATTCTGTTATTGTTTTTTGCATTCATGAGTGGTGGAAGAACTCTTGTCATAGGTGTTATTTTTGCAATTACATTTTTCTCGTTTGTATTTCTTCCAAGAAATTTTATTTATCTAATTTCTGCACTGGCTCTTTTCGTTATTCTTGGGGCAATATTTTTACCGCAAAGTGTTTTAATAGGGCAATTTGGTAGACTTACTTCTCTGGATTCAGGAAATTTTATGGGACAGGATGTCTCAAGAGGTTTAGCATGGAAATTTTACTTAGAAAATTTTTCAAAAAACCCCATTTGGGGAAAGGGCATTATAGAGTATCAAGGATATATTTATTCATCTGCAGAAGGTTCAGGGGAATTTGCAAAAGAACAATTGTTTGCTGGCGGGCATGGTTCATACTTAAGCATATTAAGCACTTTTGGTTTAGGTGGCATCACTTATTTTTTAATAATTGTATTTGGTGGTATTTATTTATCATTTAGAAAAATAAAACAGCATATTAACCTTGATTTAAATAAAACTGCGATTGCAGTGTTTTGTTTTATGCTAATTACAATAAAGTCAGTTGATTTTATAACTGGTGGGAATGGATTAAGTGACGCAACAATTTTATTTTTTACCGTAGGATTAGTTGCTTCTCTTACTGTTCTGCAAAACAGGAAAGATTTTGTATGAACATATTATTTTTTGGCGTTCATTATTGGGATGGACCCTGGTTCAGGAAACAGCAGTTTGCCAAACGACTTTCAGATAGAGGACACAAAGTCTTTTATGTTGAGGAAAGCGTATCTATTATTCGAAGAAATAAATCCGATAGAAATTTACCTTTCAAAACAACAATGAGAAAAGAGAATGATAACTTATACATTATAACCCCTTCTGCCATATTTCCCTATCCTTTAAATTATTTTACAAGGTCTCTTTATAATCTAAAACTACTAAATGATTCAAAGAGGTTTTTTAAAAGACTTAATGTTTCAGACTTTCACTTTTGGTTCACAAGACCGGAACATGGTACCTTCTTAAAAAAAATAAATGGACTAAAAATATTCGATCTGTGTGATGATCTTCCAGGCTATTCTAAATTAGCCGGTGATGAAAAGAGTTACCGTCAGCAAATGAGATTCTTAACGCGCGCTTTTAAGAAAAGTGATGTGCAGATTGTTTCAGCAATAAGAATAAAAGAGAAGTATCAATCTCTGTCGAGTAAAGAAGTTATTGTCATTCCCAACGGACATAGCATAAATCAAAATTCAAAGTATGATACATATATTCCGCCTGAATTAAGTGAAATTAAGAAACCAATCATCGGCTTTATAGGTACTCTTTTTCAATTTACCGATGATACTTTACTTGAATATATTGTTTCTCACAGACCTCAATATAATTTTGTTTTTGTTGGGGGAGTTGAGGATAGCTTTCCAATCGAAAAAATTAAGAAATACAGCAATGTATATTTATTGGGGAAAAGACCACAGAATGAAATCGGATCTTATATAAGAGCATTTGATGTGTGTTTAAACACATTCAAAATTCATGATGTTAACGATTCAGTAAATCCTGTGAAAGTTTTTGAATATGTGGCAAATAAAAGGCATGTTATTTCTACGATGATGTATTCTTTGATGAAAGAAAAAATTGCAGATCATATTACGTTTGCCAAAAACTACGATGAATTCCTTGTAAAATTAGATAAGAGTTTAGAAAAGGATAAAGCAAACAATGTACCTGATGAACTAATTAAAGAATATCATTGGGATAACTTATTTGAAAGTTTAATTAAAAAGCTTAAAAATGTTCACAATTTAGAGTTTTAAAATTAGTGGTTTTCTATGATCAACATTTATAAAATAGTCGCTTGCCCAATTTGTAAACTTAAACTTGAAAAAGCAGATAATAAACTAATTTGTCAAAATCATGGTGAGTTTTCTATCTCAGCAAGAGGGATACCAATATTGTTTAAGGAAAGAAATAATCAAACTTTTAAGGATGGGGAATTAACTTACAAGGATGAAGGAAGAAATAAAAAAATTAATTTTATCAAGAGGAAATTATTCAGAAAACCTAAAATGTACTTTGGTGAGAGCCTTCACGATAAGTTGAGGAAAAAGTATATTGAAAATTCACCAAAAGATAAAATTATCCTTAATATTGGCAGCGGGCATGAGGAAAGGTTTGGACAGGAGAATTTTGTGAATTTTGATATTTATCCTCATTGGAACACTCACGTTTCCGGGGATGCACATTTTCTTCCTTTTCTGAATAATTCAGTTGATGTTGTTTGGCTCTGCGCAGTTTTAGAGCATATACAAAACCCATTTCAAGTGATAGATGAAGTTTACCGTGTCTTAAAACCCGGTGGGATAGTTTTAATAAGCGTACCATTCATACAATATTTACACGCCTCTCCTCATGATTACTTTAGATATACAAAGTATGGTATCCGCTCAATTTGCAGCAAATTTACTGAAATTGAATCGGGCGCAAGTTACACCAGTACAATGGGCACTCTCCTGCAACTGATATCAATAGTCCCTCATGTATATATAAATAATAAAATTATAAAAAACCTATCTTCTTTTATTTTTTCCTGGCTGTTTTCCCCTATCCTTTTATTGGACTTGTTCTTTACCAAAAAGAATAATGAAATATTAACCGGGGGAATCTGTTATCTCGGGAAAAAATAATCATCGATAATATATCTTCTCCATAAGAATGATACATAATTTAATTTTTATCCAATGGACAAATAATTTTGGCGGTTTAGAAAAAATCTCACAGTTGTATGAGGGAAAATTTCATTACTATAACCCTCTTGTCGTTATTTTGCAGTACAATAAAAGTGGTTTGAATTATAAAAATTTTTACGCATTCTATGAAAACTCAAAACCACTTTTTATCTATAGCTACTTACTTTTTGTACGAAAAAACAGAAAGAGTATTTTTCACATTCAATATGCTGGAACTACGATATTACTGCTAACTTTTTTAGCTGGGGCAAGAAAAATTATTTTTCATTTCCATGGTACAAAATTTCCAAATAACTATTTTAATAAGCTAATTTGGAAGCAGTTCAAAAACAAAGTGATTATAATTGCGAATTCTCTTCATACAAAAAAAATTATTAAAGATAGATTGAAGATTAACACTAATATCAGTATAATTCCAAATCTAATTGATCTTCATGAATTCAAATTTATAGAACGAGTTTATAATAATGGAGAAAGATTTACAGTTACTTTTGCAGGCAGGTTTGATAAAGGAAAGAATATTGATTTAATTTTAGCAACTGCAAAAACATTAATCCATTATGATGATGAAATAGAATTTCTTTTAGTCGGTGATGGTCCAGAAAAAGGGAATATTGAAAGACAAATTAAAGAGAATCAATTAGAATCAGTTGTTAAAATACTCCCGTTTACAAAAGAAATATTAGAAATTTATTATAGAAGTCATCTTTTTATTTTTACATCACTTTATGAATCCTTCGGAAATGTCGTGGCTGAAGCGGTTCTTACAGGGCTGCCAATTCTATGTTATAAAATACCAGCTTTGACTGAATTAATAAATGACGATTTTTTCTTTATCGAAAATCAGGATCCTAACTTTGTTGCTGAGAAAATAATTGAGTTCAAAAAAAACTATATGTTAGTAAACCAAAGATTAAAAAAAGTCTTTAGTTATTTAAGTGAATACTTAAATAATGAAATAATCGTTGATAAGTTAGATTCCATATATAAAGGTTTGAGTATTAAAAGATGAATCTGAGTGCTGTGCCGGTTGTTTTTTATCATTCAGTAAAGTATAAAATAAAAAATGATTGGGTGCATCCACATATAATTTTGCCTTTAAAAACTTTTGAAAGGCATATTAAACTTTTTAGTTTCCTTAAGGTCAAAACTTTTTTTATGGATGATTTATATTATCACTTAAAAGGTGATAAAAAGCTTCCAATTAATTCTATGGTAATTAATTTTGATGATGGATATTTAGATAACTTTATATTTGCTTATCCTTTACTGAAGAGATATAAGCTGAAGGCAACTATTTGGGTCAACCCGGACTTTGTTGATGAAAATAATAACAGGATAAGACCAACTTTAGATGACTATTGGAATGGAAAAATTCGTTTGGACGAATTAAACCAATATGATGGTTTTTTAAATTGGGAAGAGATGCGATTAATGGAAAGATCTGGATTAATAGATATTCAATCGCATACAATGACTCATACTAAGTATCCGATTTCTGATAAAATTGTGGATTTCGTATCGCCTGGTAACAAAATTGATTGGCTTTATTGGAATTTATTTCCCGAAGATAAACCTAATTTTTTCACCAACCCGCGAAATAAAATTCCTTTAGGATATCCTATTTATGAGTCGCAAAAGGGAAACATTGCAATTAAATGCGAAGAAACTGGCGGATTATCTCAAGAAATCATCAACTATGTACGGCAGAATGGTAATGAAAAATTTTTTGAAAATAAAGAATGGAAGAAACAGCTTTTTTCATTGGCTGAATCATTAAAAAAAAACAATAATAATCTTTATAAAAAAGAAACTGAAGAAGAATATATTTCAAGGATTAAAGAAGAATTATCAGAATCAAAAATGATTATTGAAAAAAGATTAGGAAAGCAAGTAAATCACGTCTGCTGGCCTTTCGGAGGATGGAACCAAATCACAGTTGAATTAGCTGAAGAATGCGGATATTTAACAAGCACGGTGAGGGGTCAGAAAAACATTTACAAGAAACAGATGTACAAGAGAGTTGATAGAATAGCTTTAGATAATCCAAAATATCAAAATCAATTATTCTATCTATATGCTATTTATAAGTTACTCGTTTATAAGTTCTAATTATCATTAACCTACTTCGAATATAAATTATTTTGACGGAAAAATGAGCACAAAAGACTATATCAAGAAAATTATTAAGAAATTACTGTATCTAAAAGATGAGGTGATTTGGGGAAGACACGTAAATAAAATTTATCGCCATTTAAGAATAAAAAAAACGGATATAGATAAAGAGCTGGTTCTTAAACATCGACTGTATTGGGGACAATTGAAAAGAAATGTCAATCCAAAGTGGTTTCAGGTTTATAGTTATATTACAGACAATCCTGAAATCTATTATATACCTGAAAATATTTACTTTAATATTATTGAAGAAAAATTGAATAATAGAAAATTGGCGTTAGCTTACGCAGATAAAAATTTTTACGAAGTATTTTATGATAACAAGGAAATCTTTCCGGAATCAATCATCAGGAATATAGATGGAGTTTTTTATAACCGAGAATACAAGCTGATAAACATCAATGAGAAAATATTAAATGAATATTTAAGTACTTACCAGAAAATTTTATTAAAACCTTCAACTGATTCAGGCGGAGGAAAAAAAATTCACTTATTCTTTAAGCAGAATGACCGATTCATTAACAGCCAAAACCATTCTTTGACATTAGATTATCTTAAATATCATTATAACGAAAATTTTGTAATTCAAAATTACATACAGCAGAGTGAGTACTTAGCACAATTCAACTCTAGCTCAGTAAATACAATTAGAATATTTACCTATCGTTCCGTTGTTACTGATGATATTATTCCTTTGCATACGGTTTTAAGAATAGGCAAGAAGGGTAATTATATCGATGATCAAAATGTTGGAGGCGTTGCTTGTAAAATAAATGATAATTACAGATTAAATGATTATGCTACGGACATATTGGGTAAAAAATATTATAAGTATAACGGCATAATATTTGCTGAAATGAAAGAAATTCCTAAAGTAGAAGAAATGAAAAATTATGCGGCTCTTAACGCTAAAAAAAATATTCACTCAAGAGTCATGGGCTTTGATTTTACTTTGGATATTAATGATAATATAAAATTAATAGAAATTAATCATCTTTGGACAGGAATAAATTTCTTTCAAATGAACGGATCCTCAGTTTTTGGTAAATACACAGATGAAGTGGTTCAATTCTGCAAGAATAATTGAACCAACATATAATTCAAAAAAAATATCAACTAAAATCATGATGAAAAATAAAATAACTTGTCTGACAGATTATAAAGGTGTTTTTGGTCAAAAATGGAATGATGTTCCTTATCGAAGCGGAATGGGTAGGGAATTGTTAGAAAAATATTTTTCTGAAAATGGCTATAGCATTGAATTCAAGAAGTTTTCGGATGTTAAGTTTATTGACACTGAGATAAATGGTAATGTGTTTTTATATACTTCATCAGAGGACATTGGTTATCATTACAAAGATTTTATTGAAGATGTGGTATTAGGAATACAAGAAGGAGGAGGAATAGTAATCCCTGAATATAAGTTTCTAAGATCTCATAATAATAAAGTTTTTATGGAAATACTAAGAGATTTATATCTACTAGACTTGAATCGTTTGACTTCATATGTTTACGGGTCGTTAGAAGAAGTTGAATTCAATAAAATTAATTACCCTATTGTCTTCAAAAGTGCAAAAGGTTCAATGAGCCAGGGCGTGACCTTGGTAAAAAATAAAGAAGAATTAGAAAAAATTATTAAAAAGAATTGTAGAACTAGAAATATCCTAAAAGATTTTAGAGATTATATTAGAAAGATAAAGCGAAAGGGTTATGTGAGAGAATCTCTTTACCGACAAAAATTTATATTACAAGAATTTGTGCCGAATCTTTCTTTCGATTACAAAATATTAATTTTTGGAGAACGGTTTTATATCTTCCAAAGACCTGTTCGTAAAGATGATTTTCGAGCTAGTGGAAGTGGTTTTAAAAATTATATTTACGGGTCTAAAGTTAATTGTCCCAATGGGATTTTTGATTATGCGCTAAATATCTATAAAAAACTAAATATACCTCATCTATCAATTGACGTCGCTTATGACGGTCATAAGTTCTATTTATTTGAATTACAGGTTTTATATTTTGGAACGGTTGGTCATGATGAATCAGATGGATACTACTATCATTCAGAAGGGAAATGGATATTTAAAGATGAAAAATTCACTTTGGAGAAAGTTTATTCTGATTCGATTTGTTATTGCTTACAGAATATCAGCGATTCAATCAAATAATTAATTTGAATTGTTTATTTTCCATCAATGTCAGTTTCTAAACCAATAGAAGACAGTTATTTGATATCAACATTCAGGATTAATACTTTCTCTCAAACACAATGAAAATTGCAGTAATTACTACTTTGAACGATAATTTAATTAAAGCAAAATTAGTTCCACTTGCCGTTATTCATCAAGTCAAAGAGATATATTTTATTACAGATTCCATAGGTCCTTCAATTCCTAAAGTACATTATATTATTCCCTCAGCAATATTATCTAAAATTCCATTACACAAATCACTAACAAAGTTCATTTTATTGTTGTGGATTTGTTTACGCAACAAACCAGAATTAATCATGTCGTACAATATTTTACCACATGGCTATTCTGCATTCATTATTGGTAAGGTATTGAGAAAGAAGGTATTCCAACATTTAATTGGAGGTTTTAGTGACATCAAAACAGAATATCAAAATTCTGATAATAGCATGGTTATGCGGTTTCCAATTCTTGCAAAGTTATTTACACAATTAAATAAATTTGTTGTCAAAAATTCTGATTTAATTTTTGTTCCCGGGCAATCCACACAATTAAGATTGATTAATGAATTAAATATTCCGGAATCAAAGATCGTTATACTTCACAGTAGTATCGATACCAATTATTTCAAACCTCAGAAGAGTGATTTAGTTTATGATATTATTGTAGTATCTGCTTTGGAAGTTAGAAAAAGAATCGATTTACTGTTGAAGGTAATTTCATCTGTTAAAAAAACAATTCCATCTGTTAAAGTTATAATCTTGGGTAAGGGAAGTCTCAAGTCTAATTTTTTAAGCTTGCAGATGAACTTGGAGTTAGAGATAATGTCCAGTTTCTTGATTTTCAACCTGATGTTCAAAAGTTTTATTGGAAATCTAAAATCTTTGTTTTGACATCAAATTTTGAAGGACTATCCTGCTCTGCAATGGAAGCCATGGCTACAGGTCTTCCCATTATAGTACCCAATGTGGGCGATATGAAAGAAATTGCGCAGAATGAGATCACTGGATATCTTATTGATGACATAAATAATGCTGATGCATATGCAGAAAAAATTATTAGATTGTTAAGAGATGATAAATTGAGAGAAAGGTGCGCGCAAAATGCAACTGAATTAATAAAAACTTATCATAGTACCTCGTCAGCTGGAGATAAATGGCGTAATATTTTTACTAAGCTAGGTTACTGAAATGTGCGGTATATTTGGAGTCTTTAATTTCACAAATAATAAGCCTATTAATACAAAACTTTTCAAAGAAGCTACTTCTTTAATTTCTCATAGAGGACCAGATGGCGAAGGATTCTTTTTTGATCACGATAGTGGAGTAGGGTTTGGTCATAGAAGGCTTTCTATAATTGATCTTTCGACAGGCGATCAACCAATGTGTAATGAAGATAAAACAATATGGATCATTTTTAATGGTGAAATTTATAATTATTTAGAGTTGAGAAAATATTTAATTTCAAAAGGACATATCTTTAAAACCAAGAGTGATACAGAGGTTCTAATTCATGCTTATGAGGAATTTGGAGAAGACTTTCCGAATAAATTAAACGGAATATTTGCTTTCGCAATCTGGAATGCTAAAAGAAGAGAAATTTTTCTGGCAAGAAATCATTTCGGAGTTAAACCCTTATATTTTTTAATTGACAATGAAAAGATTGTATTTGCATCTGAAATAAAATCTATCCTCCACTATTCTAAAACTGAGCGCGAAATAAATTTACGTACATTGAATTTATGTCTAACCTTTAGACATACTCCGTCACCATATACACTAATAAAAAGGATTGAAAAATTGCCGCCGACTCATTACTTGGTCATAAATGATAATAAAAAGGTAATAAATCCTTATTGGAATAGAAATATTAACATCGATCATTCGAAAAGTGAAGATGATTGGATTAGAATATTGCAGTTAGTAATGCATTCCTAAAACGTCTTTCGGTTCAATCAAAATTCAATACTTTAGAAAATTTCATAGTAATTTATAATGGTGTTTATATAGGGAAATTTCACACTACAAAAAGTAACTTAAAGCATGAATTAAATTTATTGAACTCTAGTGTTCTAATAGGGATGATTGGAAATTTCTATAATGACGGGCGAGATCAATTAACTATCTGTAAAGCATTACCGGAATTGTTTAAAAAATATCCCTATTTACATTTTGTTTTTGTCGGAGGACGATCGCCAAGGTTTCCGCAATATTATGATAACTGCTATAATTATTGTAAAGAGAATAGTATTCTTACAAAAACACATTTTGTTGGTAATCGTTCAGATATAAATAATATTTTACACAGCCTGGATGTATATGTTTATTCATCAAATCATGATTCATTTGGTATTTCTGTTATTGAAGCAATGATTGTTGGTTTACCTATAATTATAAATGATCTTTCTTCTTTATTAGAAATAACAAACGAAGGTAAATGTGCACAGGTTTTCAAAACTAAAGATGAAAAAAGTTTATTCGCTGCAATATCACAGATATTAGATTGTGTTAAAGAAAGGGAAAATATTTCAAAAGCTGGGCAAAAGTGGGCGTTAGATAATTTTACTATTGACAAATACATTAAAAATCTTCAGCTTCTTTATAAAAGTTTGTTATAAAAATAATTCATGAAAGTACTACACGTTTCTGCAGCTTATCCAACTCAGGAAAACCCTCAGAGTGGTTCATTTATTTTCTCCCAGGTAGTGTCACTTATTCAACAAGGGGTTGAATCCGATGTATATGTTTTAAAAGGTCACAGAATATTTAAGTATTTAAGGGGAATTTTTTCTCTGAAAAAACTTATAAGGAATAATAATTATAATTTAATACATGCTCATTACATGTATGCGGGATGGACAGCAAGATTGTCATCAAATTTGCCACTTGTAATTTCTTTCATGGGAAACGATGTATTTGGAAATCTGAGGGATAATGGAAAATACAGGTTTGCTTCCAAATATTTACACAATCTGTTTTCAAATATTTTGTTGTCATATTCATCTATAGGTATTGCAAAATCTAACAACCTGGCAATCCTACTGAAAAATAAAAATAAAATAAAAATAATTCCTAATGGTGTGGATGTAAGTATTTTTTATCCAAATAAAAAAATAAAAAAATGTGATCTGGGACTATCCGATAGAGTCAAATACGTTCTATTTGCCGGAAATCCTGAAGAAAAAAGAAAACGTTTTACTCTTGCCAACGAAGCTTTTAATAAATTGAAAGAGAAAATAGAAAATGTAGAATTGCTCTATATTATTAATAAAAAACCAGTGGAAGTAGCTGCATTTCTGAATGCATGTGATTGTTTACTAATGACTTCTAATCAGGAAGGATCACCTAATATTGTAAAAGAAGCCTTAGCATGTAACTTACCCGTCATTTCTATTGATGTTGGCGATGTTGCAGAAAGAATTAACGGTGTAGATAATTGTTATTTAACTACAACTGATCCAAATGATATAGCACGTAAACTGTATAAAGTAATTTTTAATTCACAACGCGCTATTAATGGTTTTGAAAAAGTCAGTTTGCTTAGTTTAGAGGAAATTGCAAAAAAAATTATTGTGATCTATAACAACGTATTATCCCTTAATTGAATAGTTGAAAATAATATTAATGTAGGTATGTAAATGTGTGGTATATTTGGAGTCTTTAATTTCTCAAATAATAAGCCTATTAATACAAAACTATTCAAAGAAGCTACTTCTTTAATTTCTCATAGAGGACCAGATGGCGAAGGATTCTTTTTTGATCACGATAGTGGAGTAGGGTTTGGTCATAGAAGGCTTTCTATAATTGATCTTTCGACAGGCGATCAACCAATGTGTAATGAAGATAAAACAATATGGATCATTTTTAATGGTGAAATTTATAATTATTTAGAGTTGAGAAAATATTTAATTTCAAAAGGACATATCTTTAAAACCAAGAGTGATACAGAGGTTCTAATTCATGCTTATGAGGAATTTGGAGAAGACTTTCCGAATAAATTAAACGGAATATTTGCTTTCGCAATCTGGAATGCTAAAAGAAGAGAAATTTTTCTGGCAAGAAATCATTTCGGAGTTAAACCCTTATATTTTTTAATTGACAATGAAAAGATTGTATTTGCATCTGAAATAAAATCTATCCTCCACTATTCTAAAACTGAGCGCGAAATAAATTTACGTACATTGAATTTATGTCTAACATTTAGGCACACTCCGTCACCATATACGCTAATAAAAGGGATTGAAAAATTACCGCCGGCTCATTACTTAGTCATAAATGATAGTAAAAAGGTAATAAATCCTTATTGGAATAGAAATATTAATATCGATCATTCGAAAAGTGAAGATGATTGGATTAGAATATTAAAAGAAAAATTACATTCTTCTGTTAAAAGACAGATGATGTCTGATGTTCCAATAGGAATTTCATTGAGCGGAGGACTTGATTCTGGAGCCTTGTTCGCTATAATGAGCAAATATAAAGAAAACGAAATGCATGCCTTTACAGTTGGATTTGAAGGGGGTAAATTAAAAGATAATGAAATTAGTCGTGCAAAAGATACTGCGCTTAAATACGGAGTAAAATTCCATTCCCGAATAATCACTTCCAAAGACTATTCAAAATTTTTAGAAAAATACTTATGGCATCTCGAAGAACCACTAGGTAATGAATCAGCAGTTGCAGTTTATTTCATTGCAGATATGGCGACAGGTATTGTAAAAGTTTTACTGAATGGACAAGGAGCAGACGAAATTTTTGGTGGTTATAACAGGCATAAAATCGCTTATTATTTTGAAAAATATCATTCAATAATTCCTATCTTGAAATCAGTTCCTCAATTCTTAATACCGGCGGATAAAAAGAATAAATTTCAGATATTATTAAATTACATTAATCAAAAAAATGAAATTGAGAAATTAACTAGTGCATATAGTATAATACCTGATCAAGAAAAAAAGCTAATATTCAGTGAAAAATTGTTTCATTCAGTTAGTAAAAAAAATTATTTAGAAGAAGTTCAAAAAATTTTAGATCACGAAACCGAGGGAAATACAGTTGAGAAAATGTTTTTAATTGATATGTTTACTTCCCTTTCTGAAAACTTACTTCTAGTTCAAGATAAACTAGGAATGGCTGCTGGTATAGAAACTCGAGTTCCATATTTAGATATTGAATACGCATCCCTCGCCTTATGTATCCCATCAAGATATAAGATTAATTGGTTTAAAAATAAATATATTCATAAGAAAGTTTGTGAATCAATAGTTTCTAAAGATATTGTTCATCAAAGGAAAATTGGTTTTCAAGATCCAGTAGAGATTTGGCTAAAAGAATCATTGGGCGAACAGCTAATGGATATTATATTATCTTCAGATTCTATTACTGCTAATTACTTGAAGAAAAGTAAAGTAGAAAAAATGTTTAATGAACATAAAAATGGTCAATATGATCATAAAAGATTCTTATATTTATTATTATCCATAGAAAAATGGGCTAAAATCTTTTTGAAATCTGACTCCTTTTCTAATTTCACTGTTAATTAGTGTATGAAAAATTATAAAGTCTTTTTTAATGAATCAGGTAACAATATTGAATAATAATGATTAAGAATATCTCGTTATAAAAATTGAAAATATTTATCTAATGACATCAATGTATTTCTACACAAAAATTATCGGAACCTATAAATGAAAACCATCTGTATGGTAGTTCAATCCAATTATCCCGCAGACCCTCGAGTAAGGCGACAAGCTGAAAAACTTGAAAAAGAGGGATATAATGTTGATGTAATATGTCTCCGCAAAGAAAAACAACTATCGGAGGAAAGATTTGGTTCAATAACTACTTACAGAATTTTTAATACTTATAATCAAGAAACTTTTTGGGGATATATATTTGTATCCGTATCTTTCTTTTTTTTAGCCTTCATTAAGTTAGTCGGGTTATCATTTAAAAAGAAGTACGATTTGTTACAAGTACATAATATGCCCGATTTTCTGGTTTTCGTTGGATTGATACATAAAATTAAACGCATATCTGTTATACTAGATGTTCATGATTTAACATTAGAACTATTTAAAGATAAGTGGAGAGATAAGAAATATTTATTTATTACTCCATTAATTAAATTTACCGAAAAAATTTCTTATAAGTTTGCTGATAATATTATTACAGTGAATGATACATGTAAAGATATTCTAATTAAAAAAGGCCTTACTAATAAAAAAATATCTGTCATTCTTAATACTGCTAATACTTCAATTTTTAAATTTGATCACTCACGAAATTTTAAGGTGATAAATAAAAATGCCAAAATACTTTACCATGGAACAATAGCATACAGATTTGGTCTGCATATAGCCATAAGTTCCATGGTAAAAGTCAATGAAAGAATACCGGGAAGTACTTTGAATATATATGGTAAGTATGATAGAAGTTATAAAGAAGATTTACTAGATTTAATTAAAGATCTAGGTTTAGAAAAAAATGTAATCCTACATAATCCAATTCCATTAGAGAGTGTATATGAAGTAATAAAAATTTCAGATATTGGAGTTGTTCCATATATTTATAGTGATTATATGAATATTTCTCTCTCTACAAAAACATTTGAATATGCAGCTTCAGGTCTGCCTATTGTTGCTACTAAATTATTAGCGTTGTCGGATATTTTTGAAGAAAAAAGTTTGGCTTTTGTTGAAAATTTAAATTCTGTAAATCTTGCAGAAAAAATTATTGAATTATGTTTAAATCCTGAAAGAAGAAAAGAATATAGTATCAATGCATATAATTCATTAAATGAAATATCAGGAACGATTATGGCAGAAAAATATTTGAAATTAATAAAGGACTCAATTAAACCTTAATCTGTTTTACTCAAAGTACATGGTAATGAATTTCTCTGAATTCTAAATTAGAAAAGCTTATAAGGAAAAATATTTTTATTGAAATATAAATAATCGATATAGATCTATCTAAAATTCTTTATAACATTTATAATAATAATGACAAATAGATATAATAAATATTAAATATATTTATTCAATTTATAGCGAGAACTAAAATTTTATTTATGAAAAATTTTGCTATTACAGGAGTTGCTGGATACATTGCTCCACCCCATTTACAGGCATTGTTTCATACGAAAAAGTGATGGAATATTTGTCTATCGCTGATGTTTGCATTGCCCCGGATCAACCAAATGGCCTTAATGAATACCTTACCCTAATTAAAGTAATGGAATATATGAAAGCAAAGAAACCTTTTGTCTCTTTTGATCTTAAAGAAACTAGAGACCTTGCAAAAGGTTCAGGTTTATATGCAGATAGTCTAGATGATTTTATTCAAAAAATCTTAAAAATAATAGATGATCCACAATTAGCAGCTAAACTTGGTAAAGAAGGCAAAGCTATTATAGAAAATGAATATCTATGGGAGCATTCCGAAAAGAAATTATTGAGTCTCTATACAAAATTACTCCAATGACATTGAAATAATTATAATAAAGAACTGATTACTACATTTGAAATATTGCAATTTGAATAAATTCTATAGCATCTCTAACCAAAATCATAAGTGTCTTTCATTGTTTTCTTTTACGTTACCAAAATCTGATTATTAATGTTCATTAATTGGGACTTTTTCTGGTTTCTAACACAACATCGTCATTAAAGATAAAAGTGGCGCTAATAACATTATCATCCTTTACCTTTATGTGTATCGCTGTTATTTTCTTTAAGAAAATTTTTTCTAATACATTCAAAATTTTTTTATCAATTTTATCACTTATTCTTTTAGGCAAATTCATATCCTTTTTCCTGCGGAATTGTTCAAGCTTAACTAATAATCCTTGTTCTTGTTCAACAATTCTTTGAGAAAATAAGTTGGACATTAAATATTTCTGCTGTCTGTTTATTTCTGACGAAAGTAATTTCCCCCATTTTATTGCAGTCGGTTTGGAAATATTAAGTTCCTTGCAAATTTTTAAGTAGGAGTAACCCAACGCTCTAAGTTCAATAAATCGGTATTTATATTCTTCTTTTTTCATTCTCTGCCTAAAGGTAAATATAAAGTAAAATTCTTCCGGTTCAATTTATCTCAAAGGTAAATAAAAAGTAAACTTATTATTTCAATAATTGCGTTATTAAAACCAATTCAAATTAATTGTTCAGTAAAAATCTCAAAGTTGTTGTTGGTCAAAATTATTGTTCATAAAAGGAACCCTTTCAAAAAACAATTCTGTTTTAAATAAAATTTTATGTTGTTTCTTTTGTACTTTTATTTTAATCAATCACAAAAGAACCTGAAAAATTGGTGACATACTTCTACTTTGTTTGAGAATGAGTTAAATTTGTTTTTGAAAAGTGAGCTATGTTAGTAAAAAATGTGTTGATATTTTTATGCAATTACAATTAAAAATTAGCGCTTAAGATTAAAATGTAAATTTCAATTTCGGCAAATAAAAAAAAGTGGCAATGTACTAATAGTTTTCACTGCCAAATTATTAAATATACTATATTTCAATTAAGAGGAATTTGTAAAATGCAAGTACCATTTCTAGATTTAAAAGTTCAATACAAGTCCATTAAAAATGAGATAGATCCTGCTATCCAAAATATTTTAGACAATACAGCATTTATTCTTGGTAAAGCTGTCTCGGATTTTGAAACCGCATTTGCAAAAGAACATGGTGTTAAGCATTGTCTCGGCGTAAGTTCTGGGACAGATGGTAATCACTTAGCTCTTTGGGCATTAGGAATTCAACCTGATGATGAGATCATTATTCCCGCTAACACATTTATTGCAACTGCTTGGGGTGCAACTCTTTGCAGTGCAAAACCTGTCTTTGTAGATTGCGAAGCAGATAGCTACAATATTGATCCGACCAAAGTCGAAGCAGCCATCACAAAAAAAACTAAAGCCATTGTAGCAGTTCATCTTTATGGTCAGCCTTCGGACTTGGATCCGTTAAGAGAAATTGCTAACAAGTATAAAATATTTTTAGTAGAAGATTGTGCACAAGCTCATTTTGCAGAGTACAAAGGAAAAAAAGTTGGGGGGCTATCAGATACAGCTTCATTTAGTTTTTATCCTGGTAAAAACCTTGGTGCTTATGGTGAAGGTGGAGCTGTCACTACTAATAATGATGAAGTTGCTAAAAAAGTGAGGATGCTTAGGGATCATGGAGCCGTTCAAAAATATTATCATGAAATGCTCGGACACAATTATAGAATGGAAGGAATTCAAGGAGCCGTACTCGGCGTGAAATTAAAGCACCTGGATAAATGGACTGAAGGAAGAAGGAGCGCTGCTAAAAAATATTACGAATTATTAAAAGATTTTTCATATATCACATTACCAAAAGAAATGAGTTATGCAAAGCATGTTTATCACTTATTTGTAATTCAAGTGAATACAGACAGAAGTAAAGGAAGGGATGATCTAGCTAAATATCTTAATGATAGCGGTGTTTCAACAGGACTTCATTATCCGATACCGCTTCATTTACAACCATGCTTCAAGGATTTGGGATACGTGAAAGGTAAATTCCCTGTTACCGAAAAATTAGCCGACTGTGGTTTATCGCTTCCAATGTATCCCGAATTAAGTGATGACCAAATTCATTACGTCTGTGAAACAATTAAAGATTTTTTTAAGTAATAATCGACAAAAACATTGTATAAATTATCTCATTTTAAGACAAAAACATATTTTTTAATACGTTATTGTGTTGTTATATTATATTACCCTTCGAAATAAATAGTAGCATAGAAATTGCAGACTAATAATTGCTCATGGTATGAATAGATAAAATATATGTTATTTATTATCAAAGAATATTTTATCATATTTAAATAGTTTTTGTAAATAATATTTGCAGCTAGAAAAAATAAGCATGTGCCAAACTCTCTATATTGATGTTTTATTTAGAATCAGAACCTTGGTTATCACCAATTTAAAAAAGGATTTAAATTGAAATTCAAAACATTATTTTTGGTTGGATTTTTAATAATGTTGTCCTCAAATCATTTTGCCCAAATTACGGATACGGAACTGGGGAGAGGATCATTTAGCCGCTCAGGGTTATATGATTTTTCCGATCCTGGTACGATAAATATAAAGGTAGCCGTTTGGGGCTACGTTTCCAGACCAGGTAAATATGTGGTTCCGGATTATACAACTGTAAGTGATCTTCTTTCTTTTGCTGGGGGACCTAGTCGAGATTCGGAACTGGATGACTTAAGGATTTATAGAACACTCGAAAATGGTACGGAGGAAATGATAAAATTCAATTATAATGATATAATGTGGGAAAATAATTTAAACACAAAAATTAGGTTTACGCCTAAACTTCAAGCCAGTGATATTTTAGTAATTCCCGGAAGCCCAAAACTTTTTTGGACCGATTGGTTTAACATAGGCTTACAGATTTTTTCTATTACGCTTTCAATTGTTAGTTTGCTTTTAGCTATAAACTATTATAATTAGAAAGAACACTTATATTATGGTAAATAATAACAACAATACAAGCATAAGAGCCAATACGCTCTGGGATTATATTAATTTAATCAGGAACAATATTGTTTTGATAACAATCATACTGGCAATAATTTTTCTTGTGACTACTATTTATGCAATTGTTGCTCCAAACAAATATACCTCAACTGTTTCCTTAAAAATTTCACCTCCAAGCGGAAATATTCTGAGTAGTCGATTTGGGGATTTACAAAATTTTGGAGGACAAGGCAGTGATAGATTTATTGCGAATGAAATTCAAACTATCTATAATTCAACTATAATGAATGAAGTTGCAGAAGCGATCATTGATTCGTTTAAAGTCAAAAAGAATGAAGATGATTTTAGTTTGATATTTGATAAAAGTTATTTTCAAAGCAAAGGTACTTTATTAAAATCTGCTAATGAAGTGGCGGGTAATTTATATTCAAATGTAAAGATAACACAACTTAATGATTTGGATTGGGTAGATATAGTTGTTGAATCTCAAACTCCCCAAGAAGCTGCATTAATAGCGAATATCTTTGCCAAAAAATATCAAAAATTTAATCTTCTTGAGAATCGAAAACAAATCAGAATTATTAAAGAATTTTTAGGGGAACAGCTAAAAGAAAAGCAGCTGGCACTATATGCTGCCGAAGATGCTGTAAAAGAATATCAGTTAAGAAAAGGTGGCGTACAACTCGATGCACAGGCTCAGTTGCTCATTTCAAAACTAGCTGATTTTGAGTCTCAGAAAAACACAGCTAAAGTTAATATGTCTATAACAAAGGAAAAATTAAATCAATATAAAAATGAATTAGAAAAGAGAGACCCCTCGATTTCCAACTTCTTAGCCAATAAAACTTCCGAACCTTATTTACAAAAACTGCAAGAGGAAATTGCCAGTCTTCAGACTCAAAGAGATGTTGCGCTCGCAAGCAGCAAAACTGCTAATGCTAATAACACAGCAGTCGCAGAACTTAATTCGAAGATAAATTCACTGAAGGATAAACTTAACAAAAGTATGAAGGAATATGGAAATCAGATTTTAGCCTCAAGTCCTGAAGAGATTAAAGTTCTGTCTCAAAAAACGTTTGAAGAGGAAGTAACTTACCAATCCCTAGCCGAATCGTATAATAGTTTTACAAACGTTATTAATAAGTATGAACAGGAATTTAATAAGCTTCCCACCAGTACACTTGATTATGCTAGATTGGAAAGAAGAAGATTAGCCGAAGAAAACTTATTTAATACCCTTACGGAAAAATATCAGGAAGCACAACTTAATGAGCAAGCGACACCTGGTAATGTTTTAATAATGAATACTGCAAACCCTTCAAGAAATCCTTCTGGACCAAACCGGATGATGATTATTCTAATGGGATTGTTTATAGGTATAGGATTTGCTCTTGGCTTTGTTTACGTAAGAAATTATTTTGATAAGACAATTAAAACACCTGAAGATATAGAAGCGCAAAATGTTAATGTGTTAGCATGGATTCCAAAAATATCTCATGAGGAAAGCGTAGGGTTAAAAAATCCAGAATTAATTGTTGCCCAAAAACCAGATTCACTTTCCAGCGAAGCATTTAGAACTATAAGAACCAGATTGCAATTTTCTCATATCTCAAAGGGTGCCAAGCTTATATTAATTACTTCTTCTGCACCAGGTGAAGGCAAAACTACAATATCTACAAATTTAGCGGCCAGTTTTGCTCAAGCCAATAAGAGAAGTGTTATTATTGATTGTGATTTGAGAAAACCCAGGTTGTATTCCTTATTCGGTGGTAATGATTCTAATGGATTTCTCGACTATTTATTCGGTAACGTTCAATATGACAAAATCATTAAGAAATCTGAGGTAAGAAATTTAGACTTTGTTACAGCAGGTTCAATACCGCCCAATCCTTCTGAGATTTTGGGCTCTCCTGCAATGAAATCTTTTCTTGATAAACTTAAAAACGACTATGATATTATTATTATTGATTCTCCCCCAATCATGGCAGTCTCCGATGCGGAAATTTTAGCACGGTTTGTGGATATTTGCTTATTGGTGGTTTCAGCAAATTCATCAGAGGTAGATTGGCTTAAAGAATCGGTTAGTTTATTAAGACATGATAATGTTAACCTTGCTGGTGTTTTGCTTAATAATTTTAATTATAAGAGTGGGTACCATTCTTATTATAAATATTATGATCACTATACTGAAAAATATAAGAATACGAAAAAAAAAGGAAAGCTTAATAAACCAGCTTAATTTTTTTTTAAGCATTATGTAAATGTCTATTTATAATTGTTCGTAATTGAGGGAATTGCTCTTCTTTCTGGGATGTGTTTTATGAAATACTATTGTAAAGTTGGGCAATTATTATATTTTATCCAAATATAAAATGATTCATTAATTTTGTTACCTTTTTACCAGTGGAGGATTAAAAGACATGAATTATGATATTGATTGTACCATTTTATTAAATATTGTCTCGTATCCTCTCATATTAAGATAGGTTTAATGAATTGTAGTTTTTATTGTTAATATTTAGCTCATAAATAACAAATTTGAATTTTATTTGAAGGCACACTTTTTGAAAAACATCGTTCATAAAAATAGTTTATTAAATTTTAGTATAATTCTTTTGAAAAAATAGTTTTATGATAAGGTTTCCGAAGTTCAAATATTATCTTTTTATTTTCGATATTTTTATATTCCTGCTGTCATTTTTTACGACAGCTTTTATACTAAGATTTAGTCATGGCTTAACGATATCTCAAATCTTAGTCCCGGATTATATAACCATTTTATTTGCTCTGGGATCAATTAGTATTTTTCTATTTATTTATCAATATAACAGCTTATATAAAATAAATATTATTCTTACCAGGGCAGCTCATCTAACAGCAATCATTCATTCAATATTTTACGGATTCATTACCATTATTGTCATTTCCTTTTTAATAAAATCGGCCTGGATTACTGACTCGAGATTAACACTGCTTACTTTTACAATCATATTACTTTTTTATTCTTATGTTTTAAGAGTAGAAATATATCGAAGACTTTATATTGGTCTTAAGAACAAGCAGTTTAAAAGAAATCTGATTTTAGTTGGTGGAGGAAAAGCGGGTCAATTGTTGGCAACTCGGCTTATTCTTGAAAATGCTATTGGTATTAATATAATTGGTTTTATTGATGATAATAAAAAAATTGGGACTTCGATTGTCGGAAATAAAACTATCATTGGAAATGTTGCTCAAATTCCATTTTTAGTAGACAGACATGAGGTAGATGAAATTCTTATTGTTATAGATAATATATCTTACGAAAGACTATTGGAGATTCTTGATACATGCAAATCACTTGACGTTAACGTTCGGCTTGCTTCAGAATTGTTTGATGTAGTTGTGAAAAAAATATCGACTGAAAAATATGCTGATTTTCCTGTTGTGGATGTGTCTCCTAGAATGAATAATGCAGTTAACATCTTCATGAAAAGATTTTTTGATATAGTCTCATCAGGCTTAGGAATAATCTTTTTATCACCAATCTTCTTAACCATAGGTCTTTTGATTAAACTGTCATCAAAGGGTCCAATCCTATTTTATCAAAGGAGAATTGGAAGAAACGGACATGCATTTCAAATGTACAAGTTCAGATCTATGTACATGAGCAAGGATGAAGACGAAGAGCGGAAGAAAATGATGATAGAATTTATGAATAAGGATTCTAATGATGCATTAGGTCAAAAAGTAATTAACGCTAAGAGAGTGACGAAGATTGGACAAATCATCCGTAAAACGTCGCTCGATGAATTACCTCAGCTATTTAATGTTGTTAGAGGTGAAATGAGTTTGGTCGGACCGCGCCCCTGTCTACCGTACGAATATGAGAATTATGCAGAATGGCAAAAAAGACGATTGAGTGTTATTCCAGGTTGTACAGGAGTTTGGCAGGTAGCGGGAAGAAGCAATGTTTCATTTAAAGATTCTGTTGTACTAGATCTCTATTATATAAATAACATGTCCCCTTGGTTAGATATTCAGATACTGTTTAAGACAATACCAGTAATTTTATTTGCACGTGGTGGTAAATAATAAAAAAATTAATTTTAGAAAGTACAAGTTATAATTAGAAGAAATCATAGAGTAAAGATGAATGTAGGAATAATTGGCTTAGGATATTGGGGTCCAAACCTTGTAAGAAATTTTCTTGCTCAAAAAAATGTTGAAAAAGTAATTGCATTCGATCAAAGAGCAGAGAGACTTGATATAATTAAAACCAAGTCACCGTTCGTTTCAGTTACTAAAAGTTTCGAAGATATGTTGAAAAGCGATATAGATGCTGTTGTGATTGCAACCCCGGTTCAGGCTCATTTTTCATTTGCCAAACAAGCTCTAGAAGCTGGCAAACATATTTGGGTTGAAAAACCTTTTACATCAACATCCCAGCAAGCTGAAGAACTGCTGGAACTTGCTGATAAAAAGAATTTAAGAATATTTGTTGATCACACTTTCATTTATACAGGTGCTGTCCGTAAAATGAAAGAAATCGTAGTTAAAGGTGAACTTGGCAAAATTCTTCACTTTGATTCAGTGAGAATAAACTTAGGATTATTCCAACAAGATATAAATGTTATTTGGGACCTCGCACCTCATGATTTATCAATTATGAATTATGTATTAAGCGATCTTAAACCGACAGCCGTATCAGCAAATGGCATTGCTAATTATAATGGTAAGGAGAATATTGCTCATATTTCCTTATACTTTGAAGAAAATTGCTTTGCTCATTTTCATGTTAATTGGACTTCACCGGTTAAAATACGAAGAATGATTGTCGGCGGTGATAAAAAAATGCTTGTTTTTGATGATATGGAAAACTTTGAAAAAATTAAAGTATATGATGCAGGCGTTGATATTAAAAATACTGCAAGTATATATGAAGCTCTTGTTCAATACAGACTTGGTGATATGTATTCTCCCAAAGTAATGCAAACTGAAGCTCTTGAACTTGCTGCAAAGGAATTCTTAGATAGCATTAATGAAAACCGGGATCCGCTCACAAGCGGAAAAGATGGTTTGGAAGTCGTTAAAATCTTGGAAGTAGCTGATCTATCACTTCAGAACAAAGGACAGTTATTTGATATTAATAGTAGGGTTATGGTTTAATAATATATTTCGTTATTCATCAAATAAAGACAGGTTAGAAATTAATAATGGAAAAGAAAAATATTAACAATGTTAAACTTGGTAAAGATGTAAAGATATTCGATTTTGTCAATTTATACGGCTGCTCAATTGATGATTATTCAAAAGTTGGCACTTTCGTTGAAATTCAGAAAAACGCTAGTGTTGGAAAATATTGTAAAATTTCTTCTCATACCTTTATATGCGAAGGTGTTCATATTGAAGATAATGTATTTATTGGACACAATGTAACTTTCATTAATGATAAATATCCCCGCTCAACAAATGTTGATGGCTCGATGCAAACCGATAGCGATTGGAAAGTAGTTGAAACCCGGATTAAAAAAGGAGCTTCCATTGGTTCAACTTCTACTATACTGTGTGGTATAACAGTAGGAGAAAATTCTATTGTTGGCGCGGGTTCTGTTGTTACTAAAGATGTTCCACCGAATACGATTGTTGCAGGTGTTCCGGCAAGACCATTAAAGAAAAAAGTTTTTGCTGAAAATTAATAAGTTACTTGAGTAACATCATCTTTTTAGCGCCAATAATTTTATTATTGGCTTCAAGTCTGTAGACATAAGAGCCGCTTGGTAAACCATCACTGTTAAAAGTGAATTCATGGTTACCTGCGGCAATATCATTATTAATCAACTCTTGGATCATCTCTCCCAGTAAATTATAAACAACCAATTTCACAGTACTCTCGGACTTTAAGGAGAATCCTATTTTTGTGCTTGGATTGAATGGATTAGGATAATTTTGTAACAGCTGATAATCCGTTGGCAAATCCGTGTCGTGTGTTTTAGTAGAAAGAGTTAAATTGCTTGTGTGATTAATTGGTTTTGTTATATTTTGAAAAGCATCACCCGTTAAAATGGTTGAAACAAATCCGCCAAAGCTCCAGGCAATATTTGGATCAACGTTTGCAAAGGGAAAGCTATTAACTACTCTAAATCTTCCAACCACTAAATCGGATTCTGTTACTTGATCTAAACCTGCCATGGACGCAAAAGTTAATTTTGGTTCGCCATCATAAGTATTAATACCAATTCCAAAAGTCGGCAGATTACTTAGTTGCGAAGAGCCATCAATGTATGTGAAGGTTAATTCTCCACCATTTGCAACTTCACGATTGAACGAGAAAGAGCATTGGTAAGAAGTTAATATAAAAGATGAATCAATACCTTTTATCATAACATCAAATTCAATAATACTTTCACTGATTTTAACACCATTAGCTAGACTCATATTATAATCGGGTTGAGATTGACCAACATTTGAATATAGGTAAGTTAGAATTATTAGAAATCTGAAGAAGTTTATGTTAAGTTTTCTAATCAATAAGCCAGGAATAATCATCTTTCGCAACTCCGTTCCATTCGTATCTTAAATAGTAGTTATCTAGATTCAACATATTATGACAATAGTGTCATAAGATGTTATCAACATTATTGCCGTTAATAAAGTGTGAAAAAGTCAAAAATTTTAATGATTAATTCTGAGACAGTAGTAAATATTACTGAATCGTTTTTAGATTAATTTAGAAGGATAGATTTTTAAGGTCGAAAAGAAAACTTCTGCGACTCAATTTGAAAATTCAATTTATTCGTGTAAGTGGATAAAATTACTTCAAAAAATCATTTCATCTTTCAAAAAAATTACATGGCTAATTTTGAGAATCAATTATTAAGCTTAATTTATGCGATAGAAATTAGAAAAATTAATATCCAGCAAATGATAGATAGAATGACATGGAAAGGTTTTAAACTCGAAAGACGAATTTTATTTGTGGTTTGAAATGATTTTTAAAAGTTTTAACATGTTTAAATTGTTAATATTTCTAGATTCCCGATATGTCCTAACAAAATGTGTTGTTATTTCTTACTAGTAATGTTATGCAATACAGTAAAAGTAGTTAAAGCAAACCCAATTTCTGAACTAAAAGTGCTTAGGTTTAAGGAAATTGGGTTTGTAGCGAGCACTTTTGCCGAAGGTGAATTACTTAATAATTTACAACCTAAAGATTTAATTTTAATGGTTCTACCGTTAATAGTGTGAAAATAAGTTGAGTTTGCCGTTGAAGAAGAGAATGGCAATCCTCAGATTATCAAAATTTCTATAGCCTTGAGCAACTCTGTTTAACTTTTGGATCGCACCATTAA
>Ga0208373_1000917_pt1 | contig 43947 bp, 36 predicted proteins | sample RifOxyC2_FD_184036 | JGI IMG/M metagenome (GOLD analysis project Ga0208373, IMG submission 184036) | Soil microbial communities from Rifle, Colorado - Rifle Oxygen_injection C2 (SPAdes) | ecosystem: Environmental > Terrestrial > Deep subsurface > Rock core/Sediment | place: Rifle, Colorado...
ATCGTTTAATCGATCCTTAAGGAGGGTTTTAAATGTCTCTCCTGCTTCTGGCAAAGAACATAATATATTTTAGCAAATTTAAGTCATCTGTTCACTGAAACTTTCATGTGAACATTATACTAGGAGGTCATCATGACCTGCGATAATTGTCACGAACATGGTGCTACCGTTCATTTTCAGCAAATAGTGAACGGTCAAAGTACGGAAATAAACCTTTGCGATAAATGCGCTCAAGCGAAGGGTATGATTTCTTTTGCAATGGATAAACCTTCATTTTTTGGAAATCTTCTCTCCGGTTTTATGGAAGAGGAAAAATCTGTCGGAGGTCCTGACAAGGGTGTTAAGGTGACCTGTCAATGCGGTTGGTCCAGCGATGATCTCCGGAAGTCTGGTTTTCTCGGCTGTCCGCTTTGCTATTATACTTTTAAAAAATCTTTAACTCCGATTCTTCGCCGTATTCACGGGAGTAACCGGCATATCGGTAAAGTACCTGCAAAGATCCCGGTAAAGCAGAAAGTAAATAAGAAAATTACCAAGGTGTTTGATCCTTCGGAGATAAATAATTTAAAAGGGAAATTAACTGTTGCGGTAAACGAAGAGCGCTATGAGGATGCTGCAAAGCTCCGTGATAGGATTAAGAGGCTGGAGAAAAAACTTAATAAGGATATGAGCTGATGTTTGAAGAACTCGTAAAATCAACCAGTAAATGGCTTTTGGAGCCGGGTCCGAGTTCTGAGATTGTTATCTCCTCCAGGGTTCGTCTTGCCCGGAATGTGAATGGTTTTCCATTTTCACACAATCTTAATGAGAAGGACGCAGAAGAACTGGTTGGTATGGTTTCTAAGGCCGTAGAAAAGAGCAGGTTGTTTAAGGGTGTAAGAGCCGTGGATCTTATGGCTCTTCCTGAACTTGACCGTATTGTTCTTATGGAACGGCATATTATGAGTTATGATCATGTCATAAATGACCGGAAACGGGCGGTAGTATTTTCAAAAGATGAAAGTGTGTCCGTAATGATAAATGAAGAAGATCATCTCCGTCTTCAAATCCTTCTTCCCGGGATACAGCTGGCTCAAGGCTTTGCTGCTTTGGATAAACTTGATACGGAACTGGAAAAGAAAATTACCTACGCCTATGATATTGATATCGGTTATCTGAGTGCTTGTCCTACCAATACCGGTACGGGACTTCGCGCTTCAGTGATGGTTCACCTGCCGGGATTAGTGATAAGCAAAGAAATAACAAAAGTTTTAAATAACATTGCCCAGATGGGGCTTGTTGCCCGGGGTTTTTACGGGGAAGGTATTGATATAAAGACCCCATTTTTTCAGATTAGTAATCAGGTGTCTCTGGGACATACAGAAGCAGAAATAATAAATGAAGTTGACAAAGTAACAAAACAGCTTATTGATTATGAAAAGAAAGCAAGAGAATCGCTTTTTAAAAATGCCAGGACCAAGACCGAGGATAATATCTGGCGTTCATACGGGATCTTGAAAAATGTCCGCTCTATTAATTTTGAAGAAGCAATTACCCTTCTTTCCTCGCTCCGGCTCGGGATAGAAAGCGGTATAGTAAAAGCTGATATCAGGATGGTGAATGAACTTTTGATAATAACCCAGCCCGGTCATATACAGAAATTATTTATGAAAGAAATGGGTGAACCGGAGAGGGATCAAAAGAGGGCCGAAATTATCAGAGGAAAACTGGGGTGAAGGAAGCAATTGCAGCAAGGTAAGCACAAACAGCAAGTACAGTAAGTACGAAAAGTAGAAAAAGCCTGGTCGCCAGCGTTTAGGCGAGCAGTCCGTCAACGCTTTGTGGCGGAAAAGACAGAAAGTGAAGGAAACGAAGCAGGTACAGTGAGAAAAGCGAACAAATAATATCACGTTAATGTAGAACGTTAGCAACGTTTATCCTGCAAAGCTTTGGCGTAGGAGGGTGCTAACGTGTAACGTTTAACTGTAGTGCTACAAAAATATCCGTCTGAGGTGAAGACTTTCCGGCGGGTGAATAACAGAAACAAGTTTTGTAATTTGCCTTCTAAAATATAAGGCATTATTATGTTTCGGTATCCGCCTGGGCGGAAGTGGAATCGTATTAAAAAGGAAAGTGAAAAATGCATCTGAATCCCGTGGCAATATTTCTAATCCTTCTACTGATGTCATATCTTGCAATATTTCTGATAATTAAAATACTTCACCTCTCTATGTTCATATTCAAGATGGTGGTTGTTGTTTCTTTAATGTTAGCTCTTTTTATAGGGTTACTCTTTATGTTTGGAATGCTGGAAAAATTTCAAATATTGATTGATTTAATTGATAAAGTAAAAGAAATTGTTAATTATGTTGCTCAAAAAATAAAATAGCGGTCATCAGCCTGCATTAATTTAAGTCTAAAAACAGTATATTTTCGAGGTGTTAATTGGTATTACTGAAAATATTTGCATGTGTAACAGTGTTTTCCTCTGTTCTTTTTGGTTCAGACTGGTCTGCATACCTTGGTCCTTTAAGAAACGGTGTATCACAGGACAAAAACCTTCTTAGTTCATTTCCAAATGAGGGTCCGGAGATATTATGGCGGGCGTCTATGGGTGTCGGATGGTCTGCTCCTGTCATATCGGATGACCTTTTGTATATAACTTCCTATGAAGACAATAATAAGGAAGTGGTATTGTGTTTGAATGCTATTACCGGCAAAGAGATCTGGAAATATACTTATCCTGTTGATTACGGAAAAATGGAATATTCCTACGGAGGGCCGAGAGCTTCGGTTACTATCTCTGCCAACTATGCCTGCTCCATAGGAGCTATGGGTAACATGTTCTGTTTTGATAAACTTTCCGGAAAGATCATCTGGGAAAAAAACCTGGACAAGGAATATCCTCCGGCAAAGAGAGCGTGGAAGGGCTGGACTATTTCGCCCCTGGTCGAGGACGGTAAAGTTGTCGTAAATCTCGGGCCGGACGAGAAAAAAGAAAATGAAAGGTGCGCAGCTTTTGAAATGAAAACAGGAAATTTGAAATGGTTATACAAAAGTCCTGTAAAGATAGTGACGACCGTACAGGTGAGTCAGACTCCCCAGCTTGCAATATTTGACAATGAAAAGTATCTTCTTTACTCCCCTTATGCCCGTTTGACGGCCCTAAAACTTTCGGATGGAAAGCCTTTATTTTCTTATCAGCTCTCGGAAGGAAATGATACGATAGCCACACCTGTCTATGTCGGCGGTAAACTTCTTGAGATGCCCTTTGGAAAGGAACAGATAATGCTGGATATAAAAAAAGAAAACGGCAGGTATATTGTCAGGGAAGTGTGGAAGACAAAAAATTCGCCTTCCGGGCATGCGGGCTATCAGGAATGGAACGGAAATCTCTTCGGTTTTGCAAGCTGTTTTTCTCTGGTCTGTATCAGTTCGGAAAAAGGGCAGATTATGTGGTCCAAGTATGGTTTTAAACAGGACTCCTCCCTTACGGTTGCGGACGGCAAGATTTTTATAAGAAACGGTAAAGAGCTGATAATTGCCGAAGCTGCCGGTAAGGTTTACCGCGAACTCTCACGTATCTCCTTTAAAGTCGAGAGTAACAGTAAGGACTCCATGGGGTGGGTCGCTCCCCTTATCGTGGACGGAAAGATGTATTTGAGATTCAGCCGGGATCTCCTCTGTCTTAAAATACGCTAGCAGGTTGCTGAAAAACTCTTTTTAATATTTTTTCAGCTGCAATTTTTATCATTTTACCCGCCATTTGAGGGCAAATGGCTAGGTAACCCGCTGTCCACCATTCGATAATCGAATGGTGGACAGCCTGCTAGAAGAATAAATATATATTATGCCTGTTAATAACGGTGTGTTTTTATTTTGGATTCCGTGTTACTTGTTATTCGTGCCTTTTTATGCTAAAATGCTTTTAATTGCTGAGTGTTTTGTAAATGGAGGAATATTATGTTTCAAAAGTTTACTGAAAGAGCGCAGAAAATTATTATTTACGCAAAAGAAGAAGCCGGCAGGCTTAAGCATGATTATGTCGGGCCGGAGCATATTTTACTGGGGCTGATACGGGGCGGCAGCGGGGTGGCTATCGGCGTTATGAAGAATATGGGGGTCAGTTTAACAAAACTGAAAAAAGAAGTTGAAAGCATGCTCTCTCCCGGTACCGGTACTGTTCAAATCGAAGACCTGTCTTTTACTCCCAAGGCAAAGAAAGCCCTTGAACTTGCGATTGAAGAGGCCAATAAAATGGGGCATGGTTATGTGGGGACGGAGCATCTTCTTCTTGGTATAGTTAAAGAAGGGGAGAGTGCGGCGTCAAAAGTGCTCGGGAGTTTTGGAATTACCCTGGATCATGCCAGAGAGATTACTATCGAACTTTTGGGCGGGCAGTCTTCTTCTTCAACCTCAAAGCAAAATCCTTTCTCTCAAGGTATTCCTCAACATCCGGGGGCTCAGCCTACCGGCCTAAAAACAAGTAAGACTCCGGCACTGGATGCTTTCTCGAGAGATCTTACAGTTTTAGCAAGGGATAATAAACTTGACCCTGTTATCGGAAGGGAAACAGAAATAGAAAGAGTAATACAGATACTTTCGAGGCGTACCAAGAATAACCCGGTGCTTCTGGGTGAGGCGGGCGTAGGAAAGACCGCGATTGTTGAAGGTCTTGCTCAAAAAATTATCTCCGGGAATGTCCCGGAGCTTCTTGTCGGGAAAAGAGTTCTGACCCTGGATCTTGCGGGTATGGTTGCCGGCACAAAATACCGCGGTGAGTTCGAAGAAAGATTAAAAGCGGTGATGAATGAACTTCGTCACAGCGGGAACGTTATTATTTTTATAGATGAGCTTCATACTCTGGTCGGCGCGGGAGCCGCTGAAGGGGCTATAGACGCTTCTAATATGTTAAAGCCGGCGCTTTCAAGAGGCGAGGTGCAGTGTATCGGGGCCAGTACTTTAAATGAGTACAGAAAGCATATAGAAAAAGACGGAGCATTGGAAAGAAGGTTCCAGACTATTATCGTAAATCCTCCGTCGGTGGAGGAAACAGTATTGATCTTAAAGGGGCTGCGTGATAAATATGAGGCTCACCATAAGGTAAAGATAACGGATGACGCTATTAGAGAAGCTGCTTACCTGGCAGACCGGTATATTACCGCGAGATTTTTACCTGATAAAGCCATAGATATTATTGATGAGGCCTGTGCGAGGATTAGGTTGCAATCCTCTGCCCGCCCTACAGAAGTTATTTCCGTGGAAAAAGATCTTGAGAATGCAATGAAGGAAAAAGAATCTGCCGTGAAAGCACAGGAGTTTGAAAAAGCGGCGAGCATGCGGGACCGTATAAAAGAATTAAAGATAAAACAGGATGACATTAAAAAGCTCTGGGAAAAGTCTCAGGGTGTAATAGAAAAAAATGTTTCTGCCGAGGATATTGCAAAAGTGGTTTCCCAGTGGACAGGAATTCCGGTTTTTAAACTGGAAGAGAAGGAGTCCGTTAAGCTTCTTAATATGGAAAGCGCTCTTAGAAAAAGAGTGGTCGGGCAGGAAGAGGCAATCAAGTCCGTTACCAATGCAATACAAAGAAGCAGGGCGGGTCTGGCTGATCCAAAGAAGCCTATCGGTTCTTTCATATTCCTGGGCCCTACCGGTGTTGGAAAGACAGAGCTTGCGAGAGCGCTTGCGGAGTTTATGTTTGAAGACGAAAAAGCTCTTATTAGAATAGATATGTCGGAGTATTCTGAGAAATTTGCCGTGTCCCGTCTTATGGGTGCGCCCCCCGGTTATGTGGGTTTTGAAGAAGGCGGACAGTTAACGGAAAAAGTCAGACGGCGTCCGTATTCAGTAATTCTTTTTGATGAAATAGAAAAAGCACATCCTGAAGTGTTCAACGTCCTCCTGCAGGTGCTTGATGACGGAAGGCTTACCGATTCTTTCGGCCGTATCGTTGACTTTAAGAATACGGTGGTAATAATGACCTCAAATACAGGCGCCCGCTCCATAGATAAAGGCGGCTCTTTAGGGTTTAAAAAACAGGATGATAAGGTCTCTTATGACGGAATGAAAAGCAAAGTTATGGATGAACTCCGGAAAACCTTTAATCCTGAGTTCTTGAACAGGATAGATGAGCTTATAGTTTTCCACCAGCTGACCAAGGAAAATCTGACGAGTATTATTGAACTTCTTATCAAAAAAGTGGAAGAGAGGCTTACAGAAAAAAAGATCACGTTAAAACTGGATGCCTCCGCTAAAGAGTTCCTTATCGAAAAAGGCTATGATCCTGTCTTTGGCGCAAGACCGCTTAAAAGGGCTATCCAAAAATATATTGAGGACCCGCTTTCTACCGAGATCTTAAATAAACGTATCTCCGAAGGCGGCTCAGTCACAGCAAAAGCCAACGGCGATAAACTGATGTTTGAGAAGAATTAAAGAAGGTATTAGGCCCTGGGTGCTAGGTTGTAGGTTTTTACTGTGGAGGTTTTGATAAATTAAATACCACAATAATGTAGAACGTGAGCAACGTGCAACTTGAGTAACGTTTTAACGGCATGAACAGGCTGAATTGCTTCAATATAATAAGAATAAGGACAAGTGATATGTATAGCAGAATCGTAGTCAAGATAGGCACCAACTTACTGGCTGATAAAGTAAAAGGTATTAACACCTCTCGTGTTATAGAGATTGCCAAGACTCTTTCCGGCTTGGAAAGATCCGGTAAAAATATTTGTCTGGTTACTTCCGGAGCTATTGGCGCGGGAGTTGCCGCTTTAAAGCTTAAAGAAAAACCCGTAAGTATTCCTGAAAAACAGGCAGTTGCGGCGATAGGTCAGCCTCTTCTTATGGAAGCTTATGAAAATGCGTTTAGAAAATATGGATCGGTTATAGGTCAGATACTTTTAACAAAAGACGACTTTACGGAGAGGAAAAGGTATTTAAACGCAAAGAATACTTTTGATGTGCTCCTTAGAAAAAGGGTTATACCTATCATAAACGAAAATGATACGGTAGCGGTAGATGAGATAAAAGTAGGGGATAATGATAATATCTCCGCGATGGTTGCGCATCTTGTCGGAGCGGACCTCTTAATAATACTTTCTGATATTAAGGGGCTTTGTAAAGAAGATCCGAATAAAAATGCGGACGCTGAACTCATACGTTTAGTCGAAAAAATAACTCCTGAAATAGAAAAACTTGCAAAAAGCTCAAAGGGTGAGCTTTCAGCCGGGGGGATGATCACCAAGCTTCAAGCGGCAAAAAAATGCGCCGCAGCAGGTATTACTATGGTTATCGCCGACGGCAAAGACCCTTCTGTTATAAAAAGAATTGCTTCCGGCGAGCCGAACGGAACCGTTTTTTTACCCTGTAAAAATAAGTTAACCGATCACGAGATCTGGAAACTAATGCACGGGTGTTCAGAAAAATAAATTATAATATTGATAGATTCCTGCTTCGGATCTCGGTCATATTCCGCAGAAAACTCCTAGTGTAAGAGGTTGTGCTAAAATGTAGTTGCCTGATTAAGGCCGTTCCGGCGAATGCAGGCAGTAGGCTCTATACCGTGCCCGCCAATCTTTATGGAGGGAATCTAGCAACTACAAAATGTTTTGGAGTCGCGAGAATATATTGGGTTTTTGGCACAGTTTCGTAAGCTCGGATAGTTTATTGTGCAGCACTGATAAGATTTAAAAACATTCTTTCAGCTACGGGGTCATACGACGGGGTTCTTGGGGAAATTCTTTTCTTAAGTTCAAGACGGCTCAGAATAATCCTGCCTTTTTTGTAGTTGTAGACCACCAGAGGGGATTCTTCAGGTTTTGCGCCAGTTAGTATTGCTTTTAAAGTTGTCTTATTGTCATCTGGTGCGTGTGTTGTTATTACAACCGGGTCTTTGTAGCAGATACCGTTGTAATCATTCCATCTGGCAAGGTAAGAAGGTTTAATGTTGAAAAGTAAAGGACTGTCTTTTTCTGCTATAAATGCCCGTGAAGAAATATCTGAAATAGTTTTTAATTCAACAGGTACTTTTACAGGGACATTACTTTCATCTTCAAGTATTACCGCAGTGCCGCCTTTTTCAAAAAAACTTTCGAAAACCTGATTCTTTAAAGTGTATTCATTTTGGAACTCTTTTAAAGAACAGGTCAGAAGTAGATTGGATTCTATTCCGTCATAATACTCCTTTGTAAAGCTTATCCGGTTTGCGGTCAGGTACTCTTCAACGGTTCCGTTACTCCCGGCTAAGGTTATCTTATTCGAAATAGAAGGAATTTTACTCCGCGAGATCGCATGAATTTCCCTTTGACTTAAAGCGGGTGCGAGTCCCGGAGTTTGTGTAACTACAGAAAAGTAATAAATTCCCTCGTTTTCGGGCAGCTTCCATTCAAAACTCTGAATTAAACGTTCATAGGGCTTTAAAGTTTTTAAAACTGTTGCGCTGTAAAACGGTTTAAGGAAGGTTTCAGAATAAGGAACGTACTCCGGGTTATTCACTGTTATATAGAAATTGTATTCCGCATCCACCGGCTTATCCGTGTCATTGATGTAGTATATATCGGTTTTTAATGAAGACCCGGAAATAAAATTCCTGTTGAAAAGGTCTATTGAAGCAAAAATAGGGGAAAAGGCGCTTTTAATGGCGGCAAGTGCGGGTGAAGGGATATCTTTTCTCCATTCAAAATTAGTTTTTGGATTGTTCCAGTTTGCGTACCAGTATGGAAGTATCGCGTCAAAATCAAGCCGGCGCAGTACTTCTGTCTGTTCGGCGCAGAATTCCGCGTAAATAATATCATCTTTCTGGGTTTCTTTTTTCTTTCCGGCCCATCTTAACTGTCTGTCAACGTTAAAAGCTTCCAGATATTCGGTGGCGAGCATGGTTTTATTCTTATGACTTACTTCCTGGCTTGCCGCAAATTTCGTCACGGTGCTGTAAAAAGATCCTTCCGTACCAAACCAATAACCCTGATAAGGATGAATATCCCTGCCTTCCTCCGTAAGTTCACCCGCGCGGAGTACCGGTCTTGAGGGATCTAAATTCTTTATAGCTTTTGAAAGTATTTCTGTCTCCCATCCTGAAGCTGTTTCTTTTGATTCATTAGAAATAACCCATCCGATTATTGAAGGATGATTGGCAAGTTCAAGTATCCGGGTCAGCGCGTCCAGTGTGGAGTTTTCCTGAAACAATTTCTCCTGTTCTTTGTTGAATTTAAAATCTGTTTTGTTAAAGGTCAGAGGAAATTCCGCCAATATCAGCATTCCGTTTTTATCGAATATATCAAGCCAGCTTTCCGGAGGCGGGAGAGTATGAGTTCTAAAACAGTTAAAATTCATCTGTTTTGCCGTTTCCACCGCATAAGCGTAAATAGCGTTTTTATCTTTTAAATAGCTCCTCTGCCAGTCCATTACGAGTTCGGAACCCTTTAATACTATCCGCTTGCCATTCAGGTAAAAATCCCCGTCTTTAACCAGAAATTCTCTCATCCCGAAGTGTGAAATGTTAAGATAGGGCACTCCACTGGCACGGGCTGTCAGTTCACAGGTGTAAAGATACGGGTTTTCGGTATCCCAGAGAACCGGGTTTTTTAATACAGCATTGATTGAAACGGGGTTCTCACCTTCCGCGGAAAATGTTGAATCAACAATTTTTTCTCCGTTTTTATCTCTTATGAGAAGGTCCACGCAGGGGCTCACGGCGTTTTTTTCTTTTAAAAGCCAGATTTTTATTTTTGCGGAAGAATCTTTCAGGTTTGGAAGAACTACTGTATTTATTATGTAAATATCATCATAAAAATCAAGGAAGATCTCGCCGCTTACTTTAGCCGCGCGGTCACCCCAGTCAAAGGAAGCTGAACCAGCGGGAATGAGCGCTTTGCCTGCCTCTGTTTTAGGAAGCGCTGACCAGCAAAATATCTTCAGATAAATAGTGTTTTTCCCGGTTTTAAGAACCCCTTTTTCAATCTTGACCCAGAAAGGCGCTGTTAATTCTGATTTTCCTGTTTCACTTCCGTTAATATAAGCAACTGCGTCAAAAAATATCTGTTTCCATCGGAGTATAGAGTTAAAAGCAGTTAACTTTTCATCCAGGTCGAAGTTTCTTCTTAACCAGACAATTTTAGTATCTTTTTCGTTAAGTCCTTCTATTTTGTAATGAGGAACCGTAATTGCTTTCCAGCCTTCGGTAGTTTTTGAAGCTTCTTCAATACCGAGAGTTCCTTCCTTATCGAACAGAACCTGCCATTCACCCGAAAGGTTGAATGTCGATTTTTCTCCGGCAAAGACCGTTTGCGATACTGCAATCGCGACAAGTATTTGAATAATAATTCTCAAACTCTTCATTTGACTAATATATATGTAATAAGACAAGGTGTCAAGAACCAAAATCCGCAACCAGTAAAATATTGCAATTGTAATATAATAGACGGATTTTGTTTGATTCCACGGATAAGAAAAAGAGATTTCACTGATTAATAAATCTGTTTTTGCATTTTCTTCTGATTCTGTAAAAGAAATAAAAACATCTAAAAAAGTGTGCTTTCTCCTTCAGATTTCGGGTTTGAAATAGCTATTGAAAGGAGTAGTTCAGATTTATTATACATCAGAAAGTTGCGAAACTCGTCCAAGGCGGGGAGCCAAAATTCCAAAACCCGTCAATGGTTATTGACGGGTTTTTTTGTTTATTTATAGATTAGTTATGCTACAATATTTTGTATGAGGAAAAAATGAACGAATTTATTCTGAAGGCTGAGCTTAAACTGCCGGTCGGGAAATATCTGATCAGAGTTACTGAATCAGAGCTTTTCGTTTCCTCCGGATTTAAAACATTAACTTTGAAACTTGAAACTATTAAAGCAGTTAAAAGCTGTTTTGCCGTACCCGCAAAAGGCGGCGGGTATCTCATACTTTTTATTGTGCTAAAGGAAGGCAGTGAGATAACTCTTTTTCAAAGCGAGGGTTATGAGGAAAACTGCAGATTTACCTATAATAAACTCGGTCAAGAACTGGCAAGCAAACTTGGCGTGCCATTTAGAGAAGAAACGCTGGGAGCCGACGCCTGATGAAAATAATAAGGACAAGTAACTCTCTTGAAATCTCTACAGACAGCAGCACGAGCGAGGTTGTACTTGGACTAATACTTATTGCCTTTGGAATTGTAGCTTTTGCGGTCATTCCTGATGTGCTTGCTACCGAATGGAGTTATAAGCTTGGTAATGTTTCATATAAAATGCGCATGGTTGTGGCTGTATTTAACTCTATGCTGGGCATTTTTACTATTATCGGGGGATTGTATAATATTTTTAAGAAAAGTTACTATATTTTTGATAGCAAGAGTAGCAAGCTCTTTTACGGAGAGGGGGCATTGTCAAAAAAAGGTCTAATTTGGATGGATTTATCCCGGATTGGGGCCATAGAGATACTTGAAAGAGAATATAAATCGAAGAGATATAGATACTGGGTATCTTTAAACACCAGAGATCACGAAAAGATCCTTATTGGAATCTATTTTGAAGATAAAAATGCCGTAGAGAAAGCAGTTTCAGAGATTAAGAATATCTCCGGCCTTTAGGCCGTGCTGGTTTACTTGCAGTGTTATGAAGCCTTGTTGTAAGAGTCCCGGCATAAAGAATCTTTTCTTAAAAGATTTAATTATTTACACATCAACCAGTTGCGAAGGTCGTCCAGTATGGGGAGCCAGAAAATCCAGAACCGCAGGTTGTATAAAGCAATCTGCGGTTCGTTTATTATATTCCTATAGAAACATACTCCTGCTTTTGCTACAATACGTTATGACTCTTAAAAAACTCGTTGAAAATAAAGCTAAGGCGGTTAAGGCTGCAGGGTGGAAGCTTTACAATCTTTCTGCGGAAAAGAAGAATAGCTTACTTTTTAGGATTGCTTCCGGACTTCTTTCCGATTCTAAAGCCATTTTAAAAGCAAATGCTTTAGACATGTCTAATGGCAAAAAATCAGGTCTTTCAGGTACATTACTTGACAGGCTTCTTATAAATGAAAAAAGAATTGAGGGAATGATTGCCGGAATTAAAGATGTAATTGCGCTTCCGGATCCCGTCGGGACAATTCATGACAGAAATTACAGGCCTAACGGTTTGAAAGTCGAAAAAATGAGGGTTCCTCTCGGGGCAATAGGTATTATATATGAAGCCAGACCTAATGTTACGATAGATGCGGCTGTACTTTGTCTAAAGGCAGGGAATTCAGTGCTTCTTCGAGGAGGTTCTGAAGCTATTAATTCCAACAGGGCTCTTGTGAAGGTGCTTAAGAAAGCAGTAAAGGAAGAAGGACTCCCCGTCAGTTGTGTCGAATTCATTGATACGACGGATAGAACTGCGGTTAAAGTAATGATAAAACAGGATAAATATCTGGACGTAATTATTCCAAGAGGCGGCCAGTCTTTGATTAAATATATTATAGAAAATTCTTCGGTACCGGTTATAGCTCACGGTGAGGGAAACTGTCATATTTATGTTGGAAAAGCCGCTGACCTAAAAGCTGCCGAAGAGATAGTCTTTAACGCGAAGACCCAGCGTCCTTCCGTATGTAATGCGGCGGAAAAACTTCTTGTGCATAAGGATATTGCCAGAAAGTTTATTCCCTCTATGCTGAAGCGCCTTGCGGATTTTGGAGTGGAAATACGTGCGGATAAAGCCGTAAGAGCTATTTACAAAAAAGCAAAGCCTGCCGTAGAAGCTGACTGGTACAAAGAATATCATGATCTTATTATCGGGGTAAAACAGGTGTCAAGCATAGAAGAAGCAATTAAACATATCAACACCTACGGCTCGCATCACAGTGATGCCATTGTTTCCAGAGATAAAGCCGCCTGTGATAAGTTTATAAGAGAGGTGGATTCCTCTGCAGTGTTTTCTAATGCTTCTACAAGATTCAATGACGGGTTTGAACTCGGCCTTGGCGCGGAGATAGGAATTAGCACGCAAAAATTACATGCAAGAGGTCCAATGGGGCTTTTGGAGTTAACAAGCAGTAAGTTTGTGGTAATAGGAAACGGACAGGTAAGAAAATAAGACAAGAGAAATTTACTATTGATAAATGACGATTGACAATTTGGGGTAGGCAGGAAAAGCTCTGCCAAATATTAAAGACACAGTTAAAAAGAACTTTATAAACTTTATGAACCTTACAAACCTTATGAACTAGTATTTATTGGAGAAAAATAGTGAGTAAAAAAATAGTATTTCCAAAGAACTTTATTTGGGGGACGGCTTCGGCTTCTTATCAAATTGAAGGAGCGGTAAAGGAAGACGGGAGAGGAATTTCAATTTGGGATAAGTTTTCACACACACCGGGACGTATATTGAATAATCAAAACGGCGATGTTGCTTGTGACAGCTATCATAAATACAAGGAAGATATAAAACAGCTAAAATGGCTGGGTGTGGATGCTTACCGATTTTCGGTAGCCTGGCCGAGAGTAATTCCAAACGGTACCGGGAAGGTAAATGAAAAAGGGTTGGATTATTACGAGAGGGTCGTTGATGAACTCCTGAAAAACGGGATAAAACCTTTTGTCACTTTGTATCACTGGGATTTACCGCAGGTGCTCGAAGATAAGGGCGGCTGGAGAAAAAAGGATACTTCTTACGCTTTTGCTGATTATTCTGAGGTTGTAGTAAAGCGGCTTTCCGACAGGGTGAAAGACTGGATAACGCTAAACGAAGCTCCATGCTGCTCCTACCTGGGTTATAAATTAGGTATTCACGCCCCGGGCGCCAGAGTAAGTAATAAAGTCTATAATCAGATACTCTTCAATCTTCTTCTTGCCCATGGACTCGGGCTTTCAGTGATCCGGGATTTTGGCGGGAGCACTGCAAGAGCAGGGATTGCCCATGATATTGGGACTGCTGCGCCTGCAACGAAGAGCAAAGCAGATTATGAAGCAGCAAAGAAAGAGTGGATCAGGAAAAATTCCATCTGGCTGGATCCTTTGTTTTTTGGAAAATTTTCAAAGGCGGATCTTAAACTTATGGGGAAGGATGTTCCTGAGTATTCAAATGGGGAAATGCTCCTTATTTCAAAACCAGTAGATTTCTTTGGGATAAATGTATACGCTTTGGAGGACAGATGTCATATCTCAGCAAAGAAAAACGGCAAGGTGAAAAAAATACCTATATCACTGGATGCTCCCAAAACCTCCTTTTTCTGGGAAATTACTCCGGAAGCGCTGTCCTATAATATAAGATTTGCCTGTGAAATTTATAATCCAAAAGAAATCTTTATAACAGAAAATGGTGTGGCTTTTAATGATGTGATACTTCAAGACGGCAGGATTCATGACAGCCAAAGAGTTGATTTCTTTAAAAGCTACCTGGCGGAAGCTGCAAAAATAGTGAAGGAAGGTTATCCGTTGAAAGGGTATTTTGAGTGGTCGCTCCTGGATAACTTCGAATGGGCGGCCGGTTATACCCAGCGATTTGGTATGATTTATACGGATTATCTTACACAAAAAAGAATTCCAAAAGATAGCGCGTATTTCTATAAAAAACTGATAAAAGAAAACGGTTACAAGTTTCAGCCGAATTAACTGGAAATATTTTTCATAGAAAAGTAAAATATAGGATATTAAGCTATGTTTTGCTTTAATCAATCAGGAATGGAGAACAAGTTATGGCAAAGAAATTCGCTTTTATAGGCGCAGGGAGTTTTGGATTTACCAGGGGACTGGTCCGTGATATTCTTACTTTTCCGGCTTTTGCGGATGCGGAAATAGCTCTGATGGATATTAATAAGGAGCGGCTTAACTGGATAAAACAAGCCTGCGAAAAGATCGTCAAAGCCGGTAATTACCCCGCTAAAATTACGGCAACGACAAGCAGAAAGGAAGCTTTAAAGGGCTCTAATGGCGTACTCTGCACGGTGCTTGCCGGCGATGTGGAAGTGTGGAAACATGATATATCTATTCCTAAAAAATACGGGGTGGATATTAATGTGGGCGATACCAGAGGGCCTGCGGGAATATTCCGCGCTTTAAGAACAATTCCCTTGATGCTCGATATTTGTAAGGATATAAAAAGATACTGTCCCAAAGCGTTATTTTTAAATTATACAAACCCTATGGCGATGCTCTGCAGAGCAATGCAGGGGGAGTTTCCGGAATTAAATATCTCCGGCCTTTGTCACAGCGTTCAAGGTACAGCTTCCGAATTGGCTAAAATGATCGGTGCGGGTGAAGCAGAGATAACGTATTTATGCGCAGGAATAAATCACCAGGCGTGGTACCTTAAGTTTGAAAGAAACGGAAAAGATGCATATCCTGAAATCAGGGAAGCGTTGAAAATTAAAAAAAATTACATGGCAGATGTTGTCAGAAATGAAATGTTTAAATATCTCGATTTCTATGTCACGGAATCCAGCGGTCATAATTCCGAGTATAATGCCTGGTTCAGGAAAAGACCGGACTTAATAAAAAAATACTGTATCGGCACAAGCTGGAATCCCGGGGCTCATGCGTATATTGTTAAATGTTATTCCAACGCAAAGAAGAACTGGAGAAAAGATATACAGAAATGGCTGAAAGATCCGAATGTAGATCTGAAACGCGGCAATGAGTATGCTTCTTGTATATTTAATGCGGTATTTGGAGATCAGACAATTTATGAATTTAACGGAAATGTAAGAAATTTCAATCTTATTGATAACCTGCCCTATGGCTGCTGTGTAGAAGTGCCTGTTGCAGCCTCGAAAGAAGGCCTTAGGCCCGTTCACGTCGGTGCCTTACCCGCGCATTTAGCCATATTAAACAACACAAGCGCAAGGTGTGAAGAACTGGCAGTAGAAGCCGCAATTGAAGGCAACCGGAGAAAATTATTCCATGCTGTTGCCTTTGACCCGTTAACGTCTGCGGTTCTAAGTCTTGATGAGATTAATGCTATGGTTGAGGAAATGTTAAAAAAGAATAAGGAATGGCTCCCGCAATTCAAATAGATGCGCAGATGCTTGGATGAGCGGAGGCTCGGCAAAAGAACAGAGGTCGAAGGATATATAGAAGGTTTGGAAAAACATAAAAAGACGTATTTTTGTTGTAGCTTGTTTTAGAATTTGTTTCGAATTTGTATTTAAAGGAGTTTTATGCCGAAAGAAACTATGACATCGAAAGAAAGATGGCTGGCTGTTTTAAAAAGACAGAAACCGGACAGATTGCCTGTGGATTACTGGGCGACAGCTGAGGTTACAAAGAAGATGCTTAAACATTTGGGGCTTTCTAAAGAACGGGAAATGTTTAAAAAACTGCATATTGATGTTCCGGTTGGTGTTGGCGGCAGGTATGTCGGACCGGCAATACCAAAAGACTGTGACGCTTTTGGAATAAAGTACAAGGCTGTAGATTATGGTTCGGGCAGTTATACTGAAGCCGCCTCCTCTCCGCTTGCGTCGTATGAAACTGTGGAGGAAATTGAGAAAAATTACAAGTGGCCTTCTCCTGACTGGTGGGATTACTCGACTCTTCCGTCACAGCTGAAAGGCTTTGAGGAGTATCCTGTTGCCGGAGGTTATTGCGAACCTTTCTTGATCTATAAGTGGCTGAGAGGGGGCGAACAGGCCTTTATAGATCTTGCCATAAATCCTGAGATATGTAATTATATTTTAGATAAACTATACGGTCTGGCGTTTGAAAATATAAAGAGAATTTATGAAGCGATTCCGGGTAAGGTTACCTACTCCTATGTTGCCGAAGATGTCGGCGGGCAGGAAGATCTTATGTACTCACCGGAGCATATAAGACAATATTTTCTTCCCAGGATGAAAAAAGTAATAGATTTTGTTCATCAGGGCGGCGCTTATTCTTTCCATCACACTGATGGCGCTGTAAGAAAAATCATTCCTGATCTCATCGCAACAGGGCATGATATTTTGAACCCTGTTCAATGGCGCTGTAAAGGCATGGAACGCGAGGGTTTGGTAAAAGATTTCGGAGATAAACTGATTTTTCACAGTGCCGTTGATAATCAGCAGACGATTCCTTTCGGTACACCTGAAGACGTTAAAAAAGAAGTTGCCGAAAATGTGAAGATTTTTGGCAGAGGCTACATTATAGGCCCCTGTCATAATCTGCAGCCGGTAACTCCGGTAGAGAATATAATAGCCCTCTACGAAGCTGCTCACGAACAAGCCTTTAATATTTGATGTGTAGTTAAAACCGGATAAAATTTTGTCTATCAAATGACATTAAGGTATATTCATTAAAATAAATTTGCTATAATAACTTTCAATGTAAGGGCAAACAGGAGAAGTCGCCTAGTTGGTCTATGGCGCACGCCTGGAAAGCGTGTAAACCTCACGGTTTCGAGGGTTCGAATCCCTCCTTCTCCGCCATTTTTTTGACTTAGTCAAAAAAATGGCGAGATCTCGCCCGTTCGCCGAAGGCGAAACGAGGCGGATCCGCTTTAATGTAAAAGATTATATCAATAAAATGCGGGTTTGGGATGTAGAGTTATCCACAGGGTAGGGACAAATTGTCCCCTCCCTGTTAATGTACTGTGTATTTGTAGTGAAATGTAAAACAATTAAATAGTTTGATGAAAAGTATGAAAAAGAATAAACAGCTTGCAAAACAGGGCGCATTTACAGAGTTTCTTCTCTACACTTCGCCAAACGGTAAGGTAAAAGTAGATATTTTTCTGCGTGATGAAACCGTTTGGTTGTCTCAGGCTAAAATCGCGGAGCTTTTTGGTGTGGAGAGAAGCGTAGTTACCAAACACCTTCAAAATATTTACGGTGAAGGTGAATTGGATAAAAATTCAACTTGTGCAAAAAATGCACAAGTTCAATTTGAAGGTCGAAGGCAAGTAACTAGAGATGTGGAATTGTATAACCTCGATGTGATTATTTCTGTTGGTTACCGGGTAAATTCGAGGCAAGCGACGCATTTTCGCATCTGGGCAACAAAAGTACTTAAAGAGTACATTATCAAAGGTTTTGCCATGGATGATGAGCGGCTGAAAAACCCTGATAATGTTTTTGGTAAGGACTTTTTTGAGGAGCAACTGGCGCGTATCCGTGATATTCGCTCCAGCGAACGTAGATTCTATCAGAAAATAACCGATATTTACACTCAGTGCAGCGCTGATTATGATCCGAATGAAAAAATTACCAAACAATTTTTTGCTACGGTTCAAAACAAACTCCACTTTGCAATAAGCGGTCAAACTGCTGCAGAGATTATTTGTAAAAGGGTCGGGAGTAAAAAAGCAAATATGGGATTAACCACCTGGAAAAACGCGCCCAAAGGTACTATTCGAAAAACCGATGTAAGTATTGCCAAGAATTATCTTAATGAAAAAGAACTTGATGGTCTAAATCGAATTGTAACGATGTATCTTGACTATGCTGAAATGCAGTCGAAAAAAGGTGTTGTGATGTATATGAAAGATTGGACAGATAAATTGGATGCCTTTTTGCAATTCAACGAAAAAGAAATATTGCAGGACAGCGGTAAGATTAGTCATAAAGTTGCAGTGGTTTTAGCCGAAAACGAATATGAAAAATACCAAGATATTCAGGATCGCATACTTGAATCCGACTTCGATCGTGAAGTTAAAAAACTATTAAATTGTAAAAAGAAAAAGGAATGAAAGTATAGGTAAAAGTGCTTAAAAATAAGCACTGTCTCTCATATTTTTAAGAAATAATGTTTAAAATTAGCGGATTTGAAAGCGGTTCTTTTGTCGATTTTCGATTTTCAAAAAGTCTTTTGCAAGTTGTTTGCTCAATTTTCAATTTTATTTTTAGACTTTATCTTGTTATTAAAGGAGAATGCGAATGAAAAAGTTTATGGTTCTTTTGATGACGACGGTGTTTTGCCTGCAAGGTTCTGCTTTCGGGGAGGATGCTAAGGATATAATGAAAAAAATAAGAGAGAAAGATCAAAATATAGGGAAGGTCTTTAAAACATTCAGGATGTCTTATGAAAAAAAAGCGCCCTGGGGTTTTAATGGTACCTTTGAAACTCTGATTAAAGGGGAAAAGAAACGGTCGAATAATAAATCCGGAACATTGACCTCTGATGTTGTTTTTGACGGAAAGACTTACTGGAGTCTTCTTGCTTTCGGGGGGATGACTACCAAGCAAAACAGCAAATATTATGATGATAATGATAAGGGAATTTTTGGATGGTGCAAGAGATTTAACGATGATAATGTAAAATTAACCGGTGAGGAGACTGTTGCAGACAGAAAATGCTATATAATCGAAGGCGATGGCGGTGAAGAGTATCTTAAAAAGATATGGGTGGATAAAAAAACTTTAAGCCTTGTTAAATCTTCCGGCGGCAATATGAAACTTGTAAATTCCGATTTTAAAGTCATTAATGATGATTATGAACTTCCTATGAAGACGGAAATATTTAAAGAAGATAAAATAGATATGACGATTGCTGTAACGGTACTCGAGATAGACAAGGAAATTTCTGATTCAGTATTTAAGGTTGAGGCAAAAGATGAAAATAATCCGTTTGAGGGGTTGTTTAAATAAATAAGCGGAAAATTTCAGATTGTCTGCCGGAGGCTTCATGGGTAACTTAAAGGTAGTCGGTATTTGCGGGAGTTTGCGAGAAGGGTCATTTAATAAGAAGCTTCTTTACTGTGCTAAAATGATTGTTTCGGACATGGGTTTGGAGATGACGGAAATTGATCTAAAAGCTTTGGGCCTTCCATTATTTGATGCGGATATGGAGCTGAAAGAGCTTCCTGAAAATGTGAGAAAATTTAAGAAAGAAATTGAAGAAGCTCATGCTTTACTCATTGCTTCCCCCGAGTATAATTATTCCGTATCAGGTGTTTTAAAGAATGCCATTGACTGGCTTTCCCGGGGAGGAAAGAACTCTTTGAATAGCAAGCTTGCCGTTATTATGGGCGCTTCCGCGGGTCCTTTTGGTACGGTAAGAGGCCAGACTAATTTAAGACAGATATTATCCTGCCTCAATGTAATGGTCCTTCCTCAACCGCAAGTCCTGGTGCCTTTTGCCGATACGGCGTTTAATCCTGACGGTTCTTTAAAAGATGAAAAGACGGCCACGATACTGAAGCGGTTGTTGAAAACAACGTTAAATCCATAAAAAACGTTCAAACGGTACACGTTAGCACGTTACTCACGCTCTACACTATTGTGGTTTTATAAAAGTAACAACTCATTAATATAGAACGTTAGCAACGTGAATGACCTGCAACGTGCAACGGTAAAAGCAATTTTCACATCGCACCAAATAGTTGCTTTCTTGTTCGGGTAAAATAATTCTTGATTTAAGTTAGACTATTTTGCTATTATTAGTTAGTTAATCCTAACTAACTATAGGAGCATTGTGGAAGCGGAAAAGTTATTGGAGCAAATAATAGAATATTTCGGGTATGAATTTACCAGAGTAAATGAAGAGATGACGCATCTGGAGGATTTCTCAGGACTTACTTTTGCTCAAATCGGGTATCTTGAAACTATTGCCCGCCTCGGGCATCCTTCGGTTACCGACCTGGCTTTGACTTTGAAGATCTCAAAACCTTCCGTGACCGTCGGGGTTCAAAAGCTGTGCGAGGGGGGATATCTAAAAAAGATAAATTCCTGTTCTGATAAAAGATCCTGGCATATACATTTAAATTCCCGGGGAAAAAGATTCCTGGAAGCGCACAAGAAATGTCACTCGGCAGTTGCAAAGACCGTAGCCGGAGCTTTTAAAGAGACAGAAAGAAAGCAGCTTACACTGATGCTTGAGAAGTTAGCAGGTCATATCACGGCTGAAAGACAAAAAGCGGGAAAAAAATGAAATCAGTAACTATTTTTTGGCAGAGCCAGAGCGGGAATACCTTTGCCTGCGTTAAAGCGGCGGCGGAAGAACTGGAGCGGGCAGGAACTTCTGTTTTTCTTCATCATATTCTGGCAAAGGAAGCGCCGAAGTTTGATACTGAAGTTTATATTTTCGCGTTTCCTGTTTATAATTTTAAACCCGCGACAGCTATGAGGGATTTTATTAATAATCTGCCGCCGGAGGCAAAAGGAAAAAAAGCTTTGTTAGTCGTTAACTGTTCAGGTGCCTGGTCCGGAACACCTTATGTTATGAAAAAAATATTAAAGAAAAAAGGCATTGAGTTGTGCGGAGGAGTACTGGCGCGGGGCTCTGAAAGTTATATTCTTTTAAGAAAGTACATAAAAGTATTAAATAATACCGGCATGCCGGATCAAAAGGAACTCCGGAAGGTGAGAGATTTTGTGTCGAAGGCAGGCAAACAGGAACTTAAACCAAAGTTTTATATGTTTAATCCTTTATCCTTGTTCTACTGGCTTGGCGTTATTTCTCCGGATAATGCTCCGGGAAAGGCTTTTAAAAACAGGCTTTATGACAAGGAAAAGTGCACGCTTTGCGGGTATTGCTACAGTCTTTGTCCCTCGAGCGCAATTACCAGAGATGCTGATACTCTGAAATGCGATGAAAACAAATGTGTCGGTTGCTGCGGTTGTTTTAATATATGTCCGGTGAATGCGTGGACTACTCCGGTCTATAAAGCGGAGAATTTTTATAAAGGCGCATATGCCAAAGATCTTATAAAAACTCTTAGTAAAAAGGAAAATGGAAAATAATATGAGGCTGATAAAATTACCGGTAATACTGCTCCTTCTTTTTGGGTTTGCAGCAGGTGAAAATCTCGGAAAAGACGGTTACCTGACGCAGGTCAGAGAGGGAAACCTTCTCCTTAAGGCGGCGCTGACATCAGCGGACTCTGCCAGAAAACAGATTGAAGAACAAAAACTGCTGACTTCTCCCTGGGCGTTTTCCGGCTTCCGGCATGGCCTGGATAAGAGCCCTTCTGTTGATGCAATTGCCCAAATTGACACCAAAGTATTTGATGAATTAACTTTTGGTCTTGAACAGAGAACGGACATAGGTTTTTCTGCCAGGGTTTATTACGATATCCAGTATTATTCTCTGGAAGGTATCACTCCTTTGGTAATAAATTTGGGAGGTACTACTGTTAGTTTGAATTTGATAACAACACCAAGATATTATTCCAATAAATTGGCGGCTGAAGTCAAACTGGATTTGCTTAGAAACGGTTTTGGAAGTGAAGTGCGTTCTACGAAAAAAGCAATAGAAGCTAAAAATGAAGCGGTTTACTTTGAGAAAATGTATCAGGCAAAACAAGTTTTGATGCAGGCGGAGCTGGCGTACTGGGAGCTTTCTCTTGCAAGAGAAACCGTAAAGATACATGAGCAGTTATTAAATCGTGCAAACCAGCTGGATTCCTGGATGCAGAATAAAATCTATCTTAATTTGCAGGATCAGAGCGATATCAATCAGTCGAAGTCTGAAGTCCAATATAGAAAATTGGAGCTAAAGGGGGCTCTGGATACGGAAAAATCGGCAGCCCGTACTTTTAATTATCTTAGAGGAAAAGATATAGGAAAAGTCGAAGAGGTTTTGGATTTACCCGGCGAAAAAGATCTCAGTTCGGATCTGAAAATATCCGATCCGGAAAAACGTCTTGATTACATAGCGCTTCTTAGAAATCTTGAAGCGGTAAAAGCCGGGACGGCGGCGAAAAAAGAGGTGCTTTCGTCTGAACTGTCCATTGGCGCATCCGCCTCTTTAAATGCTGTTGACTCTGATCTTCCCACGGCCTGGAGTAATTCTTTTAGGGGGGATAAATATGTCTACGGTGCAGGGATTAACCTGCGGGTGCCTTTGGATTTTCCGACGGATGCTCTTTCAAAGGCTTACGACGGGGAGTGGAAGTCATTGGAGCTATACAGTGAAGCAAAGCGTCTGGAAATTAAAACAGAATTTTTGGAACTTAACCGCAAACTTATTGATGTGAAAGAACGGTTGATTCTGGCGGTTGAATTGGAGCGGCTTCAGAAGAATAAAGCTAATGCCGAAAGAGACCGTTTGAGTAAAGGAAACAGTGTGACAGCTCAGGTCTTGATGTTTGAGCAGGACTGGTCGAAAAGCCAGCTCGGTGTTTTGGAGATAAAAAAAGGAATACTTAATATAATAGCCCGGCTCAGGCTCTTTGAAGAGTTCAAGGGAGAATAAAGATGTTAATAAGTTTTGTAAAGTTTGTAACGGTCTAAAATCGTTGAAGAATATTATTATATCTTAAATCAGTGGAATCTTTTTAAAGGAGAACTTAATCAGTGAAATCCAAAAGTTATGTAATCTCATCAAAAGATCCGCCTGATATAACTGGCGGGAGTGGAATCTTTTTAAAGGAGGGCGTGAAATGAGTATAGCATCCTTCAGTATCAGACGCCCCGTATTTATAGTATGTCTTGTCATTCTGATGCTGGCTACAGGCATACTTTCACTTTACAGGTTACCGGTTGATTATTTTCCGGATGTAAAGATCCCGATCTTGTCCGTTCGTGTTATCTATCCCGGGGCAGGTCCGGAAGAACTGGAAAGCCTTGTTGCTAAACCTCTCGAAGAACAGATAAGGACCATTCCCGGCGTGAAGGAAATTCGCGCAAATTGTTATGATAATTTTGCGATAATCTGGGTGGAGTTCACACTGGAAACGAACGCCATGGAGGCCGAACAACAGGTAAGGTCAAAGGCGGGGCTGGCTAAAGCCAAGATGCCTAAGGAAATAGAGGAGCCGGTAATACAACGGTTTGGTTTCGCTGACCAGCCGATTATAACGGCAGCCATAGAATCCGATATTTCCCCGAATGAACTTTATGAGTATACGGATAAAGAAATAAAGCCCCTGCTTGAACAACTGGACAAGGTGGGCCGCGTGGAAATATCCGGGGGTTCGAAAAGGGAGATTCAGGTACTGCTTGAAAGAAAAAAACTTAATGACTATACGCTCTCGGTTTCGCAGGTTGCACAGGCTATAGGATTATCCGGCCAGAATATTCCTTTAGGCAGAAGGCCGGACTTAAAAGACCCGGGTAAAGAACTTGTATACCGGTCTCTGGGGGAGTTCAATACTGTCAAAGATGTTTCCAATGTGACTGTAAAATTTATTGGTAATGATATCCCTATACGTTTATCCCAAATCGGGACAGTTGTAGACGGCACGGAGGATGAACAGAGCCGGGCCTTCGTCAACGGGAATCCGGGTATTGTTATAGAGGTGTATAAACAAAATGGTTCAAATACTGTGGATGTTTCCGGCAGGTTAACAAAACGGCTTAAGGAAATTGAAAAAAAACTTGCAGCCGATGTTAAGGGCGCAAAGCTTTACATTGTAAGGGACAGCGCGGTGTCCGTAAAAAATAATATTTTCGATGTTACTGAATCCATAATGATCGGCATTATTCTTGTTATTGTCATAGTCTTCCTGTTCCTGGCTAACGTAAGGTCAACTGTGATCACGGCTCTTGCTTTGCCTAACTCCCTTATAGGCGCATTTATTCTTATATTTGTCGCAGGTTTTTCGGTAAACATGCTTACGCTCCTGGCGCTCTCCCTGGCTGTCGGACTTTTGGTTGATGATGCCATTGTGGTCCGTGAAAATATCTTCAGGCATATTCAGATGGGAAAGGACCCGAAGGTTGCGGCGGAAGAAGGCACCAAGGAAGTCATGCTGGCGGTCATTGCTACCACTCTTGCCATCATCTCGGTTTTCGGCCCTGTCGCATTTGTCGGAGGTATTGCCGGCAAGTTCCTCAAAGAGTTTGGTCTTACGGTCTGCTTCATAATGATTATAAGCCTTTTTGACGCGCTTACCATGGGTCCGATGCTCTCTGCGAAGTTTATTTCCACTAAAGAGTCTAACAATATTTTTGCGCGTATCTGGCGCCGGATCATGGAACCAATAACGCGTAATTTTGAGGCGAACCAGGCTTGGTTGAACAGGAATTACGAAAGACTCCTGAAGAAATCCATATTATACCCTGCTCTGGTCATAGGTCTGGCCGTATTGATGTTTGTTCTGAGCCTCATTCCTATATTTACGAATGCAATACCCCGTACCTTTCTGCCTCCGCCTGACCAGGGTGAATTCAAAGTGGTATTGGAGATGGAACCGGGTACAAGTCTGGAGGCTTCAAATACTGTTGCCGGTCGCCTGGATGAAATTATCAGGAAAAACCCCGAGGTTGAGGTTGCGATACTTGTGGTGGGCGGAATCAGCGGTGCGAACCAGGCAAATATGTTCGTTAAAATGGTTCCCCCAAACAAAAGAAAGATAAGAGGCGCGGCTTTCAAGGAGAAGCTCAGGAAGCAGCTGACAGAATTTAAAAAATATAATCTTGCCATCAGTGACTACGACTTGATGTTCGGCGGGCAAAGGCCGTTTACAATGAGTATTTCAGGCAACGATCAGAAAGAGCTGGAGACGGCTGCGGCGGCAATAATGGATTTGGTAAAGCAGAACCCGGGGTTTGTTGAGCCTAACATATCCTTTAAACCGGGTAAACCGGAACTAAAGATGATATATGACGAACAAAAGACCAAACAGCTGGGAATTTCCACTCTTATTGCCGGTGCCGAAATCAGGGCGCAGATCGAAGGTATAACCCCGGCAAAATTCCGCGAAAAGGGCAAGGAGTGGGATATCCGGGTCCGTCTGCAGGATTCAGACCGGGACCTGAAGGAAGCCTTCAATTTGGTGAAGGTACCGAACGTGAACTACAGACTTGTTAATATCAACCAGGCAGCCAGGCTTGAAAAGGCTGAAGGGCCTTCTACCATTCAAAGAAACAGCGGGATGAGAAATATACGGATAGACTCTGATATAGGGAGCGGCTCCGGGGTGGGCAATATGATGAACTATATTGATGAGGCAATAAAAGAAAAACACCTGCTTCCTCCCGGGGTAACGTATTCGTATCAGGGGCAGGGAGAGCAGTATGATGAGTTGACAAGGAACCTGGGACTGGCTGCCATACTTGCCATACTCTTTATCTATTTGGTTCTGGCGAGTTTGTATGAATCGTTTGTGATACCTTTTGCCCTTCTAATACCTTTACCTCTGGCGGTTTCGGGGGCTGTTCTGTCGCTATGGATTGTAAAGGAGTATCTTAATGTGTTTTCTATGATAGGAACCATAATGCTCTTGGGTATTGCGACCAAAAACTCAATTCTTCTCTTGGATTACACCAAGCAGCTTACGGCGAAGGGAATGGAGCTGTCTGAAGCCCTGATTACTGCCGGTAAAACGCGCCTCCGCCCTATCATCATGACCTCTCTTACCCTGGTCGCCGGGACCATCCCAGTGGCTATAGGGTTAAACGAAGCGGGAAAACAGCGGACGTCCATGGGCGTTGTTATTGTCGGCGGGGTGATTACTTCTACTTTGCTCACTCTTGTAGTTGTGCCGGCGGCGATGATATTCGGAAACAGATTAAAATGGTTCTTTTTTACTTCCTTGCAGCATACGAAAATATATTTTAAAGAAGCACGCTATTACCTCGTCCGGAATACGGAAAAATTTATTGGTAACATTGTTTACGCCTTTCTTCAGATTCTGATGAATTTTGTTTGTATCTGCGGGAGTGAAGAATACTATGAGTCCTCAGTCGATAAAAGCAGGATTGATTTTGAGAGTTACGGAGTTACTACCCGGCCGGCTTTGGAAAGTTTTATTACAGTAAAAGATTATGAGGCATCAAAACTATTCCCTGATAAAAAGAAAAAAAGTAAATGAGTCCTCTTGTCTCTTACGGCAATTATAAATTGCATAAGTATACCCGATAGGGTGCAATATGTTATATTTGTCAATCAATTCTAAGGATTTCGGTTAAAATCATTGCATTTATACCCTATAGGGTGTATTATTTAGGTATGAAAAGTATAGGCAACGTCATAAAAGAACTTAGAAAGAAAGCCGGGCTTGACCAAGTTGAGTTTGCGAAGCGTGCCGGTGTCGGCCTTCGTTTTTTAAGAGAACTTGAGCAAGGAAAAAATACTGTCCGTCTGGATAAGGTAAATCAAGTCCTTGATTTTTTTGGACATCATCTTGAGGTCACCCGCAATGGAAAGGAAAAATAAACGAAAAGCAGATGTCTTTTATCAGGGCTTGCCGGCGGGTGTTTTGGAAGAAACCGGCGGGGGTTACAAGTTTACTTATAATTCTGATTATTTGAGAACAGGAAAACCAATCTCATTATCCCTGCCTATGCAAACAGCTCCATTTGAATCAACGGTATTATTCCCATTCTTTGCCGGCATAAATTCGGAAGGCTGGTACCGTGATATTGTATGTGCGACTAAAAAGATAGATCAGGCGGATGATTTTGGCATTTTACTTGTTTCGGGGGAGAATACGATCGGAGCTGTTACCGTCAGGGAAAGCAGGGTGCAATGAAAAAAGAACAATCAAGATGGCGTAAAATATTTGGAATTGATAAAGAACCGTTCGTTGACTTTACACTGTCCGAAGTTTCCCTTAAGGCTCGGGAAATGGTCGGGAAGATGTCTATCTCTGGGGTTCAGCCAAAACTTTCAGTGAAACTCGTTTCTAAAGCAGAATCCCCTCATTTGGAAGTTACCGGCGAGGGGGGACAATATATCCTGAAACCTCAGGTGCAGGCGTTCGCGAACTTGCCGGAGAATGAAGATTTGTGCATGAATATTGCCGAAGACCTGGATATTGATACGCCTCCGCACTGTCTTGTACATTTGAAAGATAAAAGTCTTGCGTATGTGGTAAAAAGGTTTGACAGAGAAGGCCTGCGGAAAATACATCAGGAAGACTTTGCTCAGATACTCGGTAAGCAGGATAAATATGATGGTTCAGTCGAGGAGATAGGACGCAAGCTAAAGGAAGTTTCCGAAGTTCCCGGCTTAGATGTTCAGCTTTTTTTTGAGCGTGTCGTGTTTAATTTCCTGATAGGGAATGGCGATGCTCATGCTAAGAATTATTCTGTTATATATAACGAAGAGGGCTTTGTGCTCCTTGCCCCGGTTTACGACCTGGTCTGTTCCCGGATAGTGATTCCGGGAGAATCTGATGAATCAGCTTTGACAATTCTTGGGAAAAAGAACCGGATTCAAAGGAAAGATATGGATACTCTTGCCGGGTATCTTGGTATCCGGGAAAATATACGATTCGAGAAGTTTAAAGGAAAGAAAGAGTTGTTCCGTTCACGAATTGCGGGCTCAGAGCTTCCAAAGAATCTGGCCAACGACTTTGACAAGCTCCTTATCAAAAGGTTTAACCGCCTGGAATTGGAGTAATGGAGTGAAAAAACAAAATAAGGGTGGCTGGCTCTCTTTTATCGGAAAGTAGAAAAGAAACTGGGTGTCAGTTTAAGACTAATTGGCAGAGGTCGGCCATTTAAAGAGAATATTTAAAGTCGCAGTCCCCTTTTAAAAAACTACAAATGCAGAAGCCGCTCTAAGGCTAAATGAAATAACAAAGTTTTACAGCTGTTTAAAAAATGAAATACAGAAAGATGCCGAACTAAATAGGTTGTTAAATAGACGTTTTGTAGAAGATGTTAAATATTTATTGGAAAATCCTTCTAAAAAAGACAGCGTTGCCTTATTGGAAGAATCAAAAGGATTAATCAGGTACGGAATATTATTCCCAACTCGGGAAAAATCAAAAGAAGCAAAAGAAACCGGCTTTAAGCAAATAGTGCAATATTTAAGTGCATAATTCATCCCGTGGAATGCGCAAGAGTAGTTGAAATTGGTGCGAATATAAATATTATATTTTCAACTGGAATGGCAACAGGCTGGACATATAGTTTGGATGGACCAGAAACAGAGGCATTAAGGCATGCTTGGGCAAGCTGCTGGTATACGCAGGAACTTGGAAGATCTTCTGCTGAAAATTGGGGGCATGTTCATGAAAATAATAATCCAGATTGTGTTGATAAAGTTAAAGATGAAGCAAATAATTATTTTGGAAGAGAACTAGGTTCTTCTTCCGGAGACTGCTATTATAAAGCAAAGGAGGCGTTTGTAGATGGCAAACTTCTATATTGAGCATTCACGAAGGGGTTTATGCAGGACTGTAATTGTTTTCTTATTTACATTATTTATTATTAATTTATCTTTTGCGGATAAGATTTCCTTATCTATGAAAGATTTTCAAGATGTGTATTTGGGAATGACTTATGAAGAGTTAAAGGAAAAGCGGCCTGCCATAGTAGGGTACAGTAGTGTAATGGATCCAAAAAACGTTTTTAGAGAAAAGAAACTGGATAATGATATTCTTAAATCCGCTTTTTATGTCTTTGACGGACAGTCGAAATTAAAATGGGTTGCATTCGGCAGAGACTTCTTTAAGCCGCTTCAGGCGCAGGATGGAGATGTTTCAAAAAATGCCGGGAAATACGTAGAATACTGTATCAATACCTGGGGAAAAAAATATCGCAAGTGTGTCTGGGATTTTGTTTTTAATAGTAAAGAGTATTATATACCTTGTTTGATATGGGAGAAGGAAGACAAAATTATATTTGCGTATTTTTCTTTTTATGAGAAAAAACATGATCATATTCCTCCAAATTATTATCGTATATATGTTGCCAGAAAAGACACTAGGCAAGGCGAAGTTGTCCCTAAAAATATTATTTCTGATCCAAAAATAGTGGACGGTGTATTTTTAAAATATTTACCGTTTATTAACAATAAAAATGAATATTATGAAGTTAAGCCCCAAAAAATGGAAATAATCGGAAAACAGCCCAAGATTCAAATAGATAATTCTGTAATAGATTTTGGAAAAATAGCAGAGGGCGTGCAAATAGAACAATATTTCATAATAAAAAACATTGGAGATGCAGAACTAAATATTTTGGATATGGTCGAAGAGTGCACATGTACTTTGGGCGTCCTAAAAAAGAGTAAACTAAGTCCTGGAGAAGAAACAAAAGTTACTGTTAAGATAAATGCAAAAGGTTTAAAAGGAAAACAGACTAAAGAAATATTAATAATAAGCAATGACCCAAATGAATCATCCAAAAAAGTATTATTAAAGGGAGAGATAGAATAAAGGACATAAAAGGGACTGATACTATGAAAGGGCTACCTAACGATGCAATTTGATGTAATAAAGAGGGCCAGTCACCAGCGATTCCGCAACTATAATAAATAAAAAGAGGGACAGCCACCCTTTAAGTTGCAATTTGCTTGAAAATAATGTACAATAAGACATGGTAAGAACAGCGAGAGTGGTATTAGAAGGATATCCGCATCACATAACACAGAGAGGGAATTACCGGCAGAAGGTATTTGAAAGTCCGAAGGATATGGAAATATATTTGGGCTTTATAAAAGAATACGCTGAAGAGTATGACCTCAAAGTGCTGGCTTATTGCCTTATGTCAAACCATGTTCATTTTATAGTCCTCCCAAAAGATAAAGAATCAATTTCAGCGGTTTTTAACAGAGCGCATTTCCGGTATTCGCAGTACAATAATAAGAGGAAGAAGATCAGAGGGCACCTGTGGCAAGGGCGGTTTTACTCGTGTTTTATAGAAGACAGTGAAAGCTACTTGAAGCAGGCAATACGGTACGTAGAAAGAAACCCGGTTAGAGCGAAGATGGTAAAGAAAGCATGGGACTGGAAATGGTCAAGCGCCGCGGAGCATATTGGAAAGGGAGAGTCAGCATTAAAGATCAGGAAAATTGATGAGTACACCGGAGTAAGAGAAAGACAATGGAAGAAAGTATTAGAGGAAGAAGATAATAAGTATTTTACGGAAGAGATCAGAAAAGTAACAAATTCCTGCAGGGCATTGGGAGACGGAGATTTCATAGCAAAAATGGAAAATAAACTGCAAGTTCTACTGAGAGTCCTCCCGACCGGCCGACCTCCGAGGAAAAAAAGTAATAAAAAAGCAAAATAAGGGTACCCTGCCCCCTCTTCTCTTTTAGCATTCCAAAATATGGTTAATAGTGCTATAATCACAATACGACCCACAATATAGTGGGTCGTTACATTTTACCTGCCGTTTGAGGCTGAATGGCAAGGTAACAGTCTTGTTAAGGAAAGGTAAATAAATGCTTCAAATCACTAATTTAACAAAACATTTCGGAGAGAGGGTCTTGCTTGATGATGCCTCTGTTTTCTTTAATCCCGGAGAGCGGGTTGCTTTGATCGGGCCCAATGGATCGGGAAAAACTACTATTTTTAAGATAATTATGGGCGAAGAGCTTCCCGATTCCGGAGAGATTGTCCGTGACGGCCAATCTCGGGTTGGTTTTCTTCCTCAGGAAATTGATTCTATAAGAGGAAAAAAGCTCCTTGATGAAGTAATGAGTGACAGCAAAGATATTAAAGCGTTAAAAAAAGAACTTGCGGATATAGAACACCGGATGGCGGAAGGCGAACATAATGACCAGCTTTTTGCGGAATATACGCATCTGCATTCCGAAGTGGAAAGAAGGGAAGTGGTATCTTTAGAGTACATGGCCAAAAGAATACTCACGGGTCTTGGTTTTACGGAGAAAGATTTTGGAAGAAAGACTGAAGAATTCTCCGGAGGATGGCTCATGCGTATCGCTATGGCCAAACTTCTTGTGAATCCCGCTGATATTATGCTTCTGGACGAACCTACCAATCATCTTGACTTGAACTCGCTCCTCTGGCTTCAGGATTACATTACCTCCTATGAAGGTATTCTTATATTTACCTCTCATGACAGAGACTTTATGGATCATGTCGCGACCCGTCTTGTTGATATTGACAGCGGCAAACTTGTAACTTACAAAGGCAATTATCAGTTCATGGTCGACCAGAAAGAGTTAAAAAGAGAACAGCTCCTGGATGCAAAAAAGAGACAGGATAAAGAGAGAGAGCAGTTGCAGGATTTCATTAACAGGTTTAAATCCAAGGCGAGTAAGGCGGCTTCTGCGAGAAGTAAGATGAAATATATAGAGAAGATGGAAGAGATTGTTATCGTCAAGGAAAAGAAAACCCTTCACTTTTCCTTCCCCCAGCCTGAGAAAAGCGGTAAAGAAGTAATGAGCCTCCACAACCTGCATAAAAGTTACGGGGAAAATAAAGTTTATCAGGGTGTGGATTTCAAGGTTGACCGCGGGGATAAAGTAGCCCTGGTAGGGGTAAACGGTGCTGGAAAATCCACACTTCTTAAAATACTTGCAGGTATTCTTCCTTTTGAAAAAGGGCAGAGGAAAGAGGGCTTTAATGTAATTCCCGAATACTATCCGCAATACCGTTTGGATGTCCTTGATCCGGAGAAGACTTGTTTTCAGGAAGTAGATTCGGTTTGTCCGATGAAAAGCGAACTGGAAATAAGAAAGCATCTTGGCATATTTATGTTTAAGGGTGACGATGCTTTTAAACAGGTGAAAGTATTAAGCGGGGGAGAGAAAAGCCGGTTAGTTCTGGTAAAAGTTTTATCAAATCCTCCGAATTTTATTTTGATGGACGAGCCGACCAATCATCTTGATATTCCGTCCAGGGATATTCTCATTAAAGCGCTGAGAGACTATACGGGTTCTATCTGTTTTATAAGTCATGATGTGCATTTTATTAAGAGTATTGCCAATAAAATAGTGGAAGTTGATAACGGAAAACTTACGTCGTATCCCGGAGATTTTGATTATTATATCTATAAAAAGAAACTTCTTCAAAAAGAAGCTGAAGATCTGAAAAATGGTATTGTAAGTACCGTGAAGAAAGAATCTGTTTCTCCTAATGAAACCAAACCTGTTGAAGTTAAAAAAGTAAAGCATGACAAATACAAACGTGCAAAATTGCTGGGACGGGTGGAAAAAGCTGAAAAAGAAATGGCTGCACTGGATGCGGAGTATGCGCAGATGGGAGTGCTTCTGGCTGATCCTGAAACTTATAAATCAAAAGATTCCGTCGAAAAAGTAAAACACCACAAAGACCTGAAAGAAAAAATAGACCTGGCTCATCTTGAGTGGGAGAAACATACGAAAGAGCTGGAAGAGTATGATAAAAGCACTATCAAGGACAGATTGTAAACAGGTAAAAATTCCAATCTGCAAATCCTGATATGTTCATTTGTTGATCTTCCGGAAAAGCATGAAATTTAAGATTCAAAAGACACTTGGAATATTTGTTTAGAAAAATGCTATAATAATTGAAGTAAAATCATATTAAAAAGGATATTAGGCAAAATATGACCTGGGCGTGGATAGGTTTTATAGCTTTTGTTTTTGTAATGCTGGCATTGGATCTGGGAGTTTTTCATAAGAAAAACACTGAACTGAGTTTAAAAGAAGCCCTTACCTGGTGTGTTATCTGGGTGACACTGGCCATGCTCTTCAATCTTGGTGTATATTTTTGGATGGGGAAAAAACCTGCCCTTGAGTTTTTGACCGGGTATCTGATAGAAGAGTCCTTAAGCATTGATAACCTCTTTGTCTTTTTAATGGTATTTTCTTATTTTAAAGTACCAAAGATATACCAGCATGGAGTTCTCTTTATAGGGATTTTAAGCGCTCTTATTATGCGGGCGATTTTCATATCCGGCGGTATAGCTTTAATACATCAGTTTGAATGGATCATCTATGTATTCGGTGCTTTTCTTATATTTACGGGAATAAAGATGGTTACAAGTGAAAACAAGGAAATACATCCGGAAAAAAGTATTTTCTTTAAATTAATTACCAGAGCAGTTCCTGTCCATCCGGAATTTGAGGGAGATAAGTATTTTGCAAAAATAAACGGTAAATGGCATATTACTAAACTTTTTATGGTACTAATGGTAATTGAGGCTACGGATCTGATCTTTGCTTTTGATTCTATTCCTGCAGTTATTGCTATTACTCAGGACACTTTTATAGTTTACACTTCGAATATATTCGCAATACTCGGACTTCGTTCACTTTACTTTGCTCTGGCCAAGATAACTGATTGGTTCCATTATATTAAATACGCTCTGTGCGTAATCCTGGTTTTTGTAGGCACAAAGATGCTGATAGCCGGTTATTATAAAATACCTGTTCTAGTATCACTTGCGGTTATAGCCGTTGTACTTTTGATCTCAGTTCTTGCATCTCTCTATTGGCCCAAGAAAGATATAGTCAAAGACGAATGATCCCCGGCATGCCTTGAAGGAGGTTTTTGCTGCAGTTAGGCATAAATTATGAATCAGATTAGAACCATTCAGGATTTGATAAAAACTTTTAAAAACTACGGAAATACTCCCTTTGTATCCTGGAAAGAAAACGGGAAGACAAATAGTATTTCGTATTTAAAGGCGCATGAGCTGATAAACGCTTACAGCTCCGGTTTTCTTGAAATTGGACTGAACTCCAAAGATAGAATAGCTATTTTTTCTTCCAATGTTCCAATGTGGAGTATTCTGACGCTGGCTATTAATAATGCCTGCCTTATCGATGTACCGAGAGGGCATGATTCCGATGCCGAGGAAATTAATTATATTTTAGAACATAGTAGATCTAAGATTGTGATTGTTGAAAATGAAGCAATACTTCAGAGACTTTTAAAACATAAACACAGAGGGGTTGAGCTTGTCTTGTCCCTGGAAAAAATATCCAAAGTAAGACATATTTCCCAGATTGAGCAGGTCGGGCGTAAAAGTAAAAAACAGCTTCCCAAAGCCGTCCGGGATTACACCGCGAGTATTATTTATACCTCAGGAAGTACCGGTCTTCCAAAAGGCGTTGAGCTGAGTCACGGCAATTTTATGAGTAATGCCGTGGCGGCCTTGCACAGGATTAAAATAGTCAGGGAAGATAAATTTATCTCTATTCTTCCTGCCTGGCATGCTTTTGAGCGTATTGTCAAATATGCTGCCATGGTGGGAGGAGCGGAAACTTTCTATACGAGTCAAAAAACGCTTCTTGAAGATTTTATTTCCGAAAATCCCTCTGTTATGGCTTCGGTTCCGAGGATCTGGGAGAGGGTCTATAACGGAGTAATGAAAAAAGTTAAGGAGCAGAGCGGTATTAAAAGAAGTATTTTTAACCTGATGCTGAAAACTTCCATAGATTCCCATAAGAAAAAGCATCCCGCGCATCCTGCGAAAATATTCGGTAATTTTACGACTAAGATGCTGGATAATATGGTCTTTTCAGAACTCAGGGCTAAGCTTGGTGAAAAATTCAGACTTGGAGTTTCCGGGGGAAGTAAATTACCTGATTATATTGATGATTTTTTCAATGTAGCCAAAATAGAACTTATTGAAGGCTACGGGCTCACGGAGACCAGTCCTGTTATAGCCGTCAGGGTTATCGGCAGTAAGGCCCTTTACACTGTAGGGCCTGTGCTTGAGGGAGTTCATATCCGTATAATTGATTCCGAAACAGGCAGGGAAAAACTTAACGGGGAAGACGGGATAATTTACGTGAAAGGTCCTAATGTAATGAAGGGCTATTACAGAAATTTTGAAGAAACGAGAAAAATATTGGATTGCGACGGTTGGCTGGATACCGGGGATATCGGACATCTGGATAGACATCAAAATCTGGTGATTTCCGGCAGAGAAAAAGATATAGTGGTGCTTTCCAACGGAGAGAATGTTAATCCGGTGCCTTTAGAAACTGTTATATCAAGAAGTGACTATGTTGCTTCAGTTATGGTGACTGGGCATGACTGGAAATCACTCGGCGCTCTGATAGTTCCGAATATCGAAATGCTAAAACAGTTTTGTGAGAAAAACAGTATTCATTGGCAGGAAAAGCATATTCAGGCCGTATTGGAACAGCCTGTAATTCGGGAGCTTTATAGAAAAGAAATTATCCGGCTTGTAAATAATAAAGCCGGGTTTAAGGATTATGAACTTGTCCGGGAGTTCCGCTTTTTGTCAGAACCTTTCGAAGTTGGCCGTGAACTTACCGCAACCTTAAAACTTAAGAGAAAAAAAGTGAATGAGTTGTACAGTCAGCATCTGGAAAGCATGAAGAAAAGCATACACGGGTAAATTAAATACGAAATTATAAGCATAGCTTTTCTCTATAGGAAATATATCTACTGCCAACTACTCGTTGTCATATCGAGATAAACTCGAAATTCGAAGGAAAAGCTTTGTAGATGTTATTTTTTTAAATGCTTATCGAAGAAATCGAACATCATTTTATCCGGATCCTCTCCGCCAAAGCTGTGTTTTCCGTCTTTAACAGTATAAAGAGTTGCTTCAACACCTGCTTTCTTTAAGGCTTCGTATAATAAAATGCTTTGTTCGTGAGGAACAATCTGGTCTTTATCTCCGTGCATTATAAGAAAGGGCGGATCGTCTTTGGTAATGAAAGTTACCGGATTTGATTTAGTTGCTAATTCCTTTTTCTCTGAAGCCATTCCGCCAAAAAGCTGTTTATAAAGATCATTAATCACGCAGTATTGCTGCTTTTTACACATTTCTTCAATTTTAAAAGGATCCACAGGCCCGCACCACTCGCAAACCGCTTGAACCCGGCTTGAAAATTCTTTGTATCCGCCTTTGCCTTCAAGTTCTTTTACATCTCCTGAGGTTCCGAGTAGTGCTGCCAGATGACCGCCGGAAGAGGAACCCCAGACACCTATTTTATTAGGATTAATATTAAATTCTTTGGCTTTAGATCTTAAAAATCTTATTGCGCATTTAACATCTTCAATTTGCGAGGGGAATTTTGCTTCTCCGCTTAAACGGTAGTCTATACTTACCGAAAAATAACCGTGCTTGGCAAATTTGGCAGGTTGTGGATCATCTCCTCTTCCCCCTGTTCTCCAACCGCCGCCGTGGATGCTGACAAACACAGGCATTGGTTCCGTCGGTTTTTCATTAGGAATATATAGGGTTAACTTCAGAGGTTTGTCTTCGAATTTTGCAAATTCATAACTTGTCCATTGCGCTGAAGATGGAAGAGACAAAACAACTGTAAATAAGAAACCTATAAAAAATACTTTCTTAAACATAGTTTCCTCCTGCTTAATTTGTAATATAATAACAAAAATTGTGTTTGGTATCAATTATGAAATATTTTTTATGGGTTTGGTACGTAAAAAAGTCCTTTACCTATGCGTAATAAACCTGCTAAAATCAACATATGAATATATCTGATATCTCTGACAAACAGTTAAATGTTATAGGAATAATAGGGCTTGTCGGTATTTGTAGTTCAATGTTTTTTTTCAATATCGTTATATTTATTATAAGTACAATAGCGATTGTTATCTTTGTTGTAATATCATCTCTTAGTGTCAGCGTTGAGTCGATGGATTACAAAGAGATTATGAGGACGGTCTCTGAGGTGATGAATACCGGCAAAGAAAAGATACTCTTGAAGCAGGATACTATTAAACTTTCCCGGATTATAAAAGAACTTGACAGGATTAAAAAACCGGAAATGATGTCAGAAGTAATAACCAAGTTTGCCTCTAATGTGGAGAGTGAATCTCCTGAGATTCGCAGCCGGACTGCACGTATGTTTAAAAAGATAGCGCCGGTTATGCAAAAGGCTGAATATGCCAAGGTCTATATTGATGTGAATGCTGTTTTTATAGAGGCAGAAGCTTTGGAAACCGATAAAAGAGCCTATTTTGATATTGCTGATCTCCTTGAAAAAGGCATTCCCTGGTTTGTAGAAAAAGAGATTTATAATAAACCGAATGAAATAATTAAAATGTTTAATAATCATTCCGAAAATAAAGATCAACATGACCGCGCTAAGTGGGCTTTTAAAGTGCTGAAAAAAATTGCGAATAAAAATCTGGTTGAACTGTTGATTCAAGCGCTCAGGTCAGAAAATACTAATACTCAGAAAGAAGCATATGTTCTTATAAAGAATATGAGTAATACTCCGGCCGGGGTTAACTTTAACAAAAAAGTTGTAAAGGAATTGAAAAATATTGATAATGAAGTAGCTAATAATTTAAAGAACGAACTTTCGGGGAGGGGTAAATGAGCGAAAGGGTTAATATTTTCTTCCGCATGATTTTATTGTATATATTTATATTTTCAGCGTTAAGTATTTTGATATTCCTGCCTATGCATGATATTAAAGTGAAAGTTACGCTTGTTGTATTTTTTGGCGGTCTGATTGCTTTCATTATCAGCCGCTTTATAGTGAAACCGGTTTTGAATGTAGTGGCCGATGCAAGGAGCACCAGTATAGAAGTTGTAAAAGCTGATTTAACCATGAAACTGTTAAATGAAAAACTGGCAAATAGTGCGGCTGATAACATGCGGTTGAATGCTTCATTAAGAAAGAAAAATGAAGATATGGAAGTCCTTCTTTACAGTATCTCCCATGATTTAAGGGCCCCGCTCTCCGGGATTGAGGGGTATGTTGAACTTCTTCTGGAAAAAACAAAGGATGCGCATCCTGATTACAAACATTATATTGCAAAAGTAAAAGAAAGCTCTACCTTTATGAATATTATGATAAATTCGTTGCTTGAGCTTTCGAAAATTGACAGGTCGGAAGAGAAAAACCATAGTGTAGATATCAATGCGTTGGTTCATGTAATACATGATATGCTTGCGCCTGAGCTGGAAAAAAGAAATATTAAACTTAAATTTGAAAATATATTACTGCCTTGTTATGGTGAGAAAAACAGAATACAGTCGGTATTCCAAAACCTGATGCAGAATGCTCTTAAATTCAGCAGGGATATTGAAGGCGCTTATATTGAGGTCGGATCAAGAAAACTAAATGAAAATTTTGTGGAATATTGGGTTAAAGACAATGGTATCGGAATTGAACCTGAAGAGCAGGGGAAAATCTTCAGTATTTTCTATAAGGTAAGAGATACAGGCCGAGAGGGTCATGGAATAGGTCTTGCGATAGCTAAAAAGATAGTAGAGCATCATGGCGGCCGTTTGAGGATTGAGTCCAAAAAAGGCGCGGGCACAACCTTCAGTTTTACTTTACCAGAAATAAAATAATTAGATCTCAAATTCTAAAAAATAATCAATGCGATTTCACCCCGTTTGTTGTCAGTGAAAATTCCTGACAGAAAAAGGAAAACATGAAGAAGTTAGTTATGTTTGGAGCGGGTAATATTGGCAGGGGCTTCTTTGCGCAGTTGTTTTTTGAATCCGGTTACGAAACGGTTTTCATAGATATTAATGAGGCCGTGGTAAATGAACTTAACAGACGCAAAGGTTACATCCTGGAAATTATAGGCGGTAAGGCGAAAAAAGTCGAAATTAAAAATGTTCGCGCCGTTGACGGAAAGGAACTCTCTGCAGTTGCTCAAGAATTAAAAACTGCGGATATCGCGGCTACTGCTGTCGGGGTAAATGTTTTAAAGAATATCTGTCCTGCTCTTGCAGCAGGTATCAGAGCCAGAGCCGATTCCGGCATAACTCTTCCTTTAAATATAATTATCGGTGAAAATATGATAAATGCGGGTGCTTTTGTACATGAAAATGTAAAGGAATTACTTGAGCCCGAATATCACGCTTATGTCGAAAGTTCTGTGGGTTTTGTAGAAACGGTTCTTGGCCGCATGATCCCGGTGATGCCTGAAACTTTAAGAAAAAAAGACCCGCTATACATTATGGTTGAGGAGTTTTGCACTTTGCCTGTCGCCAAGCATGGGTTTAAGGGGGATATTCCGGTAATTAAAAATATGATACCCGGCGAGCATTTCCTTTCTTTTGAAGAAAGAAAACTTTTCATTCATAATCTTGGTCATGCCGTCTGCGCGTATCTGGGTTATCTGCATAAACATGAGTTTATATGGCAGGCTGTGGGGGATCCAATAGTAAAAAAATATATTAAAAGCGCAATGAATGAGTCAGGCAGCGCAATCATAAAAAAACATAATTTACCGCCGGAAGAAGTGCATAACTATATAGATGATCTTTTGGCAAGGTTTGCCAATAAAAGTTTGGGTGATACCGTTGCCCGGGTTGGCAAGGATCCTATAAGGAAGCTTGGGCCAATAGACCGGCTTGTGGGTGCTGCCAGACTTGTAATAGAACAGGGTGGAGTGCCGGACAATATTGCACTTGGAATGGCTGCCGTGATGTTTTTTAATCCTCAGGGAGATGAGGCAGCCAATAAAGTCCAGAAAGTGCTAAAGGAAAACGGGCTGGGCTGTGTGCTTGAAAACATTTCCGGGTTAAAATCGAAAGATGTTTTATTTAAAATGGTTGAGAAAAAGTTCGAATTACTGAAATCTAATATCAATGGAATCTAATAGTTCTGTAATCTCGTCAAAAGATCCGCCAAATATTAAAGGGAGGAACAGTATGAAAGCAGCAGTATATGAAGGTATAGAAAAAATTGTAATAAAGGAAGTTTCGGCTCCTGAATGTTTTGATAATAATATTGTAGTTAAAGTTAAAGCTTGCGCTATCTGCGGTACGGATATTAGAACATTTCATCACGGAAAAGCAAACGTAAAGCCTCCTCAGATAATAGGACATGAACTTGCCGGAGAAGTTTTTGAGATAGGAAGCAAAGTAAAAGGGTTTAAAAAATGGGACAGGGTTTCAGTCGCGGCGATTGTTTCCTGCGGCAGATGTTATTACTGCAAGAAAGAACTTCCCAATCTTTGCGAGAAGTTTAAAGCTATCGGATATGAATTTCCCGGCGGGTTTGCCGAATATATCGCAGTGCCCGGGGAAATGCTTTATGACGGGAGTGTAAACAAACTTCCGGAGAATGTATCATTTGATGAAGGTGCGGTGGTTGAACCCTTTGCTTGTGCTATAAACGGTCAGGAGTTATCAAAAGTAAGCAAGGGTGATGTGGTTGTTATAGTGGGTGCCGGACCTATAGGTCTTATGCATATTTCTATAGCGAAAGCCAGGGGAGCTAGAAAAGTAATAATGGCGGAAATGGCTGAACAACGACTTGAAATGGCAAAAAAATTCGGAGCTGATGTCTATATTAATCCCGCGAAGGAAGATATGGTAAAGCGGGTTATGGAAGAAACTGATAAAAGAGGAGCTGATGTAGTGATAGTTGCCGCTCCGTCCGGAAAGGCTCAGGAAGAAGCGCTTAAATACATAGGGTTTAGAGGGCGTATTAACTTTTTCGGCGGTTTGCCCAAAGACAAACCGTTCGTGAATCTTGATTCTAATATTATTCACTACCGTGAAGTTTTCATAAACGGTACTTCCGGTTCCCTGCCAAGACACAATCAAGAAGCACTAAAACTCTTTTCTATCGGTGAAAAAGGCGGTATTAACGCCAAAAAATTCATAACACACCGGTTTCCGCTGGATAAGATACTTGAGGGTATCAAGACTGTTGAATCCGGAACAGGTTTGAAAGTAGTCATAAATCCGTAAGGAAAAAAGGTGAAAGAGTGGGGAAAGTTAACAAAGTGAGAAAAGTGGAAAAAGCATTAGTACTCTTTCTTTCCGGTATGTTTTGAATTCTGCGAAACACTAAAAAACTTTAAGATTGCTAGCTCTATTTCAAGTTGAAAAGAAGGCAATTTTCTGCTAAAATACCCATATTATTCGAAAAACTATGAAAATTAAGGCAATTATATTTGATGTTGACGGGCTGATGGCTGATACTGAGTTTTACCATTGTGAATCTGTTAAGAAATTGATGAGTTCATACGGGGTAAAATTAAGCAGGGCTTATCTGGTAAAGACCGTTGGAGTTTCCTCAAAAAATAACTTTATAAAGATAAAAAAAGATTTTGGGGTTACAGAGAGTCTTAAAAAGCTCCTTGCTGCACGGGAAAAGCTGTATTTAAAGATCATTAAAGCTTCAGATATTAAGGTGTTTCCGGGATTAAAGGATATTTTTGAGTATGCAAAGAAAAAAGGAATTAAGATAGCGGTCGGTTCTTCCAGTATAAAAGCGCAGATAGATGTTGTAGTTCCTCTGCTTATGAAATCCGCGGGAGTACGCATCTCTTATAGAAAGTATTTTAACGCAGTCGTGACAGGTTCGGATGTTAAAAATACCAAACCGGCGCCGGATATTTATAAGTTAGTTTCGAAAAAACTGGGTGTAGAACCGGAAAATTGCCTTGTACTGGAAGATTCTGTTTCCGGGGTTAAAGCGGCTAAAGCTGCAAAGATGTTCTGTATCGCTGTAAAAAGTGAATATACCAAGAATAAAGATTTGGTTAGAGCCGATGTTATTGTGAATAACCTGGAAAAAGCATTAAAGAAAATAATTAAAATAGGGGAAAAGTAAAAAATGAGCAATAATGATCTTGAAGTCCTGAGACATAGCGCTTCTCATATTATGGCGCAAGCTGTAAAGAGATTGTGGCCTGAAGTAAAATTGGCGATAGGACCGGCAATAGAGGACGGCTTTTATTATGATTTTGATAAAGCGGTCCCCTTTACCGTCGAGGACCTTGGAAAGATCGAAGAAGAGATGAAAAAGATAACAAAGGAAAATATTCCTTTAAAGAGAAGAGAACTTTCAAGGGCGGAGGCTCTTAAGTTATTCACTGAAAAAGGTGAGAATTATAAAGTAGAACTCATAAATGATCTGCCTGATGAACAGGTGCTTTCTGTTTACGAGCAGGGGGAGTTTGTTGATCTTTGCAGAGGGCCTCACATCAGGTATTCCAAAGAGCTGAAGGCATATAAACTTTTTTCTGCTACCGGGGCGTATTGGCGGGGTAGTGAGAAGAATAAAATGCTTTCCAGAATATATGGTACGGCTTTTAACAGTAAAGAAGAACTGGAAACGCATATTAAGAACCTGGAAGAAGCAAGGCAGAGAGATCATACAAAACTTGGGAAAGAACTCGGGCTTTATGTTTTAAGCCCTCTTGTCGGGAAAGGGCTTCCTTTGTTTACTCCTAAAGGCACAACGATACTACGGGAGCTTCAACGGTGGATAGAGGATGAAGAGATTAAAAGAGGGTATCAATTTACAAAAACTCCGGTGCTTGCTAAGACGGATCTTTATGCTGTATCGGGACATTTAGATCATTACCGGGATAAGATGTTTATTTTTAAAACTGATGAGGGGGAAGAACTTGCACTGCGGCCTATGACTTGTCCTCATCAATACATGATATATAAAGCCGAAACCAGAAGTTACAGGGATTTGCCGATAAGGTACTCAGAAACTTCACTGCTTTTTAGAAAAGAGTTGTCCGGAGAACTTCATGGATTGATCCGTATCTGGCAGTTTACTCTTGCAGATGCTCATATAATATGCAGACCTGATCAGCTGGAAGAGGAGTTCGAAAAGGTTTTGGACTTTATACAGTACATTATGAAAACTATAGGGCTGACGGATTATTATTACAGATTTTCCAAATGGGATCCGAAAAATAAAGAAAAATATATTGACAATCCAAAAGCCTGGGCGGAATCAGAGAGCACGCTTAAAAAGATCCTTGATAAGCTTGGGATGAAATATAAGGAAGCCGAAAACGAAGCTGCGTTTTATGGGCCCAAGCTTGATGTCCAGATGAGAAATGTGTGGGGAAAAGAAGATACCATGTTCACCGTCCAGATAGATTTTTCTAATCCCGAAAAATTCGATCTTACTTATGCGGATAAAGATAATAAACAATCAAGGCCTATGATAATTCACCGGGCTTCTATCGGTTGTTATGAACGCACTTTGGCAATGCTTATTGAAAAATACGCAGGAAACTTCCCTACCTGGCTCTCTCCTGTTCAAGTGAAGCTCCTTACAATAACCCGGAATCAGGAAGAATATGCAAAACAAACAGCAAAAGCTCTTGCAGATGCAAATATCCGTGTTGCAATGGATCTTAGTGACGAAAAAATAGGAGCCAAAATAAGAAATGCCCGGCATGAAAGAGTATCCTACATTCTTGTGGTCGGAGAAAAAGAGGTTACCGAAAACAAAGTTGCCGTAAGACGCCGCGGCGCCGAAGATCTCGGCCCGATGGATTTTGTAAAATTCCAAGAAATGATCTCGGAAGAAATAAAAAACAAGAAACTTCCTTAAAACAATCACTAAGGATAAAGCACTAAATTTAAAACAATCACTAAGATATAAGCACTAAGCACTAAAAAGGAAGATATAAATACAATGAATTTTGCTTAGGATTTAGAATTTAGTAATTCAGACTGTGTCGCAATTAAATTACTAACATGATATAATATGGCATATTCACTCCAAAGGAGCAAGCCATGTATCGCACTGGTGACAGAAATCAAACAACTTTAATGCCTCCCAGCGTTGAGGATTAT
>Ga0208373_1000919_pt1 | contig 43914 bp, 51 predicted proteins | sample RifOxyC2_FD_184036 | JGI IMG/M metagenome (GOLD analysis project Ga0208373, IMG submission 184036) | Soil microbial communities from Rifle, Colorado - Rifle Oxygen_injection C2 (SPAdes) | ecosystem: Environmental > Terrestrial > Deep subsurface > Rock core/Sediment | place: Rifle, Colorado...
GGCAGTGCGTCATACGCTTATCAGCCGTATGAAGAATACATCACCATATATAACAGAGGAAGGGAATCTGTAGATATTACCGGCTGGAAACTAAAAAACGGTAAAGATAGGCGCGCGTATGATTTGGGCGGCGCCCTTCGATATTTTCCTGCGGATATCGCCATTATCGGCCGGGCAGCGCCTTTCATCTCGCCTAATGATTCCAGCAAATTACAAGATATAATACTTAAACCAGGGGCAACCGCCATTCTCACCACCGGCTCAATCAGCCCCCAATTACCATACAAGATCGTAAGTTTCAGAGAAAATATTTGTTCGGGTTATTTAGGAGACTTGTCTGAATACACTTTCACTCCGCCACTTACCCGTAATTGCCCCAGACCGGCAGAAGAACCGGGGGTGAGCAATCTTGATACGGAATGTCGACAAGTCATCGAGAGAATGGGCTCCTGTCATACGCCCAAATTCAATACTTTGGATAAAGATGGAGACATTTGTCACAATTGCGTGGACAATAAATTACTTTCAAGTTCTTGCGTCGCATTTGTAAAAAATCATTTCAATTACGGTTCCTGTATCGCCAATCACGCCAACGATCCAGACTTTTCTAATGACACGTGGCGAATATTTCTCGGCCAGGGATGGGAAATGTGGGCTAACAAATATGAAACTATTTCTCTCCTTGATCAATTTGATCGGCTTGTGACAGAAAAGACTTACTAAAATAAAATGGATGATCCCAATTGTATCTTTTGTAAAATAGTTAAAGCAGAAATCCCTTCATATAAAGTGTACGAGGATGAAAATTTTCTGGCCTTTCTGGATATTAACCCGCAATCTCCCGGTCATACTCAAGTCATTACAAAAAAACATTATCGATGGGTTTGGGATGTGCCCAATGCCGGGAAATACTTTGAGGTGGTCAAAAAAATCGCTAAAGCGCAACAAAAAGCGTTTGGAACAGACTTCATACTTTCAAAAATAATCGGTGACGAAGTAGAACACGCGCACATTTGGGTTTTTCCAAATTCCAAAACAGCTGGAGCCAAAATTGATTTTGAAAAGAATGCTGAAAAAATCCGAAAAGCTATCGTACTGATCGTTTAGGGCGTGGACTACAAGGGTATCTGCATTTTGTTACTCACTTAGACGTCCGACGTCTAAGTGCTCAAGATTTGGTAATCGGTGCTAATTTTTGGAGCTTGTCCCGCTCTTTTTTGCGGGGTCAAGATGATGCTTGACATATAATCTTATCAGTGTTACCCTATCAGATGGAGGTGTACCATGGATAAAATTGAGGAAATAAAAGAACTTCTGAAGAAATTAGACCAAGAGTATGATAAGGTGTGCGACCGTCTTGGGCCTGGCCGCGAACGCGGATATGAGATGGGCAAACTCCAAGCCACTTTCATGAACGATCTCCGAGCCGTGGTCAATCGCTAGCGAAGTCTTTCGAATTTCCTTTCCATACTAACGCAGCTCGTCCTGGGCTGCGTTTTTTTATTTCCAAAAATTAGCACCGATTTCTTGCCCGCCTCTGACGGGTTTTTTCTTGAGTGTTGGTTTCGATCTATGTCTGATTTTTAATTTAATTCTCTGATTGTTTGCAATTTTAATCTGTTTTTACTTTTATACGTTACTTTCATGCTATAGCATTATATTAACGTATTAGGTAAATAGTAAAGAAAATTAGATTAGATCGAAATCTTCTCGCAGATGTTTGTCATTTTCTAGTTCATCAACAATTAAATACAGTAAATACTTACCGACGCCGAAATCAGTCTTAAGTAATGTTATAACATCCTCACAATTATAGGGATATACCCAAACACTATCCTGAAGACGGAGGAATCCAGCTTGTCGAAAGAGCGTTGTAATATAGTTTCTAGTATTCTTTTTCTTCTCTGGGATGTCAAAGATTATTACTCTCCATTTCTTATCCCATTTCTTAGGTTTTTCTAATTTAAAATCGGCAAATTTCCAACGGCGTAAAAGTTTTTCTCCATCAGGAGTCAAACAATATTTTTTGCCATTATAAAAAAGGAGTCCTCGCTTAACCAATTTGCTTGCTGAAGAAGTTATATATTCTCTCTGTCTATTATTTGGAATAATACCTAGCTTGCTAAGCGCTTTTATTACATTAGGAGCTACGAGACCTATACTCAAGACCCCTACGGCCGCTACTGTTTGCAAAATAGCGTATTGCAAATTTTTACGCTTGGATTTTTCTCTACTTTTATCTTCAAGTTTTCCCATACGCTACATTAATGCTATAGCATAATTATAACGTATATGTTTGTTTGTCACTACCGTTGATGATTTAGGGCTTCAATTCCGGGCAGAGTGCCTGTGGCTAAGAAGTCGAGCATGGCGCCACCACCAGTGGAAACAAAAGAGAATTTATCAAAAAGATTTAACTCATTTATAGCAGCAATAGTATCCCCTCCTCCGACAATAGACTCGTGTCCGAATTCGGAAATCATTTTCGCTAATTGCAGAGTGGCTACCTTATAACCAAGCTCGTAGAAACCCAAAGGACCATTCCATAAGACTAATTTTGCCGCCACTATCTTTGATTTTAAATTCTCCATTGTAATAGGTCCCGCATCCATAATTTTATTATTAACCACAATAGTATCTTCCGGTAAAAGAATCTTTTTCGTCTCCAACAATTTAGATAGTCCGAATTCCTCATCATCCACCAGAGAATCTCCGACATCTACGCCCTGCATTTTTAGAAAATTATTTGCTAAAGCTCCACCGACAAAAATCTCATCAGCAATATGTACAAACTTTTCTAAAAGCGGCAACTTAGTCTCAAATTTGGCTCCGCCTAGGATAAAGAGGAAGGGTCTTTTGGGATAAAAAGCGCGAGAAAGTTCTTTGATTTCGCGAGCAAATTGTAAACCAATGAAACTCGGCAAAAACTTGGGAACACTCACGATAGAAGTATGCTCGCGATGTGACGCAGAAAAGGCCTCGTTCACATAAATATCTACCTTGGAAGCCAACTCTCTGGCAAACTTTTCCGAATTACTTTTTTCACCGGGATTATCGCGTAGATTCGCGAGAAGTTTCATACCTTTCGGTACGTATGTCTTAAGAGAATCAATTGATGCGTCCCTCGACTCTAAATGGGTGGCAACGCTTACTTTCGCGCCCGCGTTTTCCAAATATTCGAGAGTCGGTAAAGATTTTTTAATACGAAAATCATCAACCACTTTGCCGTTTTCTATCGGCACATTCCAATCCACCCGGACCAAAACTCGCTTGCCCTTCAGATTTCCTGATTCAAGAATGGATTTCATTTCGGTAGAAGCTGACTAATGATCAAATAAGAGACCTAGCTATGGTCTCAAAACTTTTAGCATTCAAAGAAGCGTGTCCAACCAAAAATCCTTTAATACCCGTTTCTCCAAAAAGCGCGCCGGCATTAGCCGGCTCAACAGAGCCACCATATAAAATAGGGATACGTTCGGCGACCACACGACCAAACATATCGGTCAGAACCTTTTTGATAAATATCACCGACTGTGAGAGATCCGCGGGCGTCATAGCGTCTTGAGCGCGTCCACCTATGGCCCAAACAGGTTCGTAAGCAATCATTATATTAGAAACGTCGGCTTTCCGATTCACAGAAGCTAGCGAAGACTTGAGTTCATCACACAAAAATTCAAAATGCTCTCCATCTTGATCCCGGGATATCTCGCCGACGCAGACGAGAGAAATAATACTCGAACGGAGAGCCACTTTGATTTTCTGCGAAACTATTTCATTCGTTTCTCCCATGGCTCGCCGCTCGCTATGGCCGATGATAGCGAGTTTTGTTCCGAAACTTTTCAAGATATCCGGAGTGATTTGTCCCGTATAAGTCCCGCTGACTTGAGAAAAAACATCCTGCGAGGCTAGATGAAAAAAACCACCCGAACGTTTGGAAAACAATTCAAAGTAAGCCAACGGCGGAGCGATAAAAAAAGAAAATTTTTTGTAGAGTTTAGTGCTTCTGACAAACTGCCCAAGAAGGGTTCTTGCCTCCGCAAGCGAACCGGGATGATTCTTCCAATTTGCCACCAGAATAGGCTTGGTCATGAACTCTATTCTACTCTATTTCTTTCCAAGAAATAACTTCATGGAAATCCTCGGTTTTGGGGAAAAAGGGCGGCGGAGTGTAGAGCAGGAAGGCGTCGTAAATGATGTTTCTTGAGCAATAACCATTGCTCATTGATCCTGCGCTACCGCAGTCAAATGTAGTACCGACATACCTGAAACCATATTGCTGGGCCGTGATAATGGTGCCATAAAGAGTAATGGAATTCTTGAAACGATTTGAACCGCAGTTGCTGCTGGAGTATGAATATCTACCAACCCGGCCGTTTTGAGCAATAAGCGCCGCGTCTATCCGCAAATCATTAGCGCTGTAAAATCCCGCGTTGACGTTGTTCTGCGCGATGAGAGCAATAACATCCGCGCCATCATAGTTGCTATAGAGCACATCGCTATTTATGTTAATAGACTTCCTCGCGCTTGTCGGAGTATCGGGAATGTTGGCGGCAATAATGGTCAACCTCGCGCCATCTATCTGCCCTTCCACCCATAAATGGTCGTTGAAGAACATGAGGCCGTTGCTAGGATAGGCGTAATTGCCGAGAAGCGCGGAGCTTCCGACGGAGAGCGAGCCGGCGCTTACACTGCAACCGCTCGGCAAACTGCTGATGGAGTTGACCACATACAAGTCAAAAGTGTCGTTCGTCTTCAAAACTATTCTGTATCCGTACCCGGTCGTGGATGTCGCTCTATAAAATCCTTCGGCCTCGGCATCCGCCTGCATTTGAGTGATATCGGTGGTAATACTGGCAAACTGTACTTCCGGCGCCGGGAACGAACGTCCGGCGACAAAAACGTCCGGGCGCGACATGACGGGATTGGGCGGCGCCTCAAGCGCACGGAAGCTGTCATTGATACCTGTCGCTGGCGGGATATTGACGTGCGTGTGAACGGCAAATTCATTGGCCCCGGAATGTCCCGGATCGTCAAAAGTTGTGAGCATACTCGTAACAAGATTGTGCGCCAGTCCATCAAAACGGATACCGTCGTTTGAATGAACCGGGCCGAAGATCTCCGTCCCGGAACCGAAGCGTATGAAAGAATCCGCCGCCACGGCGAAATTGGCGAAGGAAGGGATAGCGAGCCTGGAGACGATCGTGCGCCTGACACTCGGATCAGCCGCGGGGATGCCCGTGGAAATTATCTCCACGAGAGTCGAGCCTAGGGGAGGCGGTTCAATGTCCAACGAAAAAGTCCCGATTAACAGACCGTCTTTGTTGTAGAAATTCTTGACATAAGGCCCGAGCTCTCCGGTGCCATCTGTATAATCGGCCGGGGCGTGAGCCAGGTGCCAGCGGTAGTACTCAAGTCCGGCTTCCGCCATTTGAAAAGCTCTCTCGGAGAGCACCACACGCTGACCGAGTTTGATATTGGCGGCGGCAAACGAGATCAGTCCTCCGATAACCACAACGGCGATAGCGCCGAAAACCAGAACCTGAACTAAAAGATAACCGTTTTCTTTTTTAGAGAAAGATTTTCTCATATGTTGTCCTTTAAGTTTCTTAGGGTCGCTTGCGAGCTAATCACCATGAATTCAGTCGGAGTCCGGTTCGGGTCTCTCTCAATCCTGATATTGATCTTGACCAACCGGATATCTGGAATATTAACCGGCCAAGGAAGAGGCGTTGAAGATCCGTCATATTCACCGTCATAGTACTCAAAAAGCGGCAGAAATTCGTCATTTGAAACGCCCGTGATAAGAGTTGAGAATGTTTCGGAGCCGAGAGCGTAAGAAGGCGGAGAGCCCGAAGCCAACACTACTCCTCTTTTCACGGAGCGGGAAACGGGGTCAAAAAAGTAACGGAGCCGATCGCTGGCTTCGTCAGAATTTACGTCGACAAAGAAAACAACGGATGATGTCGCGACGGATTCTATAGGATAGGAGCCGAGAGCGGAAGGAGCGGTTGAACGCAGCTCGGCGACCATGGTACCGAGCACTTTTCTACTTTCTAGAATTGCCGTCATTCTGGATTGAGCCGACAAATTCAATACAAAAAGATTTCTGGCAAAAGCGGTAACCAGAAAAACGACCACGACTGACACGGCAACCGCCACAACTAATTCAATCAGGCTAAATCCTTTATTTTCCATCGATATTTTAAGTGCTTTCCAGATTCTTAGGAGCTACCCATCCGGTAATCGCGATGGGAGTAAAATTCTTGCAAGTCATGCAGGCTATTTTCACTTCTACAAGTTTATAATCGCCGGGAAATGCATCTCCGCTTCCAGCCAGCCCATCAAAAGGGTCGTCAATATTAATTATCGTGGTGGTAATCGTGAAGGTTACGTTGTCACTAATGGCAGACTCTTCGGCAGAAACCACGCCCGGTGGATTACCGCCTTCTATACCCACGTTTGAATATGGAAGGTTTTTGATAATCTCAAATCTCGCGTTGGCCAAGTCGGCCGCCAGAGCTTTGTAACGGGCAGACAAGATGGCCGCCTGGAGCGAAAGATAACCTTGATAAGCGCCGGCCGCGAACAGCGAAAAGACGGCTATGGCGATAATTACTTCTATCAGCGTAAATCCTCTCGACTTCCTTCGGCAAAGCTCAGAATGAATCGCTCGGGGCGAGCCTTTTTGAAAATCGCTTCGCCCGCCGTAGCCTTTGGCGAAAGCTGGGAAAATTGTCCCTCGATTTCCTCGGGATAGTGAGCCTGTCGAACCTAAAAATTGAAAATTTCTTATCATATGTAATCTACCAGAGAATACGTGGGCGCCAGCATCGAGATGGCAAATACGCCAACCCCAATACCAATGATAATCATCAACACCGGCTCAATGATGGTTGAGAGGTCTTTAGTTTTCTGGTCAACTTCTTCCTCGTAGTAACTCGCCACACCCATAAGCATTTCCGAGATTTTACCGGTTTCTTCACCAACAGCCACCATTTCGCCGACAAAAAGAGGATAAAGATGTTCATGCCTGATAAAAACGGCCGACATCGGCTCCCCCTTCTCAATAGCCATCCGTACTTGTGTCAAGACGTCTTTGTAGAGATGATTCTGCAAAACATCGATGGTAACATCAAGCGCCACTACAATTTCCACACCGCTGGAGAGAAGCGAGGAAAGAGTACGGGTCGAGCGAGCGGATTCAAATTCCTTAACCATTTCACCGATTACCGGAACATGCACAGAAACTGTATCCGCAAGATTTCGACCGATTCTCGTCTGGAAAAAGAGAACGAAGGAAATTACAAAAAGTACTGCCCCGGTCAAGACCGCGAGAGTATGTTCAACAAGAAAGTTGCTCAGATAAATAAGAATGCGAGTCGCCAGGGGCAGTTCTACCCCAAGACCTTCGAAAGTAGCGGTCAAGGTTGGAACCATAAAGATAAGGAGTAGGACTGCAATCACGATCATAACTGAGATAATAATCGCCGGATAAATGAGCGCGCCGCGCACCTTCTTGGCTAGAAGATACAACTTCTCCATTTGAGTAGAGACGATATCAAGCGAACCGGAAACATTGCCGGATTCTTCACCGGCCTTAACCATAGATACAAAGAGGCGCGAGAATGCTTTCGGCCATCTTTTTAACGACTCCGACAGTGTTTTACCATGACTCACATCCGCTTCAAGTTCGGAGAGTAATTTTTTGAACGGTTTGCTCTTTGACTGTTTACTCATGACGGAGAGGGCGCGGGTAAGAGGCAGACCGGCCCTCATCATCAGACCAAGATTTTTAGCAAAAGTGATTTTTTGGTGCGTGCTGATGTTACTAAAAATGCTGTCCCAAAAAAGCAATATCGATTGATTTCCGACTTCTCGGATAGAAACCACTCTGCCGCCCTCCTCACGAATAACGTTATATATATCTAAACGATTCTTAACCTCAATGGTACGTTCATATATATTACCTTCTTTATCTTTGGCTTTGTATTTATAGAGAGCCATATTATTTATAGTGAGTCTGTCGAACTACTCCGAAACCACTCTTAAAACTTCTTCTATGGTCGTGATGCCTTGCGCCGCCTTAAAGATGCCGTCTTCGATCATCGTCATCATTCCTTCCGATTTTGCCTGCTCTTCTATCTCTCCAGCCGTGGCTCCTTTCATAATAAGAGTTTTTATGGTCGGCGTTACTCTAAGCACTTCATGTATGCCTATACGGCTTGAGTACCCGTCTTCAGAATTTTTTCCCGGGTTCGGTTTCCAAAACGGAATTTTGTCAAAATCATCTTTCTTGCCGATAATTTTCTCTTCCCTAAGAAGCGCGAGCATTCTCTCAAGTGAGACGACGTTACCGAGTGAAGCGAGCGCCGCCTTACTTAGAAAATATTTGGTCTTTGATGCTGAAAGTCTCCTAACCAAACGTTGAGCAATTACAACATTAAGAGTGGAAACGAGCAAGAATGGTTCCGCCTTCATATCCAGAAGTCTTGGGATGGCTCCCGCGGCAGAATTCGTGTGGAGAGTGGAGAACACCAAGTGGCCGGTCAGGGACGCGTTGATAGCAAGCGCCGCGGTTTCGTTGTCGCGAATTTCTCCCACCATGATAATATCGGGGTCTTGACGCACCAGAGTACGCAGACCATTGGCGAAAGTAAGACCAATCTCCGGACGCACTTGCGTTTGATTAATCCGCGCCATCTGATACTCAACCGGATCTTCAATGGTTGAAATGTTAACACCCGGAATATTGACAATATCAAGCATGGTATAGAGGGTGGTGGTCTTGCCGGAACCGGTCGGGCCAGTCGCCAGAATCATACCGGTAGTGACTTTCAGGGCTTTATGCAAATCATCAAGACCGCGTCCATGAAATCCAAGACTTTCCAAAGTGAATCCGGAAACAGACTCGCGCAGAAGTCGCATCACCGTCTTCTCGCCATAATAAACGGGTAGAGTGGAAACTCTGAAAGAAACTTTCTCGCCTCCGGCATCAATTTTAAAACGGCCGTCTTGAGGAATCCGCTTCTCATCAAGCCTGAGACTGGAGAGCACTTTGATGCGGGCGGTAATACCGGAAGCGGTATTTTTCGGCAGAACCATAGCGTCGCGCAAAATGCCGTCTATGCGATAGCGTACAAGCACTTTATCTTCTTCCGGTTCAATGTGAATGTCGGAAGCGTCTTGAATAATGGCGTGTTTCAAGAGAGTGTCAACGATACGGACCACCGGGATATTCTCCGATAATTTCTTAAGCTCATTTTCGGTGATATCTTCGCCGCCCGCCTTCTCATTAATTGCCCTGAGTGAATTGGCCTCTTTCTGGATAATGTCACCAAACTCGGCTTTAAGCGTTTTCTGATAAGAAAGCAGCGCCCACTTCATGGACTCATCATCCGTCAGACGAGGCAGGATTTTGAGCCCGACCTTTTTCTTGACGAAATCGATGGCTGTCAAATTTTCGGTATCAAGCATGGCCACTTCCAGACTGTCATTAATTTTTCTGAAAGCAACAATGTTGTGATTTCTGGCAATCGGTTCGGGTATAAGAGAGAGTGTAGAAAAGTCGAGTTTTTGGTCCTTTAGGTCAACGAAAGGAATCCCGAGAATGTAAGCTTGCGCTTTGCGCAAATCATTTTCGGTTAAAATTCCTTTGTTAACGAGTGTTTCCCCGATACTGGTATGCTTTTTCTTAGTCTCACTTTTGGCCAGTTCAATTTCCGACTTCGAGACCAGGCCGGAGTCAATCATAAAACTTTCAAGTTTGTTGCCGTCAATATGCATTAACTATATTTTATCACGCTATAACCCATTCGATAAACTCAGGGTCATAGTGAATAACATTGAACTATGACAAGAAAAGTGAAATGATAACTAAAATTCCTCCAAATCAGGGTCAAAGTTAATACGAACAATTGGAATTGGCACTGAACAAGATGCCTGTTGAGGAGTCGGGGAGCTTGAATCGGTTACTATAACATTAGCAGTCTTCTGACCAATGGTACTATAACTGGTACTAAAGAGATCGGTGTCGGGAGGAGGGGTGGTCGGGAAATTGGTACCGCTCCATGAGTAAGTAAATGGCGAGACGCCCCCAGAAACCACCACCGCAGTCCATGTGATAGTCTCTCCTAAAAATGCTGTTGTTGGTGAAGCCGAACAAGTAACTGTCATGGGATTGCCCGAGACAACCAAGTTGAATTTTGTTTCCCTGTCAAGCGGAGAACCGGTAACGGTTATTGGGTGGGTGCCTACGGGAGTACTTGGGGTAACTGTGAAATTGATTACAGATTGACAGTCCGCCGGGTTGCAAGGATTGGCAGGATCGCCAGGATTATGGGTTATAGTATACGAAACACCACCCGGCACACCGGAGAGAGACAGAGTAACCGATTCTGTCGTACCAGAAGTTAATGTCTTGGTAATGGTGTTTGTGGTGAAAGCGTCACCACTTGTCTTGATCACTTCAGATGCGCCGGAATTGGAGAGAGAATAGTCGAAGAGCGGCGCGGAAGAAGTAAAATGCCACCACAAATCGGCGAAGCCTCCAGCTGGCACACTTACAGACACGGAATTACCCAGTGTCGGGGCATTGTTATGGCAAGTAGTGTCATTATAACAAAGCGTATATCCAACGCTCCATCCGGCCGGCACACTCACGGAAACATTATGATTTCCCGATGAAACCGAATTAAAGACATAGGGGTTCGAGTTTGTACTTGCGTCCGAAACAAAGTCAATACTTGGGTCAAAATTTGTGACATCGCCAATATTGTCTCCGCGTTTATTAATTACAAAATCGATATTGTCATTAGAAGAAACTGGCGTGTTGATGTCATAACTAATTCCTGCCGTATTTCCATTCTCAACAATGCCTTGCCATAAAATTGCGTTATTTTTTTTAATGAATATAATAACACCGTCCCCTGTAGGAAAGCCGTCGCTCGCATTTCCGGTGATATGTATCGTGCCGGGGCTAGGAGCAACCCATCTTCGCACAGCATCCATATTTCTTTCAGGATGTCCTTTAGAAGCCCATAGCCGGTTCCAGTTCACACGTGGGGGAGAGAATACTTCTAACCCACGCCAACTATTAGACGTATCATAGCCTGTTAATGGATCATCCAATAAATCATAAACCATCTGATTGCCATTTGATTCAAGATAGTACCAATGTCTTTGACCCTGTGTAGAAGAAAAATCAGTGGAAGCCTTATAAAGAGTATTGGCAGAGTTAGAAAGCGTTACGGTCTCATTAGCCGGAGGCACGGCTGTTTGATTATTCCCGGGCATTAACACTTTGTATCCTTGGATGGTACCGGTGGTAGGAGCGCAATTTGGAGTGGTGAAAGAACCCGAATTCGACAAGTCGAAGTGGTCGATCCCAAAGTCGGCTGAGTGATAGTGTATTTCATAATTATAATTAGTATTTGATACTGCGCCTCCCCAAATATAGCTACCGCTTGAAGGATCAAGCCCGCTTCCGACAACACTGCCATTCACATAAATTACAGTGCTATTTCCTTCGGCAAAATCAGGATTATCATTTGTCCAGTTAAATGTAACGCTAGGAGTTGAGCCGTTGCAAGTCGTGCCAGACGTAGAAGAGCCGCAAGCGGGCGCGATAAACCCTTCGCCGACTTTTTCAATAAATTTGGAATTCAAAGCCGCTTCGCCCGATTTTCCGAGAGGAAAAAATAAAATTCCCAAAGCCGCGACAGCACCAAGAATAAGAACCGGACCCCAAATATGCGTTGGAGAGACTTTTCTCATGTATTTATAATACTACGTCTAAAAGATTTAGTTATATCTCACTATCCACAGAACCCCTTTTCAAATTTTCCTCAATCGCCCGCTTAAAATCCGAGAAACCTCGTTCCGATTCAACCGGATTATTGCCGGGGTAAGCCCGTTGCCATTCTTGCAAAGTGAGATTTTGAGCCAGTTTTTTTACTGCTTCAAATGATTTTTTGGCCTCACTGTATTTTTTTAAATTCAATTGGGCAACTCCCAAACTGTTCCAAAGCCAAGGATTTTTATTTCCATCTAGCGCTTCTTTTATACCTTTTTGCGCGGCTTTTTCGGCTTCCGCATATTTCCCTTCTTTTGCTAAAATCCACGCTAGGTCGTTGTATCCCGCCCATTCCTTCGGCGCCCACATTGTAAAATTCTTGAAATCACTTTCCGCTTCCTGCAGACGCCCCATTGCTCCATAGATCAATCCCCGAACATAAAGCGAGCGCAGATTTTCGGGATTCGCCTCAAGCTCCTTATTTATTTCTTCAAGCGCCTTATCCTTCTCGCCTTTTACAAAATAGACGCGGGCCAGTTGATAATGCCCCCACAAAATTTCATTATCTATCGCAACCGCTTTTTTAAAAGCTCCCTCTGATTTTTCCAAATCATACCCGCCGGCTCCGTTGAAATAATAATTCCCAAGCCGCATTGCCTCCGCCGCGTCTTTGATTTTTGGTTCTTGAAAAAACAGAAATCCAAACAACAAAAATGCGAAGATTGAAATATAGACATGTTTCTTTTGCGTTTTATTCATAGCCTCGAATTAACTTAAGCTGTGCCTTATCAACGCTTTTTGAATAACAGCGTTTTTCGTTTCGAAACCTTTTAAATAAATTACGCTTTCCGAATAATCTATATCTTTAAAGTAAGCCAGTTGGGCGCGGAATATTTTTTCGTTAAATTCATGGGCAAAAATTTGTTTTGTTTTTTTTACAATAGTTGTCATGCTGTGATAATCTTTCATAACAAAATAAAGGTCCACATAATCTTTCCATTTGGCTCTGCGACCGAGTGCGTAAGCTTTCATGGCCGCCAGCGTTAAAAGATCCGGCAAGTTTGGTGTATCGTGAAATTTTTTAGAAAACTTTATTTTAAAGGGATATTGAAAAAACGTCAGATTTACTCCATCAACAATAATCGTATACTGTCCGATTTCGTCTTTTAAAACTCGCTCTATTTTTTTAAATTTTAAAATCTTTTTTCTAATATTCAAATTTTCAAATTCGTCTTTAGTGAAAAGATCAAAATCAATAGAAAACCTGTGCCCGATATGAAGCGCAATGGCTGTGCCACCAACCAATCCAAAATCTTTAGAAAACGAATTAACCAAGGGCAGTAACTTTATTTGCTCTTTTGTTAAAACTTCTTTATGCATGTTGGCGCCGGCCGACATATTTTTGGAAATACAAATTGAAATAATTTAAGATTTTAGGATCATAATTGGTTCTCCTTCGTCTTATTTGCTTTCGAAAAATTTCAGCGGTTCGTTTTTGACCTAATATGGAAAAAAGCTTCTTTGCGTCGTTGAAATCGCCGTAGTTTAATATTGCTTCCACAATTGCTTCCTCCGACAGTCGAGTCAAATCTTTTACATACCAAATTAAATAGGGGCGTTTTTTGATAAAATTCCGCAATAATTCAAGTCTGTGATCTTCATGCATAACTTAATCATAGCACAAAAATCCGTACTAATCCAGGTATATTTTGCGATTTTATTTTAGTCATTTTTTATTTATAAATATCGTGTGTACCGATTTCTAAAAACAAAACCCCGCCCTTGGCCAGGAATATAAATTTAATTCGGTAGGAGTGTGTTATTGAAAAAGACCATACATCCTTGTCTTTTCCATGAAGCTTGTGCGTATCCAAACGCGGATCAAATGGATTAGCGTGAAAAATTCTTTCTTTTTCCTGTGCGTACTCCGCAATATTTTTTGGCATTCGCGAAAGCGCTTTTAAAAATTTTTGACTATATTCAATGACCTTGCCTTCCATAAATTTTCAGAGCTTCTCTCAATGATTTGGCTTTTATTGTCTTTCCCGCCTTGTACTCTTTAAGTCCTTCTGCCACCAAACGGTCAAGTTTCTTGGCATCTTTGCCATATAAATAATGCGTAGGGATACTCTGCTGAAGCAATTTTTTATACTCTAGAATCGGCAGAACAACCACGCCTTTTTCTTTCTCTATTTTTACTTTTTGAATTGTTATGCTGGACATGCTGTTATATTAAACAACTAAACGACAAATATCAAGGTCTAAAAAACTAAAAAAATACGGAGACTAAAATCCGGGCGTGAAAATTTTTTCTAGGCATTCATAAGGTATTTATTAATGTCTTTTGCAAGTTCAGGAATGTCCTTGGTTACAGTATTCCACACGGCCTCAAGATCAAGACTAAAGTAATCGTGGGCCACCATGTCTCTCATTCCAGCCATCTTTTTCCATGGTAAATTTATACTGGATTTTATATCTTCCGGAATTTTTTTAACCAGCTCTCCAATCACTTGTAATTGCATAATTACGGAGCTTTGGGTTTTGCGGTCGTTTTCAAAATCAGAAAATTTCATTACCAATCCTGCTATAGAAATAAAATCCTTAATGTTCCGAGAAGCATCTAGCATAAGCTTTAGATGCGCAAGTTTATCTTTCTCCATATATAGCCCTTAGGTCGTTTAAAATATGATCCCTGAAATAAGGGATGACTGCTTTCTCTGAAATTAAGTCAACTTTTTTGTTTAATATATTTGAGATTTCATCCTTCATGCCAATAAAATCAAAAAGTGACAACGACTTGCTGCCGCGCCTTACCAATATATCAATGTCGCTCTCTTCTGTTTCATTTCCTCTCGCGTATGAGCCAAACAGGCCGGCATATTCTACGCCATATTTCTCAAACACCGGAGCTGCTTTTTCAGCAATTTGTTTTATTCGTTCGTCCTTGCTCATAATATTATAATTTTATAAATTATTAAATTCTTCCGCAGACAAACCCGCTTGTCTGACTATAATATTGTAAAGTGTTCCAATGGGAATTTCTTTAGATCCATGAACCGGAACTGTCACAACCTTAGTTCCATCTTCACTTTTTAAAAACAAATGACTTCCCCTTTGATGGGTCTCGACAAATCCGGCATTCTTCAGCTTCTGAATTACTCTTTTGGCCGGAAGTCTGGCAAGTTTGCCCATATTTATTATGGGTTATTTGGAACAAGAATTTTGAGATATGTTCCTTCCGTATGAAAGGATGGCTCAGGTATTTCCTTGTTTTCCCTTCTAAGCACCTCCAGATAGCCCAGCGCGGCCTCCCTTACATTTGATTCAGCCTCAGGAAAAGAATTCCCAAAAGATGAGATATGATTCAACTCAGGAATTGTAGCTGTAATTTCGCCCGTTTCTTTATCTGCTTCGTATTCAATTTTATATTCAAATTCTTTTGACATATATTCATGATATCACAAACCAGTACAACATACGAGCAATTAAGGCATGGAAGAGAAGGGTGGGTAGTTACTATTACCATCATTTACGCAAACCCCAAAATGCGAAGATTGAAATCCATGCGGAAAAATCTTTTCTAGGTATTTGGCACTCTCCCAATTTCATCCGCTTGATTAACATCCACTAATCACCATCACCACCATCACCACCATCATCACCATCATCACCATCATCACCATCATCATCACCAGCAACATCAGCATTTACTTTAGGAATCTGAGAAAATAATTTATTCAGGTCATCTTTGGATAACTTCCTAGCATCCAGCGGTTTATCGGAATTCCACCCAGAAACCCCGCGCAAAAAAGCAAATGCGATAAAAACAGTGCCCAAAATCACGTATTTGAACAATCTAAAAACCTTAACTAATTTTTGAGATATTGGGCGATTTGATTTATTCATATTTCTTGACCTCTATTTTATCACGCTTCTCCCACCCATGCATTTAACACCTTTTGGAATCTTTCTTAGAGAAGGATCGCGCAACTCATCGCGCAATAGAGCAAGATTTTTTAATGCATCTTCATCGTTAGGGTCAAGTAAGAAATATGGCATGTATGCATCAATAGCTTCTTTGTATTTACCTTCATAGCGATACGAGACCATTAATACCTCATAAATAGCAGGCATTTGACCATCAATAACTTTTGAATACCGACTTGACTCCGTGGCTTCAGATAAATCAACTTCTAATTCAAATCCTTCAGTTGTCTCGTTAAGATTTTTGTTGGCAGGAATGAGCTCATTTAATAAGATCTCCCTGGCTTTTGATATTTCACCTATGCGTACGAGTGATCGTGCTTTCCAAAATTTATTTCTGAATTGAAAAATAGACAACATATCTTTAAAAACAGGATTATTAATCACCTCATCTCTGTGTTTAATAGACTCTTTATGAAACCTGATAAATTCACTGACTTGTTCGGGGGTAGGATCATCATCATAATCAATACTTGAACACAGAGCATCCGCGGCAGCCGCAGCTGCTCTAGCACGTCCTGCGGCCCCAATGATATCGTAGAACCCTTCCGCCACAAGCGACTTCTCTGGATACGGCTGATCATTTCCAGGTTTTGATAAACTCTGCGCCAATTCATCTTTCGGCCAAACTGCCAACATTCTTCTGGCGCCCGGAATAAACAATTTTTCAAAATCAGCGTACGAAAATACATAATTATTCCCCAAACTTGCATCGTGCACAATTATTTCTTTTTTGTCGTCAAAAACACCGATTACCACTCTCCAACCAAATCTCTCTATATCATCATTTTTTGTATCGAGACGCTTTTGTTGAATTACAATTACTGGAATATCTTTATTTATATATTTCTTAATCTCATTAATTTCTTTGCCTTTTTTTGATGCAAGACCCAAGCTGAAAGTGTTATATCCTTGGGTTTCAAAAAAAGACAATGAATTCCGAAAATGGGATAGATCATCTGTATCGTGTCGCGAATCAGGGAAGTTGTTTTTGAGTTCACTAAATGACACTCTTTCATCATTATAATAACGCAAGATTGTCGCAATCGATGTCGCAGAACTTGTGAAATCTGGATATAGATTATATACGCCGTAATAAGGAACTCCATCAATTAAATGGTTGACTGGAGGATTATAATAAGAAGTATAAAAATAATACCCAACAGCTCCAACGAGTACAATTAACAAAAACAACAATAAGACTTTCGGATATTTTGTTCTTTGAGATTCCTGATCCATGCCACAATAATAACACTTGGCAATATAATTTCACAGGAACATAAAAGAATGTGTGTGTATAACCACACCTTGATTTTATGGAGCTTATATGATAGGGTTCAGTTAGAATTGAGCATGGTAAAAATCGGTCAAAAAAGGAGGATGCGATGAAAAAGCTTAACTTATTGATAGGGGTTTTAATGTTGGCAGGGCTAGCGTGGGTCAGCTGTGCAACAACAAACCACCTTCCGGGCGATCCGGCTTACAGCTGGCTAAACGGGGTGTGGAATGGGAAAGGTATGAACTGGGAGCAAACATTTGAATTCAAGGTGGTTGATAACAACAAAATCGTCGGCTGGCAAGAAAGCCGTAACGACGAACTCGGGCAGGTCGGTTGGGGTCAAATGGTTGGTGAGATAAACGGCGACATTATTAAAGTTACAGTCTATAAGGGAACAACGACCGTGTACAATATTCGAAAGACCCCAGAGAGGAACCTCATCAATCAGGGAATCGTCCTAAGAAAACGAACCTGAACCTGTAGCGCTTTCTCTCCCAGCTCCCACAACAAACATAGACTGGGCCTTCTTTCACGGTAGAAAGAAGGCCCTCTTTTATATCGCATAATCCCCTATTCCCAATTTTTCAAACTCTTCAAGCGAAACAAAAACTTTATTTTTCCCGCTATTGTAAGTCTTTATATTGTTCATTTCTTGAATATTAATCTTTAATTGATTACTTAATACATTTTCCATAACTGTTTCAGTAAGTTTTATTTTTTCGAAACCAATATTTCTTCGTAGCATAATATTAATCTCCAGATAATCTTTCTTTTTTTGTATAATTTGATATTTTATTATGTTCTTTAATCCAATTTCTTTTACAAAAAGGGTTCGGAATAAAAGAACACCGAAAGTGTTGCCATTGGGTAGCAAAATAACGTCATTTTGTCTTCCCTGTAATTCTAGAAGTGGGGAAAGTCTTCCGCATGAACACAGTTTCGATAATATCTTGCCCTTATCTCCACTTGAATACCGTATAATAGGCATCGCCGTTCTATCTAATACAGTTAAAACAATGTTGCCCTCCATATCATTCTCAAGTTGCTTGCCATCATCATCAACAATTTCCACCAAAACTCGTTCACGATAAATATGGTAAAGATTTGCACCAATGTTGATGGGACATTTGGCTCCAATTTTCCCAGATTCTTTGCAGTTGTAGGCAAAAGTTATGGGCACTCCTGTTGTCTCATATATAAACCTTTCTTCTTCGAATGAGACTGCTTCGCCTGAAAGGTTGGCAATAACAGGAAGCTTCGTACCGTCTTCTCTCACGTATTTCATTAATTCGAGAATTATCGAAGAATGAGCAAAGAGATAAATGTAAGAATTTTCAACAATTGTATTATATATTCTTTGTCTTGTATTTTTGTCACCTATAGAAGAAAAAGCATCAAGAGGAAAAAATTCCGAATAAGGATCATACTGTCTCGGCACTCTTCTCCCAAGTAAAAGGATAAATTTCCGGCGTAAAAGTGCACCAACGTGTTGTATCTTAAATACATCAGGTTCAAACATATAAACCAACTCATTTCTGATACTCTCACATTCATCGATTCTCACCCTTAACGGAACACCGGTGGTCCCACTTGTATAATAATCGGTGGTGGGCGAGTTATTATCTTTGACGACCACATTATCATCCCATTCGATTAATTTTGTTTTATCTACGACTGGCAGTTTAAGAAGTTCGGAAAAAATATTTGTAGATTTGAGATTCAAAACATACTTACTAAAATATGTACGCCAAAAGGTGGAGTGGTTGTCTAAATGATTGAGCAAATTTCTTAATCTTATTTCTACAATCTCATCAATTTTTTCTTGAGGCCAACGCTGAATTTCTTTTGTGAGTTTCACTCTTGGCAAAAACCATTTGATGAAAATCTTGTTACCCAACAAATTCTTTAGATTAACCGTTTTGGGTAACTGATCGCGCGAATTTCCTGTCAAAATCTCTTTTTCTTCTTCATTCATTTACGTGAATATTAATCATATTAGGGTATTAGTATATACTATCTATTATGCGTTTAATGTACTCAATTTTGAAGGGATTTTCAAACAAGGACCTTCTGTATATTCGCTGGCTTATCACAGAAATCCTAGCAAATAAACTTTCTCACAATGAACAATCTAAATTATTTTGGGATAATAATGGTTATGCGCGAAATCTGAACACAGCAGTAGTAAATCCATCAGAGGATGACCTAAATATTTATAAAAAATATCTAATAGACGGGGGGGGGAATAAAAAAGTACTCCTATTGGGTTCGACCCCTTTACTGCGTAATCTATTGAATGAAGCTGGTTTCCGAAACTACGTAGTGGCCGATTTTTCTTTTACAACCATTGAAAGTAGTCTACGCACACTAGATAAATTAAACATTAATGTAGACATCGACAACGAAATTTGGCTCAAGTCAGACTGGCTAGAGATGCCGCTAGAACCAGAATCCTTCGATTACATTGTGGGAGACATGGTATTCACGCAGATAGAACCGTATAAGCAACAACTATTTGCAAAAAAACTCGCATCGCTCCTAAAAAACAAGGGTGTGTTTATTGTCAAGATGTGTTTGTGTAATACCAATTCGAGCGACAAAGATCCGCAACAAATAATCGAAGAAAAATTATCTGCTAAAAACTTCGAAAACACCGCCAGGCAGCGTTTGGAGTTGCTTTATCGATTGAGAAATCGACTCAGAGATAAAGAAAGTCAAATCACATCTGTTCATGCAATAGTTCATGAATTATTACAATATAAAACTACGAATAACAAACGATTGAGTTTTATAAAATCTATGCTTAAAATGCTCTCCAAGAGAGCTGAGGTAAATCTACCATTCATCACTCAAACTAAGGACGAACTCGAAAAAAATATATTACGTTTCTTTTCGTTGTACGCAAGCGCATCTGCTTCTGATTATCCATCCAATGATTTTCCCATCTACATCTATGTGTTAAAAAAATAAATGTAGTGTATCTATCCCCTTTTTATTTAATACCGATCATTATTTTCATCGGAATTTAGATAGTGGTATAAACAGGGGCGACTTGTTATCATACCCTTCGGTAATCATATCTGTATATCGAATTTCAATATTCATCTTTTCCTCGTTGAATAATCCAGTAATCGCCAACCTAATCTTTATTTCATCCGCATCACTAATTCTTTTCTTGGGCACAATTAACAATTGTAAATTATCAACACGATTCTGTATTATCTGGAATTGCTTTGCTAATCTGGCTAACCCGGCCTTCATCAATCCGCCATATATTTGAACTACTCTGATCTTTGTATGATTTGGGAGTAAAATCTCATCTCCCCTTCTACCACAAAATTCGAACAAAGGAAGAGTAACTCCGCACGAGCATTTTTCACTGATAATTTTACCAATATCACCAAGATCATATCTTATGATGGGTGTAACTTTTCTATCAAGAGCAGTTACAATCATCCGACCCTCATTGCCGTCAGAGAGACAATGTCCTTTTTCATCTACAATTTCTAGTATTATTCTTTCCGCATTAAGATGGAAGCGATTTAAATTACTGGCACACTCAAAACCTATAGTTCCCGCCTCGCCACAATTTAGCTCGTTAATAATTGGTATGTTTAATAATTTTCTTAAATTTTTTCTTTCTTCATCAATCAATGGTTCGCTCCCCAGCTTTATAGCCAGAAAGGACGAGGGATCATAATTTCCATCATTAAACATAAGAGTGCAGAATCTCGAAACTAGTGATGCAAATCCACCCAAAATCACAGGCTCCATATTTTTTACAGCATCATATACTTTCTTTCTGTAATCTCGATCTTCAATTTCTTTCATAGAGATAGGAAACATGTGGATAAGATCTCCCATCCAGTGTCTCAACCCACTTGACCCGAGGCCGATAATAAATTTTCGCGATAGAAGTGTGCTAATATCAATGTTTTTAAAAACATCTTGCCTTAATAAATAACTAAAGTAGGCTACTGTTGCTTCATATTTATTAACACCTATTCTAATTGGCAAGGAGGTGCTCCCGCTTGTTCTTCTAAAAAATGTTTTATCGTCGCTGTGATTCACTAATGAAAAATGTTGTTGATCTTTATTTAAAATATCTCTGTTAAACAGAGAAAGTTTTGAAAAATTTTTTATAAGTGGAGTCTCAGATTCAACTCGTCCCAATACGACAAAATAATCCCTCCAATATTGAGAAACTGACAGCAGGTATGAGACAAGAGCATAAAAACGTTTAAATTGAATCTGTTTTATTTCCTCCAAAGATAAATATTGACTAGAACGAAGCGCAACCACATGGGCATTTATTGTGTCAATAAATTTTTCATTCCCAATGAGTGAATCCAATGATAGGTCACGGGGAATGAATTTCTCTGGTGAAATAATTCTAGCAAATTTATCATCCATAGTGTTAAAGATAAGTTTTATTTTGTATAATTGCAAATTTTCAAAATATATAGTTTATGCGAGCAAGAAATATACACGGTATTGACTTTTAGTATTGTAGTATTAGTCTTAGTTAAGAAATGTTCAATAGACTGCGTCAATAATGCCAATAAAGGAGGGGAAAATGAACAGATTATCAGTTTTTGCCTTGCTCATCTTTATTGTTTTGAACAGCAATGTCGAAGCTTCGGATAAAGTAACTCTTTCTGTCGCGACGTTCGATACGGCCTTTCTTACAGCTGAGATGGGACGACAAAGGAATTTCTTTCGAGATGAAAGCCTAGGCGTCGACATCATAAGGGCAAGAAGAGACGTCAATATAAGCGCCCTGATGAATGGGAATCTGGATTATACGATGCTAATTAGTAGCGTTGTAGGCGCCGGCTTAAGAGGGATGCCGTTGAAAGTCGTTGCTGTTTTTCTAAACAGCTCAACTCACCTGTTGCTGGCTAACAAGGAATTCAAAAGGGTCGAGGAATTAAAAGGAGGAAAAATCGGAGTCAGTAGTCCGGGTGTCGGCGCTTATGAGTCAGCCAAAAAGATACTTAGACACTACGGCATTGACCCGGAAAAAGACGTGGAAATTATTTTCCTGGGTTCCGAAGAGGCAAGATTCATTAGCCTACAGAAAGGCCTGATTGATGGAGCAATTCTCTCCCCGCCGGCCGATTTCAAAGGAAAAGAAATGGGCATGAATATTTTAGCCCGCGCCCATGAAGTGTTTGACATGCCTTTCACTGGTCTCAGCACGACATCAAAAAAAATAAATGAGAAGCGCAATGAGGTAAAAAAAATGATAAAAGCGATGATAAGGGCCAATCTATCAATCAGAAATGATCGCGCCGGAACAATTAAGGTCATTGAAGATTGGACCAAGACTAGGCATGAGATGGCCGCAGCAACGTATGACTCCATAGCCAACATTTTCAGTAAAAATGGCGATGTTTCTAAGCCCGGTTTCATCGAACTGGTTGCCAGTTTGAAGACGGCGCTAAAGATCGAAAAGACAGCCAACCCGGAGGATTTACTAGACGATTCGATCCAACTTGAAGCAAAACGCGAACTTGGGATAAAGTAGTCCGCTATCCCATTAGTCTCATACGGACCGACACTCTGGGAGGTTATATATCTCCCAGAGTGTTTTAAGTTGATTAAAGACTAAAGAATTATTAATATTGGAGCATGATTAAATATTTGTATGAACAAATTATATGTAGAAATCACCCGCGATTTTTTAATATTTTAGATGGATCTGTGTTCAATCGTGCTTCAATCGATTTATATGATGATATTTTGGAATATACACAATTTGCAGATCCGAACTTATTTAAAGAAATTCAAAAGAGAAGAATACAAAAACTAATTAAGATCTCAAAAAATAATGTACCCTTCTATGCAGAGAGGCTAAAAAATATATTTTCACCTGAGAATTTTAATGAACTTATTCCGCTTACAAGAACTAATGTGCGCCAGGGAATAGAATCAGGATCTATTTTCAATAAAAAATTAAGATCGCTGGGGCTCAAGCAATATACTTCCGGAACAGCCGGAATACCACTTTCAATATTAGTTGACCCCAACATGTTGACTCGAAGAAGGGCTTTATATAGAAGAATGATAAAGACGGCTGGTTTAAATAAATCGATTACCCTGCTTAGAGTCATCAATCGAGAATTTCCTGGGTTAGAAAATGAGGGAGAAAAATTCTTTTGCAAAGATCAAGAAGATTTTTTGAGAAATAGAAATCTTTTTTTTAAAAAATGCCGTGAGCGAAAAATAATACTCCATGCAATTCCTTCAATTCTTTTGGTTATAGCCCAACAAATTGAAAGGACCGGTCCTGAAATTGACTTTAAGGCCATTATATCTCATGCCGAACAATTACACGACGAGACACGAAAATACTTAGAAAAAATTTTTAACGCGCCAGTATTTGACTATTACGCAAGTCGAGAAGTTTTATCCATTGGAAATGAGTGTGAAATTCACGAAGGAATTCATATAAATTCCGAATTTGTATTCGTAGAAATTCTAGATGAAAACAATAATCCTACGTCACAAGATAAGGTGGGTGACATAACCATAACTTCTTTCGATAATGAAATTATGCCATTACTTAGATATAAAATCGGTGACAAAGGCAGGTGGTTAAATAAGCAATGTATTTGCGGTCGCACTCTTCCAAGAATTATATTCGAGGGAAGAGACAATTATTCTTTTGAATTACCTAACGGAAAAATGGGTCATTTTTTCCAATTAAGCAAACCCGTCACTGAACTTTCTAATAAAATCCTCCAATTCCAATTTATCAAGAATTCCCGTTTGCATTTTACTCTAAGAATTGTTCCTCTAAATATATTGACGGAAAGTGAAAAAATATATATCGTTGATTCCACAAAAAAATACTTGGGAGAGAATTCTGAACTTACAATTGAATTATCCGAATCAATTGGCGCAACAAGTTCAGGTAAACAAAAATCATTTATTGATAACACACGTGAGACCTAATTAAAGAGAACAGTAAAATCGAGTATATTAGAAAAAGAGAAACATATACAAATCTTATTTCTTTGTCAGACAAAATATCTCATTGGCATAAGTGGGAAGAAAAAACTTTTCGGAGTAGAATGCAGACCTTTTTCTATTTTACCACGTATGCTAATATAAGCTTATGAAACATGTAAAGGTACCTATAATTGACGTTAAAAAATATGGTGGCAAGCAGGTGGCTATTGTGAATGGCAAAATTATTGCTTCCGGCCATACTTTAGCGGAAGTTGTTACACTAGCAAGAAAACAGATGCCGAAGAAACCACTTAATGAAATTAGTATTTTTTCAGTTCCACCAACACTTTCGATATTCGCTTGGGGAACAACGCGATGAATTTGCCCTTTGTATTTTTAGATAACCCAAATACGCCACGAGTTTTGGGTCGCGCTGGAATATTTGAAAAATTTTCTATAGTTTTTGAGGAACGCGGCAAAAGAAGCGGTTTTTTGGACTCCAAAAGCAAAGAAGCCAATGAGGTCGGCAAGGTTTTAAGTAGAATTAGCTAATTTACAAAAAAATTAATCTTCATTTGTTCTTTGTCAGACAATAAATCTCGTTGGCATAAGTGGGAAGAAAAAACTTTTTCGGAGCAGAATACAGACCTTTTTTATTTTACCAAGTATGCTAATATAGGCTTATGAAACATATAAAAGTGCCTACAATTGACGTTAAAAAATATGGTGGCAAGCAGGTGGCTATTGTGAATGGCAAAATTATTGCTTCCGGCCGCACTTTAGCGGAAGTTGTTACACTAGCAAGAAAACAGATGCCGAAGAAACCACTTAATGAAATTAGTATTTTTTCAGTTCCACCGAGGTTGGTAAGGTTTTGGGTAGAATTAGCTAATTTACAAAAAAATTAATCCTTATTCTCCGCGCACCGATTTCATAAAATTATATAAATTTCTACATTACACTATACACTGCATTGCCCAATCGTATCATTTTGATATGATTAATAGGTACAAATGATACGATTATGATCAAAATAAGCCCAAAACAGCAGCAAATATTGCTTATTTTCTTGAAGAATAAAGCCTTGAGCTCTTCAGAAACCCATAAATTGATTATTGAGTCAGGCGAAGATTTGTCGCTGGTGACAGTAAAAAGAGAGCTGGCGAAAATGGCTTCATTCGAGCTTTTAATCGCTTCTGGCAAGGGACGATCAAGCATGTACAAAATAAGCCCGCTGGGCAGGATATTTTCCAATGTAGACGCTGGCAGTTATTGTTCGGAAGAACCAGATAAGCGCTATGGACTCGAGCGTTTCAATTTTGAACTGTTTCCAGCAATGCCGCTGGCAATTTTCGCAAAAGACGAGCTCACCTTGCTTGAAAAAGCGACTGACGAATATCGCGCGAGAACATCAGATTTGCCTCCGGCTATAAAAAAGAAAGAGTTGGAACGGCTGATCATAGAATTGTCGTGGAAATCGTCCAAAATTGAAGGCAATACATATACTCTTCTTGATACAGAAAAGCTGATTCTGGAAAACAAAGAAGCACCTGGGCACAGTAAAAATGAAGCCGCGATGATCCTAAATCATAAAAATGCGTTTACTTTTGTGCGTGAAAATCCAAGCAAATTCCGTGAACTTACACGCACTAATCTGGAAGAGCTACATAAAATTTTGGTAAAAGATCTAAGCGTCGGCACTGGACTTCGCCAAAAGCCGGTTGGCGTGGTTGGTTCCAAATATCAGCCGCTTGATAATATTTATCAAATCACGGAGGCGGTAGACGCGTTAGCAGTGGCCATTGCGAGAATGGAGACTCCTTACGCAAAAGCGCTCGTGGCTTTATGCGGCCTCGGTTATATTCAACCATTTGAGGATGGCAACAAGCGCACGGCACGCCTGATGACAAATGCGCTTCTTATAGCGCACGGGGCTTCTCCGCTTTCATATCGAAGTGTGGATGAAAAAGAATATCGCGAAGCGATGCTTGTTTTTTACGAATTGAATTCCATTATTCCCATCAAAAAAATATTCATAGACCAATATGAATTCGCGGCAAAACATTATGCTGTAAGCTGAATGAGCTCATCAAAATGTAATTAAAGAAGATAAAATTTCGGGCGTATCCTGTTAAAGAACGGGTAGTTTAGCCTCGAGACAATAAATCTCGTTAGCGTAAGTGGGAAGAAAAAACTTTTTGGTCACTGGATTATAAGCTGGCTTGTTTGTAATTCTTTCCGCCACTTGAAAAAAGCCCGTTGATTGGCCATTTTGCGGATCAATTTCATAAAGACGCCCGTCATTTGCTCCAACATAAAGCCGTCCTTCAATAATAATCGGCGTGGAAAATATTCGCGCGCCGGCATTAAATGTCCAAACCAGTTTTTGAGTATCAAGATTAAGACAATATATGAATTTGTCGAGTGAGGTAAAAATAACTTTATCGCCATAGACTAGTGGAGTTGAATACATACCGGCTTGCATTTTGTACGTAATTCTCGGCTGTCCGGATTTCAAATCAAGACCATACAAATTGCCATCAAACGACCCGAAAAGAAGCAGATTTCTCTTTTCATCAAAGACCAAAGATGCCTTGATCTCGCCGCCCGTTTTATAACTCCACAGCAATTCCCCATTTTTCGCCTTGAAGAGATACACGGTTGAATCATTACCACCGATAGCAACCAAACCCTTTGCTTGCGAATACGCCGGTGAACAATGCACATACTCCGACATAATGTATTGCCACTTTTTTTCGCCGGTAGTCAGATCAAGCGCCACTATGCCTCCTTGTTTCTTCCACAGTCCGAATTCAAGACCTATAAACAGTAAACCAAGATCCGGTGCTATCGCGGGAGAAGAACCCACCCAATCCGCTTCCATAAAAATCCATTTCGGTTTCCCAGTCGCGGTATCTAGAGCATAAACGTTACCATCATAAGAACCGAAATAGACACAATTCTTCGCCAGCGCGGGAGAAGAAAAAATACTTTTACCCTGTGCATGCCAACCGACTTTGTATTTCCAAGCCACTGATCCATCGCTTTGGTTAAGGGCCCAGAAATCGCCGCTATCGCTACCAAAATAAATTTTTTCGTTATCTAACGTGGGTGCCGATTTCGGCACCACGTAGAAATAATTCGGATTTTCGCCCTTAAAATACCAGACGACATCAAAATTATTAGCGGGTAACTTTTTTTCTTCCTTTTTCAACAGAGGCATATCAAAATCAAGCAGGGACAGTAGTGAAATCAGTTCCACATGTTTATCATTACCAAAAGTATAATCATTTAAATCTCGGAAGTTCATTAAAACAAAAACATGCGACACCTTTTTGTCCAATTGCTCCAAAACCTCAAGTTGCCTGACAAAGGTACTGCCGCTATTTATCAAATCATCAACCAATATGATTTTTTCACCATTGAGCGCGCCCTCTACAATTTTCTGAAGTCCATCTTTTTTCCTTGACTTTCTTAGATAAAAACCGTTAACCGGTGTCCCGAGTGTCAAACCTTTCATGACAATTGCTGAAATTAATGGGATGGCAGCGGTTTCTTGTCCCCCAACTTGGAATGGGTACTGGTCCTTGAAACGTTTCCAAAAAATTTCTGCAATGAGATCAAGGCACTCTGGTTTTAGCAATATCTTTCTAAAATCAAAGAGCCACTTGCTATCGCCACCACTAGAAGAAACTATTTTCTGGTCATGTTTTGTAACAAAAACATCACGTTTTATAATTTCTTTTAATTTCTGAATGTCAGCATCGAGAGAGACCATAAATTCTGTTTTAACTAAAAAAGCAACGCTCGGTCTCCTCTTTACCAAAACATAATTCAAAATCTTTCACAATACCATGCAAAGTTCCCTTTTTGAGAGAATCGTGTAACGGAATAGTCACATGATAAGAAGAACTATTTCTAAATAATGTTAGACGGGCATGACTTCCAACAGTACGTTTGATTTCAAAACCATGTATTTCAAAAATTTTAACTATTTCTTTTCCAGAAAATTGCTTCAGCTTTAGCATCACTTACGCCATAGATGGCAAAGCAAAATTAATCATAATTGGTACAGGATGTTTTTTAGTCTCTTGTTCGCTGAAATGACATTCAACCGCTTCTTTTATATTACTAACTGTTTCGTCCAAAGTGTTTCCCTCGGTGTGTATAGAATACCCAACGGCTTCCGCTGTATAACCACCTTCTTCAGCCACTTGTATAATAAACTGTAAAATACTTGGCATTTTCATCTTACCAGTATAGCACTAGACAAGAAATAAAACCACTTTCCCCTTAGCATTACAGATTATTCTAAGGTAAAATCAATCAAACGTATGAAAACTATTATTTCTTGGAATGTTAACGGACTCGTAGGTTGCTTTATAGTTGATTGAATTTATCGAAAGTAATTCCTAATTCCTTTAAAATAAGTTTCAGCAGAACTATGCCGATTTCCCCTTTGTGCGGATTGGGAATGAAGATGCGATGCCCACCCTTTTCCATATACTCGTGTTTGCCGCCAGAAAAAGGACCTTCGAAACCCAATAAGCGAAGTTTCTCTATTAGAAAACGCCGCTTAATCGGCTTAAGCATGGACAGCCTTCAGACTGAAGCCACTTATTTTTTTTATCTTGAATCGCGAGAAGTAAATTTTCTTCAAGTATTTCTGATAATTCTTGCCGAACTTCCTCCACATTCTTTCCTTGGGCATAAACGCCACGTACACCAGTAATGGAACCGGCCCACATCCCGACGCTGTTGTCATGTTCATATTTGGCTCGCTCAAGCATTTTCTCTATGTATTTTTGGACGCTAGTTTTCATAGTCGCATTTTAGCATTATTGATTTAAGAATCAACCACCATCATCATCCACCATCGATAATACTGGCGAACGAGAAGAAGGGTCAGAGTACTCATCGAAACATGAGTTTATATATGAAATAAAATGTTGAACTCCTTAAAAACATTGATAACTTTTTCCTATTCATCCATACTAAACAAATGAAAACGATTATCTCTTGGAATGTTAACGGGCTTAGAGCGGCGCATCGCAAGGGTAATATGGCACAAGTGTTCCATATGAAACCAGATATTCTGTGTGTACAGGAGACTAAATCACTACCAGACCAGCTTCCTGCTGAATTAAGTGCCCCAAATGGTTACCACGCCCATTTTCACTTCCCTACTCAAAAGAAAGGTTACAGTGGCGTAGCAATATACTCCAAAGACAAACCTTTAAAAGTTTCACGTGATATGGGAATTAAGCAATTTGACCAAGAAGGGCGGCTGATTATGGCTGAATATAAGGATTTTACGTTAATCAATTGTTATTTCCCCAATGGTGGAGGACCGCCGGAACGACTGCGTTACAAGCTCGATTTTTATGATTATTTCTTAGAATTCATAAATAAGTTACATGAGAAACAACCAAATATCATTTTCTGTGGTGATTTAAATGTTGCACATGAAACAATAGATCTAGCCAGACCAAAAGAAAATGAAACCCATGTGGGTTTCCTGCCAATCGAAAGAGCGTGGATGGATAAACTCACCTCCAGTACCGCCAGAGACGGCGTAAACTGGATAGATATTTTCCGACACTTTTATCCCAACAAGACGGAAGCTTACACATACTGGGATATGAAAACTTTTGCTAGAGAGAGAAATGTCGGATGGAGAATAGATTATTTCTTCACCTCTCCGGAAATGCTCAAGCGTGTTAAATCAATAGAAATACTTGACAAGATTCTTGGTTCCGATCACTGCCCTATCAAATTAACCCTTAATTAAAGCCGTAAAATAAAAGGACAAGGTTATCCACAGTTTTCTTTGTCATTTTGTCCTTTACAAGATAAAATGTTCTTAGGCGCCTGGTGGATATTTTCGATTCTCTAATTGAAGTTAGAATCCAGGCATGTGTTCTTGGAAGGCCATTCCAGATTACCGGAAGTTAATTCTGGTTTAGGAGTTTGGGCAAAGATGACGAACCCCCAACTTTATTATTTTTTTGGTTCTTGCATCTAGTGGGCCCCGTTCCTTCTCTGGAATAATTTTCCACCCGTCCCAAGCTTGTCTAGGGACGGTTTTTGTTTAAGGCAATTTTGTCTTTCATAAGTCTTTTATAAGTTATCAAACAAAAATTTGTACATGTAAAAAATTCTTTGTTTAAGGGAAAGTTTAGGTCTTAATTAGACAACTGTGGATAATTATGTGGAAAATGTGTATTAAAAGACATATATTTAAGAGGCAAAATACTTAAATGTCCTTAATTATGGCCATTTTCTTAAAATAAAAGTTTCGCGTGAAACATAAATTAATTCGTTACACATGAACCCTGATAAACGAACAGGGAAGAGAAAATTGGGAGATATTGGAGAAAATATAGCCTGTAATTTTTTGAAAAGGAGGGGATTTGAAATTCTAGAAAGAAACTATTCCAAAAAGTGGGGAGAAATAGACATTGTTACTAAAAGAGCGGGTCTAATTCATTTTATAGAGGTAAAAAGTGTTACCCGCCTCGCGTCGACTCGCCTCGATTCGGCGAAGCGGGCAAGCGACAGCGAGTCGAGGCTGGCACATGCCACTAGTGAATACAGGCCCGAAGATAATATGCATCCGTGGAAATTGAAAAGGTTATCAAGAGCCATGCAAACATATTTGTTGGATAGGAAGTTAAATTGCGATTGGCAGTTAGACCTTGTCACAGTCAAAATTGACCAACAAAACCGAACCGCTAGAGTGGAGTTGATTGAAAATGTGATTATTTAGATGCGGGATGGGGGAATCGGACTCCCGACTACAGTTTGGAAAACTGTCGTTTTGCCACTAAACTAATCCCGCGTTATTCTGTCATTCTATCAAAAATAGCTTCTTTCGGGGTGCCGAGAATTGAACTCGAATTACATGACCCCCAGCCATGTGTAATACCGTTATACCACACCCCGGGTTAAAACTTTGAAACTATACCATGAGTTTTGCCGTCTGTTTCAAAATTTATCCACTTGCTGTATAACATGTGGGTGATAAAATAATTACATGGAATATTCTTTAAGACAAGTAGTGGGAATTATAATATGGTGGACAGAGGGCACAAAAGCATACAGGGACAAGCGCTGGAAATCATGGATCTATCCTGTTGATGTTACAAATACAAACCCAGAGATAATACAGTCTTTTTTAGATTTTCTAAGAAAGGACATTGGAATTACTGAAATGCGTCTAAAATTACAGCTTCAAATTCACGACGGTGATAATCAAGAGGAAATAGAAGATTACTGGTCTAAGGCCACTAAAATACCCAGAGAAAGATTTACCAAAACAATAATCAGACCTACAGGTCATAAAATAGGTAAAAGTATGGGAACTTGTAAAATCAGATACTCAGACAAACTGACCCATCTAAAGCTACAAAGTTTACTAGAAAGTGTGTTAAAGTGTCCGGAAAGCAAACGGGGCATGGTGTAACGGCTAACATACTCGCTTTGGGAGCGAGCGATTCTGGGTTCGAATCCCAGTGCCCCGACAATTCAAGGCAAGTCAAATTTTTGGAAGAGGTTGCCTCCAAGGTTTACCCAAACTTCGGAGTGCCGAGAATCGAACTCGGGTCTCACGCACCCGAAGCGTGTATACTACCGCTGTACTACACTCCGGTGCGGGTAGGGAGAATCGAACTCCCGCCGACTGATTGGCAACCAGTCGTTCTACCACTAAACCATACCCGCTTGCCTCGCCGAAGCTTGGCGCAAGGCCGGGCAAGTAAAACGATAATAGCGTAATCAAGGAAAAAAATCGAGTTTTGAGGTAGGATATCGCTGTTGCCCCCATAGCTTAATGGATAAAGTATCCCGCTTCGGACGGGATGATGTGGGTTCGATTCCTGCTGGGGGCATTCGAGTTAGCTTAAAGGTTTTAACTACCAGCTTCTAGAAATGAAAAAAATAAAAACACATTTTGAAATTCCGAAAGAAGTGAAAGATATTTCACGCGCATTGAGTGTTGCCAAATTTGAAAATTTTCTGGTGGGCGGCTGTGTGCGCGATTTGATGCTAAGTCGAGCACCCAAAGATTGGGATATCGCGACAAATGCAAGGCCGGAAGAAATAATCAAACTTTTCCCAAAAACATTTTATGAAAACGAATATGGCACGGTCGGAATAGTCAATGAACAAATGACTGATCAAACTCTCAAGATTGTAGAAGTAACTCCGTACCGGCTCGAATCCGGATATTCGGATTTCCGTCGACCGGACACAGTGGAATGGGGTAAAACAATAGAAGATGACTTAGCGCGCAGAGATTTCAGCATGAACGCGCTTGCCTATAACATTGAAATGGAAGAACTGCTCGATCCGTTTGGAGGCATTGCTGACATTAAGAAAAAACTTATCCGCACCGTTGGAAAATCAGAAGAGAGGTTCGGTGAAGATGCCTTGCGAATGTTTCGGGCGCTTCGCTTGGCCAGCGAATTAAACTTCGCGATAGAACACGACACTCAAATGGCGATCATGAAACACGCCGGACTTTTGGCCCACATTTCTCGCGAACGCGTGCGTGATGAGTTTACAAAAATTATCATGTCGGACACGCCAGCACTCGCTCTTGATATGGCGGCCCGTCTCGGACTTTTGAATTTTATTTCTCCGGAGTTTGAAAAGGGAATAGGAATGGAGCAAAACCAGGCGCATGCCTATACCGTTTGGGAACACTTGCTCCGCACCCTTAACCATGCGGCGAAAAAAAATTTTCCGCTTCATGTGCGTCTGGCCGCGTTTGCCCACGACGTGGCCAAACCTCACACCAGAAAACGCATCAACGATCAGTGGACCTTCTATAACCACGAGGTTTTGGGAGCGCGACTCTCAAAAGAAATTCTGGCAGACCTGCGATTTTCAAAGGATATTATTGAAAAAGCGGTAAAACTCGTGCGTTGGCACATGTTTTTCTCAGACACCGAAAAAATTACACTCAGTGCAGTGCGGCGTATCATCAGAAATGTCGGGGTTGATTTGATTTGGGACCTGATTGACCTGCGCACCTGTGATCGCATCGGTACCGGTCGACCCAAAGAAACCCCTTTCCGCCTGCGCAAATATAAATCAATGGTTGGGGAGGCGTTGCATGATCCGATTTCCGTCAAACAACTTGTGGTTGGCGGCGCAGAGATTATGAAACTCACAAATATCGGCCCGGGGCCGCACGTTGGTTTCATTTTGGAAATTCTTCTCTCCGAAGTTTTGGAAAACCCAACACTCAACACCCGCGAATATTTAGAAAAAAGGGTAGTGGAGTTATATGCGTTGAAACTGCAAGAATTGACCAGTCTTGGCAAAACAGCTCGCGCTAAAAATGAAAGCGAGGAAGAAAAAGAAATAGAAAAAATCCGAGAAGAGTATAAAGTGAAGTAGTTTCATACGGCCTTATTTCCACATACTTCTTATTTTAACTCTTTACATCCATTTTATACGACCGTGAGCCATAGATGTATTAATAATTTTAACAAAGAAGTACATTAGATTAATTTATAATAGACCGAAATATTCTCGTAAATGTTTGTCATTCTCAATCTCATCAACAATCATGTACAAAAGATCCTTTCCGACACCAATGTCTGTTTTTAAAAGTCCCACAATGTCCTCACAATCATATGGATAAACCCAGACACTATCTTGCAAACGATAGAAGCCAGCCGAAATAAAGACACTGCGAATTTGGTCACGTGCTTTTCTTTTTTTCTCAGGAATATCAAAGATGACGACTCGCCATTTCTTGTCCCACTTATGAGGACGTTTGAATTTATAATCTTCAAGTTCCCAATGCCTTAATTTCTTTTCTCCAACCTCGGTTAGCTCGAATCTACCGTTTTGATATATGAGCAAACCCTTCTTCACTAACTTGCTTGCCGAAGATCGCACAATCTCTTCTTGCCGTTTGTTGGGTAAAAGACCGAGTTTCCCCATAGCTCCTATCACTTGGGGAGCAACTAGACCAATGCTTAAAACTCCTGCAATTTTTACTGAATTCAAAATTAACTTCTGAATTTCCCCTCGCCTGACTCTTTTCTTATTACTTTCCTCTAATTTACCCATACATCTATAATACACGGCCGTGAGTTATAGATGTGGGGGAGAAGGGCAACAATTTCTAAGTAAGCTTATCTCCTAATTGAATACTGGATTTTGATGGAGTAACCAAAATCCATCCCGCACCTTCTGTATTCTTAAATCCTAACGTAAGCACTTCGGATGCAAAAGGTCCTATATTCTTCACAGGGAAATTAACCACGCAACACACCAGCATATCTTGTAGTTCTTTTTTCGTATGCGCACCTACAGCTTGAACACTAGAATGCTTTATACCAATCTCTGGCCCAAAATCAATCTTCAACTTAAAAGCAGGTTTTCTAGCTTCAGGAAAATCATAAATTTCAATAATCTTTCCGACTCGAATATCTACTTTTTCAAAATCTTCATATGTAATCATGCTCGAATTATATAATTAAATGAATAAAACAAAAAAACTCCCCCGACGAAGCCGTGGGAGTTTTTTATTGAAACAAGAAAAAAGATTATTTAACTGCTTCCTTAAGCGCTTTGGCCGGACGAAACTTGGGAACTCGCATTGATGGAACCGAGATAGCTTGGCCGGTACGAGGATTCCTGGCCTGACGCGCCGCGCGGACTTTGGTTGAGAAGATACCGAGACCAGCTATCGAAACTTCGCCGCCCTTCTTGAGAGTGGAGACGATTGAATCAATAACGATATCCACAACTTCCTCCGCTTGCACTTTCGTGCCATTCAGCTTTGCGTGCACTGCGTTTGCAATATCTACCTTATTCATTTGCTGCTATTTTTATTTAATAATTCTGAATCTAAAGTATTAATAGACTCGCGTTTGATTATATACTAAGCCATTTTATCTAGCAAACTCAATAGAGCGAGCTTCACGGATAACATTAACCTTAATCTCTCCTGGATATTTGAGCTCATTTTCTACACGAATAGCTATATCTCTGGCCATATTCTTGGCCTCCAGATCAGTAACTTTATCGGGGAATACAAAAATACGAATCTCACGACCAGCAGCCAGAGCATAGGCCTTCTCCACACCTTCGTAGGAAAGCGCGATCGCTTCCAAATCTTCAAGACGTTTAAGATAACGCTCCGCAGTATCCCGACGAGCTCCGGGCCTTGAACCCGAGATAGCGTCCGCCGTTTGCACAATGACGGATTCAATAGTTTCATACGGATATTCCTCGTGGTGCGATTGCATCGCTTTGATAATATCTTCAGAAATATTAAATCTGGCCAAAATTCTACGACCAATATCAACATGGGTCCCGGAAACTTCATGGTCTAGAGCCTTACCGATATCATGGAGTAGCGCACCCGCCTTGGCTACCGCCACATCCGCCCCGAGCTCTTGCGCGATCATTCCGGCCAAGTGACTCATCTCGATTGAATGATCAAGGACATTCTGTCCGTAGCTGGTACGAAAATACAGACGGCCTAGAATTGAGATAAGTTTAGGATCCAGATTATAAACTTCGCATTCGACGGCCGCCTGCTCGCCCCTCTCTTTGATGATTTTATTTGTTTCGGCCACGGCCCTCTCCACAAACTCTTCAATCTTGGCGGGCTGAATACGTCCGTCAAGAATCAAATTATCAAGCGCCAATTTGGCCACAGCTCTGCGCACCGGGTCAAATGAAGAGAGAGTAATTGAGTTAGGAGTATCGTCCACTATCACCTCCACACCGGTGGCACGTTCAAACGCCTTAATATTGCGTCCTTCTTTACCAATAATCTTACCCTTTAACTCATCCGACGGCAGAGAAATTGTCGTGCCCATCATCGCGCTGGCCGTAGATACGGCCAACCTTTGAATCACCGTGGAGAGAATCTCTTTGGCCCGACCTTCGAGCTTTTTCTCGCCCTCTGTCTCAAGTTTCTGCATGCGTATAAGCAAATCTTCTTCAGCTTCTTTTTGCACAGTGTTTAAAAGTTCATTTTTAGCCTCAGCATGGGATATGCCTGCCACTTTAGATAATTCCGCCTGACGCGCCTTGACAAGAGCAGATGCTCGTTCCCGCAAAGAGGATATCTCCGCGTTCTTTTTCTTCGCATTTTCCGCTTCCTTGTTCAAGTCAAGCGCGCGTCCATCGAGAAATTCTTCCCTCTTCGCCAGACGATCTTCCATCTTTTTTATCCGTTCCTCGCGATCCTTTAATTCACCCTGGGTCTTTCGGCTAATTTCTTCCCCTCGGGCCTCGGCTTCCGAGATAATTCGCCGAGCTTCCTCTTTTGAGGAAAGTTCCATCTGTTTGATATCAAGTTCAAGTGAGCCCTTCTTACCAAGAGAAATTAGAAGGCGCAACAAATAACCGAAGCCGATACCGGCAGATGCGGCAAGCAGGGCTAAAAGTAGCGCTAGTTTAAGAGACATATCTGGTTTGTACGGTCAGCCGGACGTGAAGGAGTGTGCGGTAAAATCAGAAAAACCAACCTAAAACAATTTCAATTAAATTTTATAAGTGAACAACCGAAGTTTACTATGACTACAAAATCTTGTCAATGATGCCGTATTTTTTAGCCTCTTCGGCGTTCATGAAGAAATCTCGATCAATATCTTTTTGAATTTGAGTGACGGTTTGGCCGGTATTTTTGGCCATAATCTTGGCGAGATTTTCCCGCAATCTTAAAATTTGCTTGGCGCGAATTTCAATATCAGAGGCTTGACCTTCGGCGCCACCCAATGGTTGATGAATCATTATTTCAGCGTTTGGCAGGGCGAATCTTTTGCCTTTGGCCCCGGAAGAGAGGAGCCAGGCGCCGCCGGAAGCGGCCATGCCCACGCACACGGTAGAAACATCCGGCTTGATGTGATTCATGGTATCAATCATGGCCAAAGTGGCCGAGGCCGAGCCGCCGGGTGAATTTACATACAGAGAAATATCTTTCTTGGGATCTTCTGACTGAAGAAAAAGGAGTTGGGCTATAACGATATTGGCGACATCGTCGTCAATGAGTCCGCCGAGAAAAACAATACGCTCACGCAAAAGTCGCGAGTAAATATCGTATGCTCGTTCTCCGAACTGCGATTTTTCTATCACCGTTGGGACTAAATAACTCATGGCAAGTAGCGTATAACAAAGAGCTCGATAGCGCAACTATCGAGCTCTTTGTGTTTCCGAAAACCCAGATTTATGAAGCATTCAGTTCACTATCGAGATTTTCTATATCCGTCGAATTGAGGTCCGTTTCGATCGAAGAAGTGTCGTCAGTCGAATTTTGGGTGTTGATCGAATTAAGTATTTCGTCGGTCATCATGGTATCATCCGTCGTTATCACATCCTCGATACGCTGACTCCAAAAGTAAAGTCCGCCCAAAATTATAATCGCAAGAATAATTATGATACCGATGATGGGTCCCGCGGAAGTCCCGCCGTTATCTTCCAGGTTCTGACCCATATTATTTTGTTCTCCTTCCATATAGTTTATTAATTAACAATAATTATTGCTATTCCGCATCTCCGGGGCTATCCGCTTCCACTTCAACTGAACGAAGTGAGCGTACTGCCATCATGAGATTCTCATGAATTGTACGTATAATTTCACGAGCTTCGGCCGCCGCGACCCGAATTCTCTCGAAATTTTCAGCCGCCTTATCACTCGACAAATCAATACTGGCGAAGGTGCCGACTTTAGCGCGAACGGCCGAAAGATTCACCTTGGCATCTGCCGCAAACTTCTTACTTTCAGTAGTCTCACCACCCCGCGCTTGAACCTTGTCGATTCTAGATTCAATTCTGGCGAGAATTTTCTCAAGACGTTCAATAGTCGCCAACATAACTCTGGTCACATACGCCACTTTGCGCCGAGCGATATCTTGTTGAAATTCTATCCGTTTAGCCGTACTTGAAGCTCTTTTGGCTTCAATCTCCGCTCTCAGAGCCTCTCGTCTAGCGTCCGCCTCTGCCCATCTGGCCTCAAGATCAAGTCTTATTTGTTCACGACCCGGTCTTAAATCAGACGCAAACACCGAGGAAACCGCAGTAATGGCAAGTGTTAGGAAAAGAAATGCGAATAAATATTGTTTTTTCATTACAAAATTTTGACTATTGACTAATCTTTTTAATCACTTCCGCAAGCCAAACTAACTGCAAACGTATTGCCTCAAGCACGTTAGCTGAAGTAACACTCGCTATCTGGGAAGTCGGAACAAGCGCGCCAGTAGAACCCCCGCCTCCACCACCCCCTCCGCCACCGCTACTCACCGCCGCAATGCTAAACCCAATGCTGTTGGTATTTACGCCGCCAACGCATTCTTTTGACGCGTCGCAGAATAAAATTAAGTAGTCGCCGGCGCCGCCATTTTGGAAAATCTCCCATCTATCCAGATAGATATATGTATTCGTACTGGATGCGATGAACTCGCTGGCGTGAATCAGCGTCTTTACGTTATCTTTGCTTCTTACCGCATAAATATCTACCGGATAATAAGCTGTTTTACCGTCAGCGCGGCTGGAAGTCAGCACAAGCATATCAGTCGGCGCATAAGTGGATTTATCTAACTTCATAAAGAAGCCCGGATAATTGGATACAGCCGTTACCATAAACGATAATGCGTTGCTTGTGCCGTTAGCGTTGATTACGGAAACTGGATAAGTGCCGGGTGTTACCAGCATAAAAGATTCCGGACATATGGTTGCACTTGGGGGACAAGGAGTCAGCCCGTCAGGAACCGTAAAAGTTATGGATGTTCCGTTTGAATTAAGTCCGTTCATATATCCTCCACCGAATTTGACACTGTTATTTGTGGAAGTAAATCCGGTTCCTGTTATGGTTACATTTGTTCCCACAAGACCAGAAGTAGGATAAATGACGGTGATGGAGGGTTGGGTGGATGGGGTTACAACGCTAATTGGTCCGTCAGTAAAGTCTGAGATAGTTTGGCCGTTAACGCTGGTTTTCAAGAATCCCAAATACGATCCGACAGGAAATGTTAAAGGCACTGCGGCGATTTCATTGCCGTCGTTATAAAGCAGACCAAGCGTGTAATCTTGACCGGTAACAATGTTTCTAACTCCGGCAGTAATCTCATTCGTGGATGGCACTCCGCTTGTTTTCCATATTAATGATGCTCCCGATCCAAGAGTCCACATCTCTCCTCCATTCGGAGAAATGACGGTGATGGAGGGTTGGGTAGTAGCAGAGATAATAGTGAATTCGCCCGAAAGACCTGCGGTGGTGCATGAACCAAGCACTCCATCACATATTAAGACCCTCCAAGTGTACCCGGGAGCCTTCGGTAGATCATTTGTGGTCATTGTCAATCTTGTGGAGCCAACCGAAGCATTGACCGAAGCGATCCATCTCGCACTCCCTTCTTCGTAGCCGCCTCCGGAGAGATAAATGTTGAGATTAGTATTCACGGTTCCAACTGCCTTCCAACGAATTTCGTAAGTACTCCCAACTTGCCACTGTTCCCCTCCATTCGGCGAAATTACGGTGATGGAGGGTTGGGTGGGTGGGAATACAACATTCACTTTTGCGGTGGCTGTGTAGGCGTTTGGATAAGGGGCATAGAGCGCCTTGATTTCCGCTGTTCCGGCTGAAATGCCTCTGATCATTGTAAGGGCTGATCCGCATAATGCTGAAGGATTAGGCGAAGTATTAATACAATCTGTCTCCACCGTAATTATGCCGGCAATATTAGGATTGCTCGAAGTCCATTGAGCTGATACTTCCTGCGGCACGGGCATTATCTCTAAACAAACTCCGCCCGCTGGACCCCCTAGGCATGGCGGCATAGGCGGCTGATACATGGCGCGCACTCGGCGCGATTGGCCAACATCCACTTTAATGGCATCCGAGGTCTGCATAAATCCGCTGCCGGTATCAACTTCGATAAATAATCTACCGAGCGATTGCGGCGTTGTCTCGCCGACATTTACGCTTATGCTGGTTTTCGCGGAAAGGCCTTGGTTGTCGGTTACATAGAATACCGGGGTATATATGCGGGCATTAGCGTAAGAATGAGTAAATGTTGCAGTTTGTTGAACAGGAGCCAATGAAAGAGGTGCCGGAGAAGGAGCAGGCATTGGTTGAGCCATCTCATCTCCCCAAATAACAGAATACGAAAGCACACCATTTTGAGGATCATAAGCGCTAACGCTCCAAGTGCCTGTTTCTCCGACTTTCAGCGCAGTTGGGCCTTGGACGCCAGAAATAACCGGCGCTTGAGTGTTGACTGGAACTACATTTCCACATCCATACAACTGGTTTAGTTTTCTCCTTGTGGACACGCCGACGAATCCGGTTCCACGCGAAAGATTGTTTGAAGTTAAAATTTCATCGCTGTATTTATCCTGAAAATTAGCGACTGCTGATGCGGTATTCATACCAAAATATCCCGTTTCTTCAATTTGAGTTCCAAGCTCTAAATTTAAAGCATGTTGTAGGGCAGACACATTCTTGCCTCGGCTTCCTATTCCCAAGTTACTATTAAATGCGTAACACCATTGGGTCGGATTACTCGAACCGTCTTGACTACCGCCACCCCCATTACCACCACTGGCCTGCAATTGTGCAATTTGCGCAGTCAATGTAGCTATTTGTACTCGAAGTGATTGTATTAATTCAGCAGTAGTTTGTGTTTGCGCAAAAGAAACAGAGGGTATAAATAAACTAACTCCCATGAGCATAGACACAAATAAGGACGATAACTTCATTGAACTTTTTACATTCATATAAATTATTATTTAACTAAATATAGGTTAAAGGACCCACCTCAAGTTTATCATATAGAAGGAGGAAAATACAAACTAACTATATTGTTTTGTGTATAATTCAAGACCCTCCTCAAACGCGGCTTGGGCCTCTTTTTTACTCCGGAAACCTTTGACTTCCACTTCTTTGTGCTGAAGTTTCTTGTAGGTGGAGTAAAAATGTTCAATTTCTTTTAATGTATGGGGGTTAACATCTCCGAGATCAGAAACATTATCAAAACGCGGGTCGTCCTTGGGCACCGCGATGATCTTGTCATCTCTATCACCGGAATCAATCATATTCATCAGCGCGATGGGTCGCGCCCGTACTAGAATACCCGGTAAAAGAGGGTAGGTGGTAAGAAGTATAACGTCTAGAGCGTCATTGTCATGCCAAAGCGAACGCGGGATAAAACCATAATCGAATGGGAAGTCTTGCGCGGTGTGCGCCACGCGATCAAGAGCGATCAGACCGGTTGACTTATCTATCTCGTATTTATTTTTGGAACCTTTGTTTATCTCAACAATGACATTCATCGTCTCTTTGGTTCCGGGATCTATGTCATGCCATAAGTTCATAGTTGATATATTACCATGTAATTATATGGAATTAACTTGCTTTCTAGGAAGTAGAGTCGGCAACTGCAAGCTCTTTACCTTTGGCTGATTGAATATCAATTCTCCAGCCAGTTAACTTGGCGGCCAGACGCACATTTTGCCCGCCCCTACCTATGGCGAGGGACTGCTGGTCTTCGGAAACAGTCACGACGGCAGACATCTCCGCCTCATTAATTTCGATGTTTAGAATTTTGGCGGGCGAAAGCGCTTCCTCGATAAACTTCTTCGGCTCGGACGACCACTCGATAATATCTATTTTTTCCCCGCGCAATTCAGACATGACGGTTGAAACCCTTACTCCTCGCTGGCCAACAAGCGCGCCGACAGGGTCTATGTGATTATCTCGGGCAAGAGCGGCAATCTTGGAACGGTAGCCAGCTTCCCGAGCAATTGCTTTAATTACCACCGTACCGCTTGCTAATTCCGGCGTTTCGGATTCAAAAAGTTTTTCAAGAAATTTAGGATGCGAGCGCGACAGACGAAGAAATACCCCCCGGGGACTTTCTTCCACTCTGTATAGATAAGCGCGCACCCGCTCACCCTGGTTGAAACGCTCGCCCGGAATTTGTTCTTCGTAAGATAAAAGGCCGGTGGCGCGACCCATATCGATAAAGATATTCCCGCGCTCAATACGCTGAACCGTGCCGGTAACAATCTCCCCCTCACGCTTGCCAAATTCGGCGACTACGGAAGTTTTTTCCGCTTCGCGGATTTTCTGCATAATCACTTGCTTCGCGGTTTGAGCAGAAATGCGTCCATAATCACCCTTCGATTCGATGGGAAAGATAATTTCTTCATCAAGCTGGGCGTCCTTTTTAATTTTACGAGCATCTTCTATTAAAATGTGATGTTCCGGATTGTAAGCCACACGCTCATCACCCTCTTTGACTTTTTCTTCATCAAAGATAACGCGCGAATCATCCACCACAATCTTCACTTGAAAAAAATGCGTTTCACCCGTGTTTGGATCGAAAGTAGTCCGAATAATTTGACCCCTTTTACCGTATTCTTTCTTATAGGCAGTGGCTAGCGCCGCTTCTATCGCCTCAATAATTGACGCGCGCGGAATACCGCGCACTTCTTCAAGTTCGCCGAGAACCGAATTTATGACTTTTAAATCAAACATATATTTTGTTTATTTATCAAAGAAGTCCGCCTTCCGGCGAACTTCTCTACTAACCCATTACTTCCTTAAGATAGCAGATCGTCAAATTTTTTGCAAGCAGTAGTAGCACAGATCTCTACTTCCTCCTCGAATGAAATTTTTTGTGCGTATCCTTCAATTGTTTGTCCGTTACGTGCGTATATATCTGAGTCGTAGTGATATTGGCGTGGCCGAGGAGCATTTGGACACTCCGTAAATCAGCGCCGTTTGATAATAAATCAGTCGCAAACATATGACGCACTACGTGCGGAGTAACTTTTTTTGAGATACCGGCTTTGATGGCATAATATTTGATAATTCTTTGGACGGAACGGGGAGTTACGGGAAACATTTGGTCATTATCCAAATCTTTTCTGGACGTAAGATATTTTTTGATAGCAGTTTTGGCTTCTTCGGAAAGAAAAACTACCCGCACCCTTTCTCCCTTACCTCGCACGGCAAACTCATCGTTTACCAGATCTAGGTCGCGCGGCAGGGAACAGAGTTCAGAGACTCGTAAACCGGTTGAAAAGAGAGTTTCGAGTATCGCCTTATCACGCAAGCCCGACAAAGTTGAAACGTCGGGAGCATTAAGCAGTCTGACTAATTCCTTCGAGGTAATAAGGTCTATGGAACGCTCGCCGACCTTGGCAAGCTCGATTACTTCGGGCGAGAGCGTTTTGAGGCCGCGTTTCGCCAAATATTTTAGAAAGGCGCGCAAAGCAATGAGATAATAATTTTGTGTTTTTTTCTTCAGGTCTTTCCTGTTCAGCCATAATCTATACTCGCGAATTAGCGCGCCCGTAATATCTTTGGGCGTTACTACTTTCGAATACTCCAGAAAGACCGATAAATAATGATCGTAATTTCTAACCGTGTTGAGACTTCGACCTTTTTCAATCTCAGTATATTCCAGGAATTCTCTCTTCAACCTTTCTAGCTCGCTTACATTACCCATATTGTGCGACATTATAACATACCCTTGTAAACAAGACTCGGATATGCTATATTCAGAAAGTGATTTCGAAGACCAAGAAACAAAAACTCATCAAGGGGGTAGCCATTCACGAAAAAGACACCGGCTCTCCCGAGGTGCAAATTTCCATACTGACAAAACGTATTGAGGAGCTAGCTAAACATCTCAAAACGCATGCTAAAGACAATCACTCGCGCCGAGGACTACTTGCCATGGTGGCAAATCGTCAGACGCATATGAAGTATTTGGAAAAGAAAAGTCCGAAACGCGCTTCGGTTTTGCAAAAAAAACTTGGTCTGAAAAAATAGTTTTATAAGTTTAATAAGTTTCACTTCGTTATAAGTTATATAAGTTTGAGAATTCCTTATTGAACTTCTTCAACTTATTAACTTTTCAAC
>Ga0208373_1000922_pt1 | contig 43728 bp, 34 predicted proteins | sample RifOxyC2_FD_184036 | JGI IMG/M metagenome (GOLD analysis project Ga0208373, IMG submission 184036) | Soil microbial communities from Rifle, Colorado - Rifle Oxygen_injection C2 (SPAdes) | ecosystem: Environmental > Terrestrial > Deep subsurface > Rock core/Sediment | place: Rifle, Colorado...
ATGAATATTCGATGCCTGATATGGAATAGTGGAAATAATTAATTCAGCCTCTTTGACATTAACATGATCTAAAACCTCTTCATCCTCAATATCACCAAAAACACAACTAATACCGTGATGAGAAATATAACTCACAATCCCTGGATTTTCATCAATCACTACAATCGGTTTATCAAATTTGCTAATTTCTTCCAAAAGAATTTGTCCCAAACTATCACAACCAACAAGAACTATATGGTCTTTATAAAAATTTTCTCCATGCAATATCTCCGGAAATTTACCTCTAAGTTCAAAAATTTTCCAAATATTCTTCATTTTTGAATACAAATCAGTATTAAAATGCATAATATAAGTTGATAAAATCAAAGTAACAATCATCAACATCGTAATAATAGACACCGTAGATTGATCAATATGTCTAAGTTCTAGGCCAAGAGCCGCCAAAATCAATGAGAATTCACTTATTTGACTCAAACTGGTAGACGCAAAAAAACTTGTTTTTTTAGAAAATCCATAGAGCCCCATCACAAAACTAATAATCAGCGGTTTTAAGATCAAAACAATTAAGCTAAAAACAATCAGCGGTATAAGAATAACGGTAAAATCTTCCGGAATAGTCAGTGAAGCTCCAAGAGCCACAAAAAACATGGTAATAAAAAAATCGCGTAGAACTTTCGCTTTGGCCGCCACTCTAACGGAATGCTGAAGAGATGATAAGGCGAGTCCGGCAATAAAAGCTCCAATCTCGCGCGAAAATCCTGCCATCTCAAACAACATAGCCAACGCAAAACACCAGCAAATTCCAATGATCATAATAATCTCATTTGAATCAGATAATTTTTGAAAAAGTTTTGATAACACGTATTTGCTTAATAAAAAAGCTCCTAAACAAAGCAATATCCCTCTATTAAACCAAAATAATAAATTCACAAAATCAAAAGTTTGATCTCCTTCGCTTAATGAAGTAAGAAATAAAAGCGCAATAATAGCGGCAATATCTTGTATCAGTAAAATCCCTATACAAACTCTTCCATATAAAGAATATAAATGATCTTTTTCAAGTAATAATTTGATCACAACAACGGTACTGCTAAAAGAAACCCCCAGAGCAATATAAAAAGAAGACCACGAATCAAAATTTAAGATCTGAGCTAAAAAATATGTAATCGCTCCAGTAATCAAAATTTGAAAAATTCCGATCAAAAAGGCTCGTAATCCAATATCTTTCATTTTCTCAAAATCCAATTCAATACCAATCAAATAAAGAAGTAAAATGATTCCCAGCGAAGAAATGGTGTGAATAAATCCAGGATTAGTTAAAAAATCAAAGCCCAACGGACCAATTAAGATTCCACCAATAATATATCCCAAAATTACCGGTTGTCGTAAAAAATAAAAAATCGCTCCAAAAATCGCCGCCGAAGCAATAACAATTGAAGTATCGTGAACGATAGAAGAATCAAACATTTTGAGAATGGGAAATTACGTATTCCACAAATTTATACTCAACTCCATTTTCCTCAATTTTATCAGATTCTTTAACTTTTTCAAAGCGATCCGGAATTTTCGGAAAAAATGTATTGCAATCAAAACTATTTTTTATTTCTGTTAAAAATAATTTCTGGCATAAATGATTTTCAATTGCTAATTTGTAAATTTCCGCTCCTCCAATAACAAATATTTTTTCCACATTCAGATTTTTATTTTCAAAGTTTACCAAAGCTGTTTCCAAAGATGAAAAAACCAAAACTTCATCCGGAACTTTATAGATTTTATTTCGAGTCAAAACAATATTTAAACGATTTTTTAAAGGTTTATGATTAACAGGAATAGATTCCCAAGTTTTTCGCCCCATAATTACAGCATTTTTTTTATTTGGATCTACAGTCTTACTTGTAATTTCAAAAAAATGCTTCATATCTCCTTTTAAAATCCAAGGAAGAGAATCGTTTTTGCCAATACCCCTCTCAGAATCCATTGCCGCAATAATGCTAAATTGAATTTGCATTTTATAAATTTATAATTATTCCTATACCGCAACTTCAAATTTAATAAACGGTTCATGTTCATAATTTTCAATCTCAAAATCTTCAAATTTTAAATCAGCAAAAGATTTTTTAACGATTTTTAATTGACATAAAGGATGAGTCTCCCTTTTTAATTGCTCTTTCAACCCCTTAACATGATTCAAATATATATGAGCATCGCCAATAGTATGTGTAAAAATTCCAGGCTGAAGATCACATTCCTGTGCCACCATATGCATTAGACATGAATAACTGGCAATATTATAAGGCACTCCAAGCGCAATATCAGCGCTTCTTTGATAAAGCTGACAATCAAGCCTGTTATTAATCACGTAAAACTGAAATAGCAAATGACAAGGGGGAAGCCTCATATCAGGTAGATCAGCCACATTCCAAGCGCTAACAATAATTCTACGAGAGGCAGGATCATTTTTTATTAAATCTATCACGTTTTTGATTTGATCAATATGTCCGCCTTGATAATTTTTCCATTTTCTCCATTGATAACCGTAGATTGGCCCTAGTTCACCATCAGAATCCGCCCAGGGATCCCAAATTTTGGTATACTCCGTCAAATCATCGTTAATATTTGTAGAACCGCGCAAAAACCATAATAGTTCGCGCAAAACTGAACTGAAATTAACTCTTTTGGTAGTCATAAGAGGAAAACCTTTCCGCAAATCATATTTTCTCTGTATGCCAAAAACAGAGATCGTTCCAGTCCCCGTTCGATCACTTCGCCGCTCCCCTGTTTCCAAAATTTCCTGAACCAAGCTTAAATATTGTTTCATTTGTAATTTATAAAACAAATACAATCTATCTTTAAAATCCCCTTCTTTCAAGCTATTTGACAAAAAATTTTCATCAAATTAAACTATTAGCGTTTTACTAACAGTTAAACCCTATGAGAAATAATAAAGTCAAAATAACCTATATTTTCGGCAGTCAAAAAAAGAAAATTGAAACCGAAAAAGGTAAAACTATTTTGGAAACTTCCCATGAAAACGGCTTCCCTCAAGTATCAGCCTGCGGAGGCCTTGGCATATGTACAACCTGCATGTGCATCGTAAAAAAAAATCCAGAAAATTTAAACGGCATAACTTCTGCTGAAACAGACATGGGTTTTACAGACGGCATTCATAGACTCGCTTGCCAAGCCAGTATTAATGGCGATATAGAAATAGAATTGTAAAAAACCTTGACATTTCTTAAAAAAGAATTATAATTCAAGCCTTAATGATGGTTTTAACAAATTTTTTATATTCTAAATTTATTTTATGAGAGAAATAATATCTAATAGAATACTTGATGATTTAAGTGATACAGCTGAACGAGACACACAACATTCAGATTATATTTATATAACAGATGAAAATGGGAATGATCTTCCAACGGAAGCTCAAATAGAAGTTGAAGCAGGTGAAGCGGAAGAAGAAAAAGATAATGATGATGAATCAGGAACAGACGAAATAGATGGAGTGGAAGATAATGAATCAGAAACAGACGAAGCAGACGAAGCAATTATACAAAACCCACAACCAACCCCACGACCAACCCCACCTCCACCAGTAGGAGATCTTTCAGATGCTTTTAATCCAGAAGATCAACAATCATTACCAGCAGATTCCGCACCTCTCCTTACAGCCACTGCACCTACAACTCCTGACTCGCCAACAAAAACTCTAACGCCAGAAGCTACAACTAAACAAACAAGATTTAGTATGGCTAAAATTTTAGAATATTTATCTAATTTCTTTAAAGGCGCTCCTATTTCGAATTAAATTTCCCATCTTTAACTTTTACTCAAAAAAGCCTTTCAAATAATTTGAAAGGCTTTTTGAATTTTTATAATTTAATGTAAAATAAACATGTCATTTAAATCGTAATAATAAATTTTGCACCATATAAATAAAATATCCTCTCAAACTAAAAAACTCCCCTCCTCCCCCGGTATTTATAAATTTATCGATAAAGAAGGGCGGGTGCTTTATATTGGCAAAGCAAAAAATTTGAAAAAACGTGTTACTTCTTATTTTCAAAAAACTAAAGATCGAACCGTTAGAATTCAAAAAATGCTGGAACATGTTGCTGATCTTCAATATATTACTGTTGACTCTGAGCTTGAAGCAATTTTACTGGAGACAAATTTGATCAAAGAACTCAAACCCAAATATAATATTTTGATGCGAGATGACAAGAATTTTGTATATATAAAAATTCATCAAGACGATGATTTTCCGCGAATTTCTATTGTTAGAAAAATTGAACGAGACAAAGCTAAATATTTTGGTCCAAAAACTGCCAAATGGAAAGTAGAAAAAACTTTTGATCTGCTTCATAAAATTTTTCCATTTCGCAATTGCGGATTGCAGATTTTTGAAAAAGATGGAAATTTGGAAATCAAAAATAAAGTTATTAAATATCCTTGCCTTGAGTATCATATAAAAAGATGCTTAGCTCCCTGTATCGGCAATATTTCAAAAGAAGAATACAAAAAAATGATTGATGGGATCATTGACTTTTTGAGTGGTAGACATGAAACAATTTTGAAAAAACTTAAAGAAGATATTATGACAGCCGCCAGTGAAAAAAATTTCGAAAAAGCCGCTAAACTTCGTGATCAACTTTTTGCAGTTGAAGATATTATGGAAAAACAAAAAATTTCCTCCCCGGATCAAGTTGATCAGGATTTAATAAGTTTTGAAATTTATAAAGAAAATATTTACTTCAATATTTTCATGGTCAGAAATGGCAAATTAATTAATCAAGAAAATTTCATTTTTGAAAATAAAGGAGATTTAGAAAGTCTGCCTTCAGAAATTTATGAAAGTTTTATCAAACAATATTATGTGCAAACAGCTGATATTCCTAAAGAAATTTTGATTTCCGAAGAATTAGAAGAACAAGAATTTATTGAAAATTGGTTATCCAACTTAAAGGGCAATAAAGTCAAAATCACTGTCCCGCAAAAAGGAAAGAAAAATAAACTACTTGAATTATCTCAAAAAAATGCTGAAAATTTCACCAAACAAAATCAAATAAAATTTGAACAAGAAAAAGAAAGAACGCAGGGCGCTTGCGAAGAATTAGTCAAGATTCTAGGAGAAAATAATTTAGAAATAAAAAACAATGCCAAACGAATCGAATGTTACGACATCTCTCATTTATCAGGCACACACACTGTCGGCTCAATGGTGGTTTTTGAAAAAGGCAAAGCGAAAAATGCCGACTATCGCCATTTCAATATCAAATCTTTAGAAAAAGGACAAATTGATGATTTTAAAGCCATAGAAGAGGTTTTGGGAAGAAGACTAAAATATTTATCACAACAAACAAACAGATCCATCTGCCATAACAAATATCAAATTAGAAAAATAAAAAAATCTGAAATTTCAAAATTAATTAAAGATTTTAAAATCAAAATTGATATTCCAACAGAATCGACTGAATTTTTTACGATGAAAAATGACAAAAAAGAAATAATTGGACTAACCGCCTTAATTCAAAGAGATAAAAATCATTATGAAATCCTCCCCCCTACTCTTAATAAACCATATCAGCTTAAAAATTTCGAAGAAGTTTTAATTAACAAAGCGATTGAAGAATGTCCTTTAGACAATATTTATATTAATGCAGAAAAAAACAAAAAGGATTTTTATATTAAAAAAGGTTTCGAAGAACTCCAATTAACCCCCGAAATTTTTAACAAATCATCCGCCTTCGTTCTATCGCAGACGAACAAGCGAATCACGCTCATCTACAGCAAATCAAAACACACAAAAGACCAAGATGCTTCCTTTACCTCCATGCCTGATCTGATTATAATTGACGGTGGCAAAGGCCAACTTTCAAGCGCAACATTTGCTATGACATCATTAAATTTAAATATTCCAATGATTGCCTTAGCAAAAAAAGAAGAGGAAATTTATTTACCTGGTAGAGCCGCATTGTTTACCCGCCGTAGCTTTAGCGAAGGAGGGCAATGCGGCTCTACCAGCCATATATTACATTTACTGCAAAGAATTCGAGATGAAGCTCATCGCTTTGCCATCACCTTCAACAGACAAAAAAGAACAAAAAATTTAATCCATTAATTCAAAAATCGTAGGAATGCCCCATCGGGGCATTCCTACGATTTAATCCATTAATTCCTAACAATTCTACTATGTTAAAAATTCAAATTCAAAATGACCTTAAACAAGCCATGATTGAAAAAAATACAATCAAACTAAATGCTATTCGCGCTTTAAAAACAGCTATCATGCGCTATGAAACAGCTAAAGAAGCAAAAGAAGCTGATGATCAGGTTATCATTGATTTAGCTATAAAAGAAGTTAAACAGCGCAAAGATTCTATCGAGCAATTTGAAAAAGGCGGCCGAAGTGATTTAATCGAAAAAGAAAAAGCGGAAATAAAAATTTTGGAAAAATACTTACCTCAGCAAATGCCTGAAGAAGAAATAAAAAATTTAGTAAAACAAGCTATCGCCCAAACAAACGCAAGCTCCTCTCAAGATTTAGGAAAAGTAATGGGTGTCCTAATGCCAAAAGTAAAAGGTAAAGCCGATGGAGCGATAGTAAATAGAATTGTAAGGGAGGAATTAAATGGCTAAGATTAAGGATGAGATTAAGAATTAAGGAAAATTTACGATGTAATTTTCTGGTGCCGAGGGAGGGAATCGAACCCTCACAGAGTTGCCTCTACACGATTTTGAGTCGTGCGCGTCTACCAATTCCGCCACTTCGGCTAAATAAAGATTTACAAAATTTACTTTATATACCTAAAAACAAATTAGCAAGATTTATTTAGAATTTGACGCTTGTTATTTACATAAGCGCTATCGCCTTCAAAAATCTTGATACATCCTTATACCCTCTCTCTAAAGCTCTTTTTTGAATTTCAATTTTTTCTTCCTTAGTAACCCGAAATCTTATCACTGGCTCATTATTTTTTTCTTTTGGTTTTTGAGTCTCAATTATTAACTTCGGTAAACTAAAAACAATTCTAGGAATATCCTCATTCAAACACTCCATCGCTACTTCAGCAGATTTGCATTCAATATAAACACTCTCATTATGATATTTTTTGATCGTATAAAAATACTTTTTATTATTAACAGTAATCGCACAAGTGATACTTGATTTTTCCATTTGAAAATTTATAATGTAGCTACATTTTATCAAACTATAGCTACAAAATCAAAATTTTTTATAAAAATTATACGAAATCCCAAGTTTTTATCCTCAAAGTAAAGCCATAAAACAAGAAAAACATCATTTTTTATGATAAAATTCGTAAAGAAAAACATGTTAATTCAAAAAAATAAAAACTTTATTCTTTTTCCTTTTAAAAATGGATGACCAATTTCAAAATCGCTTCAATAAATTTACAAAAGAAGCTAAAGCGGCCTTAATGTATGCTCAAGAAAAAGCTAAATCAATTAACAGCAATTACGTTGGAACCGAACATATTTTAATGGGAATTTTACAACAAGCAAATTCTTTAGGAGCTTCAATTATAAAAGAATTCGGTGTTTCCAAGGAAAATGTCGAATTGGTTTTAAAGACAGTTGGACGCATTACTGGCGCGAATGCCAATGTTAATGTCGCTCAAGGCGGACTTAGCGGATTTGCAAAAAAAGTTATCGAAGAAGCCGTTAAATGCGCTCATGAATACAACCACTCTTTTGTTGGCACCGAACATTTATTATTTGCCATAGTCAACCAACAAAATACTGCGGCAACCGTAATATTAGAAAATATGAAAATACGCCCTGAAGACGTAAAAAACAGAATTATTCAAATATTTAACGAAATGCGAGGACCGCAAGGAGGAGCACCTAATATGCCTCATCCAATGATGATGAATCCTTTACAGTTTTTCTTAGATGGACTTCATGGAGTTTTGATTGGAAAAGCTCCGGATCAATATTTCCGAGACGATGAAAAACAAAACGAAGGACAACAACCTAGTCAGACAAAGAAAAAATCAAAAACCCCTGCTTTGGATTACTTTACTACAGATTTAGTTCAACAATGCCGAGAAGGTAAAATAGGACCGATTATTGGCAGAGGAAAAGAAATAGAAAGAGTAATTACCATTCTGCAACGTAAAAATAAAAATAATCCGGTATTAATTGGTGAACCTGGCGTAGGTAAAACAGCTGTAGCTGAAGGATTAGCTCATCAAATCGTAAAACAAGAAGTTCCTGAAAAAATGCTTAATAAAAGAATTTTATCTTTAACCATGACTGCTGTCGTGGCTGGCACAAAATATAGAGGAGAATTTGAAGAAAGAATCAAACAAATAATAGATGAAGCGTCATCTCAAGATGATGTTATTTTGTTTATTGACGAGCTTCATACTTTAATCGGAGCAGGTAGCGCAGAAGGAACTTTAGATGCGGCTAATATTCTTAAACCGGCACTTTCAAGAAATAAAATCCAAGTAGTAGGGGCTACAACTATTAATGAATATAGAAAGTATGTAGAAAAAGATGCGGCCCTAGAAAGACGCTTTCAGCAAGTTATTGTCAATGAAACAAATGAAGAGGAAACCTTACAAATTTTATTCGGCATTAGAGAATCTTTGGAGGATCATCACAATTTATGTATCGACGATTCTGCTATCAAAGCCGCGGTCAAACTTTCAAAACGATATGTAAATGATAGATTTTTACCTGACAAGGCTATTGACACCGTTGATGAAGCGGCGGCATTCAAAAGTATTTTTATCAAACCAAAAAGTTCAAAAATTCAATCTTTGCAAGAAAATTTAACAAAAATTACTCAAGACAAAGAAGCGGCGGTATCGAATCAAGATTATGAAAAAGCGGCTTTGCTTAGATCTGAAGAATTAAAACTGTTGGATGAAATTAACAATCAAAAAAAAGTCCATATTCCACGAAGCGAACGTTCAACAATTTCTGAAGAAGATATCGCTAAAGTAATTTCAAAAATCACCGGTATCCCAATCACAAAATTAGTTGAATCTGAAGTTAAATCACTAAAGAATTTAGAAGATCAAATAAAAGCACATATCGTTGGACAAGATGAGGCCATCACAGCCATTGCTCAAGCTATACGAAGAAGCAGAACCGGAATCGCTAATCCTAATCGTCCAATTGCTTCGTTTATCTTCTTAGGACCTACCGGAGTAGGTAAAACAGAAATCGTCAAAACCCTTGCCCGTGAAGTTTATAATGACGAAGAAGCTTTAATAAAAATTGACATGAGCGAATTTATGGAAAGGCACAATATGTCAAGGCTAACAGGCACAACTGCCGGATATGTAGGTTATGAAGAAGGCGGACAATTAACAGAAATGGTAAGACGTAAACCTTATTCAATCGTACTATTTGACGAAGCCGAAAAAGCCCATAAAGACGTACTCAATATGCTTCTTCAGATACTAGAAGATGGACATTTAACTGACGGGAAAGGACGAAAAGTAGATTTTAGGAATACTGTAATTATATTAACTTCCAATATCGGAGCTAGAGCCTTAACTGAAAAAGCCGCTTCAATCGGGTTTAAACTGCCAAAAAACGAACTTGAAAAAGCTGAAGAAGCTTTTGAAGATAAGAAAAAACAAGTTTTAGATGAATTAAAAAAGGAATTAAATCCTGAATTCATCAATCGAATGGATAAAATTATTGTTTTCCGTCCATTAACTCACGATATGATTAAAAGAATCGTAGAACTGCATTTAAAAATGCTTGAAAATAGATTAAAAGACCGCAATATAAAATTAGAAACTATGCCCACCGCTTTAGATTATTTAGCGGAATTAAGCTACGATCCTGATTTCGGAGCCAGACCAGTAAGACGAAAATTGGAAGAAATAGTAGAAAATCAAATAACTGACGGTATTTTGGAAGGAAAATTTAAAAATAATGACACGCTGATAATCACAAAAAAGAAAGATCAAATTGTATTAGAAACAAAAAAAATGAAAAAGACTTTGAAAGAATAACAAACAAATCTTATTGTGCACATTGCTCAGCTAAATTTTTTATTTCTACTTGCAATTCTTGTATTTGACTTTGCAAATCAGCTGGGTCAAGAGATTGTAATTTTTCTTTTATCGCTTCCTTGTCAGTTTCATTATTTTCAAAATTCGTCTTTATTTCCTCAATTTTCGTTTTTAATTCAGTAATTTTCGCTGAAATTTCTGTTGTATCTACTTCGCATTGTTCTGCAATTTTTGACACTGCTTCGTCAGCTTTTTCCATGATTAATTCTGAATTTTCAACAATAAAACTTTGGAAAACCAAAACTGTTTCTTGAAATTTTACTACTAAATCTTCCTGAATCTTTTTTAAATCACTTAAACTACTAGCTGAATTTAAAGCCTCCATTTGTTCATTTAAAAAGTCTTCTAAAGTAGAAATTTCTTCTAAAATCAGGTCCGTCATTACTTCATTTAGATTTTCATTAGTAGCGTTCGTCACTTCTTCTTTGACTTGTTCAATAATTATCAATCCCTGACTTAATCCTTTATTCAAAATTTTATAAGCTGTTTGGAAAACAATATTTACAGCTTCGTCTTTCACTTCTTGCGGAATATTTCCTTGGACTTCCTCAATTTTATTTTGCAACTCTTCATCATTTATACGAGTCCCAATAGTTTGATTTTTAAAAGCCGCAAAAGAAATTGAAGAAAGAATAAAAAGTAATACAATACTTAATAAAGTAATAATAAAAGATTTTTTAAACATAATAATAAATTTAAGAATTTAAGAATTTAATTAGTCTCTGCCTCTTCAATTTTTTCCGCTTCTTCTTTCAAAGAAGTTACTGTTTCAACAATTTTACTCAAATTTTCCAATTGACTTACGGCTTCTTCTAATTGTTGAACTTCTGCTGGCACAACATTTTCTTCAACTTTTTCACCGCAACCAGAAAATAATATAAGAAGAAAGAGGAAAGAAAAAAATAAAGAGCAAAAAGAATTTTTGAACATAATTTTAAATTTTAAATTTTTTAAACTATATTTATTGTAATCAAATTATTTATTTAAGCAAGGGCTCGTAAATAAATAACTTTCTTATAGATAAGACTCAGTAAGCGTTTAGATTTGGCTTTTCTGATTGAGCGAAATTGGAGGCATAGCCTAAGCTATGGTGAGAATTTCGCGATTGAAGAAAAGTCAAAGATAAATGCTTATGGGTCTTAGATATAAAAGTTATTTATTTACGAGCCCTAGTTTTTTAAAAACAGGATGATATTGCTATCATCCTGTTTATCTCCCGACTTTATACCTATCGTGATTTTTTATTTTTGTTTTTTTGCGATTCTTAAATCAAACTTTTTAAAAAATAATTTAAGAAAAAATTTTTGTTGAATTTGTTTTTGTTTTTTTGAATTCACCTCTTAAAGTTAATAAAAACTTTTTAAAGTGAGCTTTATTGACAGGTGGAGCCCTTAAGTAAACTAGATTTCAGTTGCTAGATTCTAGATCCTAAAGTCTAGTGTAAACTTCGGGGAGTCGCTTTTCAATAAAGAAGGGAGCTTTAGGAGGAAAAATTTTACCCGCCAGAACTTCGGACTGGAATTATTTTCTTAAAGTCCCCCGCTTTATTTTTAAATCTTTTAATTATACATTTTTTATGATTAAATTTCAATGATAGAAATTTTTTTCTTTTTATTTTTTACTCTTTTGAACGGCAAACTTTATCTTATTGTTGGTCCCTCAGGCGCTGGAAAAGGCACTATAATTAAAGCAATTAAAGCTAAAATGCCTGAAATTATTTTTCCTATTTCTTGCACAACAAGGCCAATGCGTCCAAATGAAAAAGAAGGTGAAGTCTATAATTTCATCTCAAAAGAAGATTTTTTAAATAAAATTGAAAAAAATGAATTTCTTGAATGGGCGCATGTACATGGAAGAGATAATTTTTACGGAACACTCAAAACTCCAATCTTAAATGCTTTAAAAAAAGACAAAAAAATCTTAAGGGAAGTTGATATACAAGGCGTAGAATCAATCTCAAAAATAATTTCAAAAAATAATCTCTGCACAATTTTCATTACTGTTCCTGATTGGGAAACTTTGCAAAACAGGATCCTTCGAAGAGCAGAAATGTCTCAAGAGGAACTTGAAAAACGTAAATTAAGCTATATCAAAGAAATGGAATTTACCAAAGAGTGTGATTTCGTTGTCCACAGCCTAGAAGGAAAAATCAACGAAGCAGTTGAGGAGGTTTTGAGAATAATAAAGTGAAATTTCTTCTGAATTTCTATATCGGAACCTCAATTTCTTTGATAAAATATCATAGCTTTTAAATTATTTTGCTATTAAAACATGAGAAAAATTTTCAAAATTATCTTCCTAACTATATTTGTTTTTTCTTTATCAATCACTCCCATTTTTGCTGAAGAAACTACAGAACAGGATGAAAATGCATCAGAAAACATTACTGAAATTACAAAGACTATTGTGCCTATAATTATTTCAGAAGATTCTGTGCCAATTGCAAAGAAAACAGTTTTTTATGGTTCTGATTCAAAATTAATTGAAGATTCTGATGCCGAGCCTTTATTTCAATGGGATTTTGGCGATGGATCAATGATCGAAACAGGAAAAGAAGTTTTTCATGAATTTATAAGTAGCGGTAAATATATAATCAGCCTCACCATTACTCAAGGAAACGATCAAGAAAAAATCAGCAAAGAAATCTTCGCTTACGAGAGAAAAACAGTTTTGATCACTGATCAAATGAATGAAAATAATTTTATTATTGACCAAGCCGCAAGAAATGGCGTTTTTCTTACTTTAATTACGGCTGTTGGCGAAGATACTGATTTTTTAACTCAAGAAAAACTAACTCAACAATTAGTCGCAAAATCTGATTTACTAAAATCAGCTGATATGATTATGTTTTACACTACTTCATCTATCGGACTGCAGGCCTTCACAAGCTACTTTTCAACTATTAAAAATACTGAACAACAATTTGATCTTACAGAAAAATTATTAATCAAAATCAGCGATATGAAAATGAGCTTAAGCGCAAAATTAACTCAACAATCATTTGAAGTTTTGGAACCTAAATTTATACTTTTAACCAGAAAAGAAGCTTTTAATCCTATTTTCGAAGCTAAAGATATACTTCAAATTTTAAATGGTTTAGAGAGTCGAGTAATCGAATACAAAATTATTGACAAAAATAGCCGACCATCAAATATTTTACTGCTTTCAAAATTATCAACATATTTTATTTTAAATGGGATACCATCAAGCACTATTTATTTAATTTTAGCTTTCCCATTTATTACTTTTGTCATTGCTTTTGCTAGACAGGTAATAGGAATTTCAACCTTTGGAGTGTATGCACCAGCATTAACAGCTCTTTCGTTTCTTATTTTAGGTTTTTATTTTGGTATTACCGTACTTTTTGTAGTTATTGGAGTTAGCTATATTATTAGAAGATTGTTAAATAAAATTGAGCTTCTATATATTCCAAGAGTTAGCCTACTCCTATCATTTATTAGCTTATCATTTCTTGTCATTATTTGGTCTGTCTTATACCTTGGTAGTCCAATTAGTATTTCACTTGCGATTTTTCCAATGCTAGTAATGTCAACAATTTCTGAAAAATTCACTTCTGCTCAAGCCGAACAAGGATTTACCAATGCTTTAATCAGTACTTTTGAAACGGTAATTATTGCTACCGTTGCTTACTCTGTTGTTGCTTGGCAACCAATAATTGATCTGTTGACTGGTCTTCCTGAACTGGTCATTCTACCTTTAATCGGAGATGTTATCGTGGGAAGATTTTCCGGACTGAGATTAACCGAATATTTCAGATTTAGAAGTATATTAAGCGAAGGAGCAGAAGAAGAATAAATAATGAAAATAAGAAAAAATATAATTAAAATCGCGCCTGCTTTCAATTTTTCATTTTTTATATGTCTTTCCTCTCAAAATCCAAAAACATTCTTGGCATAAATGCGCGAAATTTACTTTATATTGCTAAGTATAATTCTTCTGCTAATAAACAATTTGCTGATGATAAAATCTTTACAAAAAATTTTTTACAATCAAGAGGAATTGGCGTAGCAAAATTATACTATGTTATCAATAGCCACGAAGAATTAAATAAATTTAATTTCAGCTCATTACCTACGAACTTTGTTATTAAACCTAATAAAGGATATGGAGGTAGTGGAATTTTAGTAATAAAAAATAAAAAAGATAATATTTTTATACAAATAAACGGTCATCCCTTAAATTTATATCATATTTATAAGCATTGCGCTGATATTATTGATGGTAAATACGCGATTTCAGGACTGCAAGACAAAGTCGTTATTGAGGAAAGATTGGAACAACATGAGTATTTTGAAGAATTATCATCAAAAGGCTTACCTGATGTACGAATTATTGTTTTTAATCTTATACCAGTAATCGCGATGTTAAGATTGCCGACAAAAGAATCTGAAGGTAAGGCCAATTTACATCTTGGAGGCATAGGTGTTGGTCTAGATATGGGAAGTGGGAAAGGCAATTTTGGAGTACGATATAATCAATTTATCCGTAAATTGCCTAATGGTAAAAGAATCAATGAAATAAAAATTCCAAAATGGGATGAGATTCTATTCACAGCCGCGAAAATTCAGCACGTAACAGGTATTGGATATTTAGCTGTAGACCTTACGCTCGTTAAAACTGAAATAAAAATTTTGGAGGTAAATGCTAGAGCTGGCTTAGCCATACAAATAGCTAATAAAGAACCTTTAAAAGCCAGACTTGAAAAAATTACTGATTTAAAAGTTATCGGTCCAGAACAAGGTGTGGAAATAGCTAAAACGCTTTTTTCTCAGAAATTAATTCCAGATAAAAACGGAAAAATAAAAAAGGAAGTGATTGGACTTTATGAGCCTATCCTAGTTTTAGGCGATAAAAATATTAAAGCCATAGCCAAAATTGATCTTTATAATAAAGAAAATTTTATTAATAAAAAGATTTTTAATAAAGCCGATGATTCAATAACTGATATCATTATAAAAGGTCATAGACTGAAATTACCTTTTAAAACTATCGATTTAAAAAAAGAAAATTATGATTTAATCATTGCTGGACAATATTTAAAAGATTTTCTAATCGACCCAAATGAACAAGAATTAAAGAGAAAAGATTCTCTTAGAGACTTAGATGAAAAAATTATTTTAAACATAGATAAAAAAATAACAGATATAGAAAAACAAATTAAATTTTTAAGTTATTTTAGGCCGCTTAATTTAACTGAAGAAAAAGAAATATTCTTCAAAAATCCTATTGTTTCGCCTTCATTTATTTATAAAGATCTTACTATTGATTGCCATGCAATAAAAAAAGACCTACATAGAATTCCAAAAGAAGCAGAACATCCTTTATTGCCACTTTATCTAAAAAAAGCAGAAGAACTGGAAATAAAATTAAATATAATTGAAGCTAGAAATTCTCAAGAATTAGGAAATTATTCGGAACAATTATATGGAAAAATTAATTATTATATATACAAAGATGCTCTTGAATACATTGAAAAATATCATTTTAAAGAAGATGAATCGAAAATTTTGAATACAAAACAAATAATTAAATACCTCAAAGAATATTTAAAAGAAAAAAAACTCTCAGAATGGAATATCAAAATCCTCGAAGATTCCCCTTCCGACATTCAGGTAAATAAAAAACACAGCGTATTTTTAAAAAAAGATTCTAAATTTACTGAAAATAGATTAAAAGCCATTATCGTACATGAAATTGAGACGCATATTTTTCGCCTTGAAAACGGAAGAAGACAGAAATATGGTTTATTCGAGATTGGAACTCCGGGATACTTAGAAACAGAAGAAGGATTAGCTATTTATAATCAAGAAAATTTAAATATCCCTCTCGGAGGAAAACATATTAGATTTGCTATGGCGGCAATTGCTATTTATTTAGGTAAAAAAATGACTTTTTGCGAATTATTTCATTATCTTAAAGCAACATTTCATCTTAACGATGACTTAGCTTGGAAAATTTGTGTTAAAACAAAAAGAGGTCTAAATGACACGAAAATTAAAACTTCATTTACAAAAGATATTGTATATTTTACTGGTTATCAAAAAGTTAAAAACTTTTTAGAAAACGATACGGAAAATAAAATCAAACAACTTTATAGAGGAAAAATCACAATTGAAGATATAAAATCGTTAAAAGATTTTGAAATGAAAGAGGCAAAATTATTACCAAAGAGACAATAGACCTAGGAGCCGTAACGAAATAACTTTAATTCTTCACCGTAAATACTGCTCCAAATTGTGGCAAATTATTTATAACTACAGGTCTATTATTATCATCAATTGCTATAATGTCATCTTTAGATAATATGCCTATTTTGTATGCGCTATTAATGGGTGCAGATGCAATATCGGCATATACAGATATTGTTTTAGTATAACCATTTAATATTCGTGTCGCGAGAAGATCGCAGTTCATTTTAGCTGAAGTACCATTAATTAAATCTTGTTGTAATTTATCAAGGCTACATAATAAAAGATTATCGTTTCTATCATAAACTTTTATATTTTGAAAATATTTAACATTACCAGTAATATCTGGAATAAATGTAAAAGAAATATTTGATAAATTTATTTTACTAACCTCATTTGCATCTAATGCGAATTGACCTAATAATATATGAGTTTGGGTTTGACTTATTTCACTACTAGGATTATTTGGAGAATTCTCAACTACAAATAATGTAGCCTCAGATATCTTCATAGGAGCACCGATCGGCTCCCCTGTAACATCTTCAGAGTCAACTCTTGTACCAGTATCAAAATATTCAAAATAATATTCATTTGAAGTTGATTCATTTAAATTTGTTAATTTCACTTTAAATTCTTCATCTTGTGTAGCTTCTTCAGTTAAATCCAAGGCAACTTTAATTGATTTATTATCATATGTATATAACATTACCCATTGATCATTAAATTGATATTTAACATTATTTACATTGCAAGAATTTTTTGAAAAATCAAAATAAATATCGCTAGCAGAAATTGTTAGTGGCTGAATTATTGTTTGTGTAATTTGAGTTTCTACGCCATCAAGATCAGAATAAGAGTAAAGTTTAATATTTTGAAATTTTGCAATAATTGCATTTGTTACATTTTCTTGAGTACAATTAGATATAGTAAAAGTGGCTATACCATCACTTAGTGTTTTTAACTTATAATCAAATTTAACTGTGAATTTATTTACTTTTACATCATATGCTCCTCTAACATCAATATAGAAAGGAGATATATCTTTTGTATTGGGCAAATAAGTGATAGATGATGGAGAAAATGAACTCAAAGAAAAACTCATTCCACCATCTGATATGGTATCAATACTTAAATCCTTTTTTCCTAAATTATTACTATTTACTAAAGTTTTACAATCCAAAGCATTAGGCTCGTCAATTTCATTTGTTACTTGATTAGTAGTATCAATACAAGCGTATACAGTAAAATCTTTCGAAGGTAATCCTACTATTTGTAAAGTGGATATGCCTCCAGCTTTTAAGAAATTTTTATTAGCAAGAGTTGACCATGAATATTTCATTTGTTTATATAAACTGCCATCACTATTGTTGTATACATATATATAAGTTTTACCTAAAGTCTTTTCATCTATACTAACATCACCTACATTTGCCTGTTCAACTCTAAGTTGAAATTTAGATCCATATAAATATATATTACCAATTTTTAAATCAGGCTGATTCGCCGCGTTTATTATATTTATATTAGACAAAAAAAGTACTGAGAATAAAGAAACTTTTATAAAAGTTAATAAATTTCGTCTCAACATATTGAAAACATTAAATTATTAAAACACTAAAACATTTTAGAGCATATTACTTATTTTACATTTGTCAATTTTTTAAACAGAATTTTTCTCAAACACCCTCAAAATCTCCCCTATCTGCTCCTCCAATTCTGAAGTTAAATCGATCTTGATAGGCAAAAGCATCTCTTGCCCATTTGGTAATTTCAATTTCACTGATCTGGTTGAACCATGATTTTCTTTTAAAACTTTTTTTAACTTATTCATGTTTTCTATTGATAAATTTTCTGAAATTTCAATTAAGTATATATCGCTTAGCTCTTCATTTTTCAAATTTTCAACTTGATGATTATTTTCTTCATTATTTAAATCTTCATCAAATTTCTCATTAACTGCTGAAACAATTTCTGCTTCCTCAAAATTTACCGTCCCTCGAAAATCAATTTTTTCATCCGAATTATATATTCCTCGTTCCTGCGCATTTTGAATCATTGACTGCAATGAGACTGCCTTAGCGCTATTGCAAGAATATTGAACTTTATCGCCTCTAATATCCAATTTACCCTCCATCAAAATCACCTCATCTTCTTTAAAAATCGGTCCGATACTTTTGTAATATTTTGGAAAAACTACCACTTCAATTCTGCCAGAAGGATCTTCAATAACAAAAGTCAGCATCAAATCATTTGTTCGAGTAATAATTTTTCTCAAATTACTAACAATCCCTCCTAATTTAATATTTTTCCCCAAATCAATTTTGACTAAATTACCAATTAATTTCACTTTTTGCTGAAAATATCTACCAAGTCCACGAAGAGGATGCCGACTAACATATATACCTAAATAAGCTTTCTCTCTTCGCAATTTTTCAAATTCAGTTGCTTCTAAAGCGTTATTAAGTTTAAGACCACAAATCCTATCGGCTTCTTCAGGATTCATCAGTCCAAAAATATCAGCCTGTCCGTTTGTTAAAGAATCCTGCTCGGTTTTAGCGAATTTTGAAATCACATCTATACTGGCGGCAAGTTGATTTTGCTCTCCTAAACTATCCATTGCTCCTGAAAAAATTAAAGCTTCTAAGGTTTTTTTATTTAAAAAATTTGAAGGCACACGCTTAGCAAAATTAGCAATATTTTCAAATTTACCCTCCTCTTCTCTGATTCTAATCATTTCACGCGCTGTATTTTCACCAAGTCCTTTGATCGCACAAAGTCCAAATCTAATGGTTTTATTATCAACCGCTGTAAAATGAGCTCTTGATTCATTAATTGAAGGAGGTAAAACTTTTATATTCATGTTTTCGCATTCATTAATTTCAATTGCCACCCGATCAGTATTTGAACTATCGGCAGAAAGAAGAGCAGACATAAATTCTGCTGGAAAATGAGTTTTTAAATATGCTGTTTGATAGGCAATCATTGAATAACAAGCCGCATGAGCTTTATTAAACCCATAACCAGCAAAAGGCTCAACTACCTCATCAAACATTTTCGTAGCCAAAGATTTAGAGTGACCCTGCTTAATTGCTCCATCAATAAATTTTTCTCTTTGGGCGGCTAATTCTTCAGCAATTTTTTTACCGATAGCGCGTCGAAGCAAATCAGCTTCTCCTAAGGTAAATCCCGCGAATTTCTGAGCTATTTGTAAAATTTGTTCTTGATAAACCGCAATTCCATAAGTTGGCTTCAAAATTTCTTTCAAAGATTCATGAAGATATTTAACTTCTTTAATCCCATGCTTACCCTTTATATAATCAGGAATAAACTGCATTGGCCCAGGACGATACAGTGAATTCATCGCTATTAAATCTTCAATTTCAGTAGGTTTTAAATCTTTTAAATATCTCTTCATACCGGAAGATTCGAACTGAAACACTCCAGTAGTTTCACCTTTTTGAAAAAGCTCAAAGGTTTTTTTATCAATTAAAGGAATTTTATTAATATCAATTTCTTTATTATGAGTTCTCTTAATAATTTTAATTGTATCTTCAATAATACTTAAATTGCTTAAACCCAAAAAATCCATTTTAAGCAGTCCTAATTTGTCAATTGGCTTCATTGAATATTGAGTTACTATCCCCTCCTTATCACCAACTGCTCTTTGAATCGGAGTATGATTTATCAAATTATCAGGCGAAATTACCACGGCACAAGCATGCGTTCCCACGTTACGAACAGACCCTTCAAATTTTATCGCTGTATCTAAAATTTTCTTAGCATCAGCGTCATGTTCATAAGCATTTTTAAGTTCTAAAGCTTCTTCTAAATATTGTTTTAAAGGCTTATATCTCCCTAAAATCGGATCAGGAACCATCTTAGCAATTTTATCAACTTCTCCATAAGAATATCCCAGGACTCTTCCAGCATCACGAATTGCCGCTTTTGCCGCCATAGTTCCAAAAGTAATAATCTGCGCGACTTGATCCTCACCATATTTTGATACCACATAATCCAAGACCTCATCACGTCTATAATCAGAAAAATCAATATCAATATCAGGCATAGAAATCCTTTCTGGATTTAAAAATCTTTCAAAAATAAGACCATAACTTAAAGGATCTAAGGTAGTTATATCTAAACAATAAGAAATAACAGATCCAGCCGCGGATCCTCTTCCAGGACCGACAACAATACCTTTATTTTTCGCGAACGCAACAAAATCCCAAACAATTAAAAAATAACTGGCAAACCCCATTTGATTAATAACCTTTAACTCATATTCCAACTGAATCAAAGCTTTTTCTTGTTCTCCTTTAGGATATTTTTTATCAAGACCGACAAGACAAAGTTCTTTTAAGTAATCTTCCACTTTTTTACCATCAGGAGCATAAAATTTTGGCAATAAAGATCTCCCAAATTCTATTTCAAAATTAATTTTTTCCGTTATTTTTTCTGTCATTTGCAAAGCAGAAGGACAAAACTCAAAAAGCTTTTGCATTTCCTCTTCTGATCTTAAAGAATAATTCCCCTGCAATTTATTTATATTTTCATCATGCACAACCTGACCTTTTTTGATACATGTAAAAGCGCAGTAAGCGGAATAATCTTCTTTTTCAACATAAAGGCAATTATTTGTCGCTACTAAAGAAATTTTATTTTGATCAGCGAATTTTAAAAGTTTTTCATTAATTTCAGCCGTCAAAGTATCTTCAGGATGATTTTGAATTTCCAAGAAAAAATTTTCTTCCCCAAATATTTTCTTATATCTTTCCACTGCTAATAAAGCTTCTTTCTCTTTATCATTCAAAAGTTTACGGGAAATTTCTCCCCATCTCCATGAAGCTATACAAATAAGACCCTCCTTAAATCTTTCCAAAAGTTCGAAATCAATTCGAGGCACATAATAAAAACCCTCTAAATTAGCTTTACTTACCAATTTTAATAAATTTTGATAACCATCCTGATTTTTTACTAATAAAATCACACTATATCTTTTATTTTCAGGACTTTTATCAAATCGACCTAAATCAGCAATTCCTATATCACATCCAATAATCGGTTTTATATCATTTTTTTTACATTCTTGATAAAATTCTATCGCTCCATAAAGTGCGTTAAAATCAGTAATAGCTAAAGCACGAAACCCAAGCTTCTTAGCTCTAGTCACATACTCAGAAGGCTTCCCTAGAGCATCAAGAACACTATAATGTGTATGAACATTTAAATGAGTAAACATATTAAATAAGAAATGGAAAATGAGAGCTAAAATTAATCACCCTGTATATAAATATTCGTACTTTGCTCCAAGAATTCATTTAAATTAACAAAAAATTTCCCCACTACAGGCAAATCAATTAAGATTGCAAAAACATAACTTATTACTGCCAAAACAATAGCCGCACCGAACAAAAATCCAAGTCCTCGTGCTGTACCCGCGAGTAGATTCGTCCAAAAGATACGAAAAGGATGAGAAAGATAAGTCGCGTATTCTTGCAAACCAACCCTGCTTAATTTATCAACAGTTTGGATTAATTCATCCTCAACTTTTGAAAATTCCGATGATTTAAGTCTACTTCCAGTTAATTTATCTACATTATTATCATTTTTTTTAAGATGTTTTTTAGAAACTTTTTTTTGATTTTGTTTAGTTCTCACTTTAACTGTAGGCATAAAGAAAGAAAATAAAAAATATTTAAATCTAAAATAATACTACATGTTTATAGTGATGATTTGCAAATTTAAGATAAATTATATGAATTTTTTATATTTTTTTTATTATATGTAAAAAACATTAAGAAAGTGTATATTTCGCACCTTTTTTATCACCGTGTTTTTTAACCAAACCTTTTTTAACTAACTCTGCTAAATAACGCTGAGCTGTACGTTTAGAAACAGTTAAAATATTCTCAATATCAATACTTGAAATGCTATACATTTCTTGTGCAAAATCTAATATTTGTATTTCTGCTTTCGAAAGGATAATTTTTTTCTTTGTAACTCTTTTCAAATATAAAAAAGGGCGGATTTTGTCCATAACTAACTCCATTTCTGACAAAAAACCTTGCACAAAATATTCCAGCCAATTAGTTAGTTGATTTTTAGTTCTTTCTTCATAATTCTTACCAAGATGGATTGCTTTATAATAAGCAGGACGATTAGTATTATAATAATTTTCCAAAGCAAATAATTTACGAAAATCATATTTAGCGGTATATAAAATCAAAGTTGCAAGAAGCCTAGCGCTACGACCATTTCCATCAACAAAAGGATGAATAGCGGCAATCTCCGCATGAGCAACACCAGCTATAATAATTGGAGATAATTGTTGTTTTTGTGATTTATCTATCCAGTTGCATAAATTTTTAACCAATACGGAGATATTTTTATAATCTGGCGCTATGTAACGAATCTCTTGAGATATAAGAGTTCTAGAAACTACATAAACTGGCTCTTTGCGATACTTACCACTACGATTTAAAGGAAGGATATTAGCACTTAAAAGACCATGAATTTTCAAAATATCTTTTTCACTGATTTTTGATGATTTTTTCTTAGAAATCCAATCTAACGCTTTTTTATAATTTTTTACTTCATATATTTCTCTTACTTCCGCTATTATTTTTTTACCAGATAACACTTTTTGAATTTCAAATTCATTTAAAGTATTACCTTCAATAGCAGTAGAATGATGAACCATACTCAAAACAGCTTCTCTTTTGAGCCTATATTCTTCTTTAGGATGAATTGGACAATTTGTTATTTTTTCTCGAATAACCTCAATACGATTCAAATCATTGAGCATTTCGGACGTGATAATAAATTTTGGATTAAACATGAAAACATGTCGCTTAAAATGTCGTTTATTTGTCGTTAATATGATAATCTTTATATTAAAACTTAGCAAATTTAAAATAATCACAGTATTTAAATCCTAATTCTCAAAATATCTCTTACCTTATCTAGTGTAATATCTAAATGTTCACCTAAGTTCCATTGCCTTTTTTCAAACCTTGCAACAATTTCATCAATAACAGTTAAAGAAACTTTATAGTCACTTAAACAAAAGAAATAATTACATGTTTTAAATCAAAAGTAACAACACCTGGGTTTGCCTCATTATCACTTTTAAATTTAGCAGTTTTCACTATTATTACTTTTCTTGACCAATCAATACGTACAATGAAACATTCTTCTCCATCAATATATATTTTAGTATCTTTTTCTACATCTTTTAATAATATTTTATTTAATTTAAACCTTGTATTACCACTTAATTGATCTGCTAATTCTTTAGAATCAAATTCAAAACAATCTTCCCTTCTATCACCATTTCCTACTTTTCTTCTTATTTCGGCACGTAACCTACTTACACATTTATGAATACCTTTTGGCATTGTTCTTCCATATTTTTCTTCTATTTTTTCTAGTTTACGTCTTATTTCTTCAAGAGATCGATCACTTCTCATAAAAGGAGATGCTTCTTTATTTAGTTTTAAAGGGTAATACCCTGTTTTTCTAGGCTCATCTGCCGAAACTTTTTTAATATCTTCAATTGCTCTTTTATCACGACATCTCATTTTAAAAAATTTTAAAAATTTAGATTTTAAGATAAGATTGTTTTTATTTATTGTCAAATTTTTACTAATTCTCTTTTCCCTTCTCAAGTGACTTCATATCTTTTTCGCTAGTTGCAGGAAATTCTATAACAGTTAAAAAGACCTTATTTTACATAAAAATCAAAAAAAGTCAAAATAAAATTCTAACTACCGCCACAATTGCCGCTGTTTCCGTTCGTAAAATTCTTTTTCCTAAAGACATAAATCTGAATTTATCTCCAAAACTTTTCACAAGTTCAATTTCTTTATCGCTAAACCCACCCTCCGGTCCAATGAAAATATTAATTTTTTTATTCCTAATTTTCAGTTCTTTTAACTCAATTTTTAGCTTCCTCTCATAACACACCACCCCTCCCCCATTTTCCGCCGCAGATTTCAAAGCTGATTCAAAATTTAGCTCTTCCAAAAGCTCAGGCACAATACCCCTTTCCGATTGTTCTGCCGCTTCTTTAATTATTTTCTCTAAACGTTCTTTTTTAGGCAAAAAATCTCTTTGGCATCTTTCAGTAATCACTGGAACAAAAGCTTTGACCCCCAATTCTGTACATTTTTGTAAAATTAATTCAAATTTATCTAAACTTTTAGTGATCGCCTGATATAAAACTATTTCTTGCTTCTCCTCATTTAAATTTTCTTTTTTATTCAAAATTTTGGCTGAAATTTTATTTTTACTAAATGAAATCAACTCTGATTCATATTCAAATCCTTTATTATCTAAAAAAACAACAAGATCGCCTTTTCTTCCCCTCAAAACATAAGCAATTTGCGCAATTAAATCTTTATCTTCAATAATAACTAAATTTTGTCGAAAGCTTTGTTCAGAAACAAAAAAACGATGAATAGTCATAATAAAATTTAACAATATTTCTTTTTAGAAAACTATATCTAAAATATAAAAATAAAACAACGCCTCAAACTCGTAAATAATAATTTGAAAGATTTTTTGAAAATAAGGTAGAATATTCGTGGTTCGTTATGAGTTATGAGTAATTAGTAAAGAGTAATGAGTAAAAAGTAAAAAGTAATGAGTAATTAGTAATGCGCCTGCCTGAATCAAAGTTATGCAAAATATATTTTTCTAAAAAACGCAAAACCTACTTTTCTTTCCCAACTTGCCCGTCCGTAGTGAAACGAAGGCGGGTTACCATTTCCCAACTTGCCCATCCGTAGTGAAACGAAGGCAGGTTACCATTTCCCAACTTGCCCATCCGTAGTGAAACGAAGGCAGGTTACCCATCCCCTCATTACTAATTACTAATTACTAATTCCCAATTCCCAATTCCCAATTACTAATTACTAATTACTTAAAATTACATATCCCCGCCCACACACTTTAATTAGACTAGCGTAACAATATACAAATGCGGGGATGACATTTGTCCCCATCCATTCACAATTCATAATTTATAATTTTCCTATCCTTTGTCCTTTATCTTAAAAAAAGTCCAATCTGACTACAACAAAATTGCCAAAAGTTTCTCTGAAACAAGAAATAAACCTTGGCCTGAATTTGAATTATTATCAAAAATAGCCTTCAACAAAAAATATTATCCTAATCCTGATCATGACCAAAAAGGATATTCAGAATCGAATTCCGAATTCCAAATACTCGATCTAGCTTGTGGGAATGGCCGCCTTTTTGATTTCTTAAATTCTAAATTTTCTAAATTAATCTACACCGGCTTCGACAACTCAATCGAACTCCTCGCCCAAGCCAAGCAAAAATACCAATTACCAAATTTCCAATACGGCGACATCCTCGAAATTTCCTCAGAAAATGCTAAATTCGATCAAATCTGGTGCATCGCCGCCCTGCATCACATTCCAAAAAAATATCATCAAAAAGCTGTCAAAGAAATGCATCGTGTTCTCAAACAAAACGGCATTCTCGTCCTAACGGTCTGGCAACTTTGGCAATGGAAATATTTTAAATATATTATTAAATCTTTCCTAAAAAATCCGTTTCGAACAAAAAATTTATTCATTCCTTGGCGTAAAGGCGATACAAAAGTTGATAGATACTGCTACGCCTTTACCTTAAAAGAATTACAAAAAACCTTTCAAAAATCAGGATTTGAAATTATTGACTGCTTTTCAAGCTATAAAGGTAAAAAAATTAAGCCTTGGTGGAAAGGATTTAATTTATGTTTGGTTTGTCAAAAAACTTGCGAAAGTTAGAAAGTTAAACTATAATTAAAGTTAGAAAATTACTTTTTTTCTTTATTCTTTTTTCTAAAAAAATATGCTAATAGATATCAAACAAAAAGCGCAAGTAACTATACCCAAAAAAGTAATGGACAAATTAGGACTGCAAATTGGAGATAAAGTAGAAATAGATACAACTGATTGCCAGATAACTATCACTCCCGTTGTTATAGTACCAAAAGATCAGTTTTGGTTTTATAGTAAAAGATTATTCAATGAGCTAGATATAGAGATGACAGGAGAAAATTTAGAAAAAGAAATGATAAAAACAGGTTACAGCAAAGAGTATGCTAAAAAACATGCTGAAGCATATAATAAATTTTTATCAGCACAAAAAAACAAAAATTTAACTTCTTGGTAAAATGATAAACAAAATCTTCACGTCACCAGAAGTTAATAAATATCTAGAGAAGCATAATCTTATTCAATATTTCAAAAAATCAGTACAAAAATTAAAAAATGAACAAAACACGGGATTAGATTTTAAAAAACGAGAACCGAAATCATTAAATATTTGGTCTTTTCGAATAACTAAAAAATATAGAGCTTGGTGCAAAAGAGAAAATGATATTTTAAAAATTTATTTAATAGATGATCACCAATAAACAATTATTTTAAAAGTAATCCCTCTTTCCCCATCCAAACTTTTAAGCTATGCTAATTTTAGCTTTTTTCAACTTTATCCTTTTTCCTTTTTCCTTTATCCTCAAAAATAATGAAATGCGTAATTCTTGCCGGCGGTTCTGGAACTCGACTTTGGCCTATTTCTCGTCAAAGTGAACCAAAGCAATTGCAATCACTAATTTCTGAAAAAACTCTTCTTCAAGAAACTATTGAACGATTAGATTTTCTTGATTCTAAAAATATTTATATCGCCACCAATAAAGAATATTTACAGGAAATCAAAAATCAAGCTAAACAAATTCCTGATGAAAATTTTATCATTGAACCTGCCATGCGCGACACTGCAACTTGTATTTGTTACGCGGCGCTTCATTTAAATCAAAATTTTCCTGATGAAGTTATGAGCATTATTTATGCTGATCATTTGATTAAGAATAAAACAGAATTTATTGAAAAACTTAAAGTTGCGGAAAAAATCGCTAAAAATGAAAACACTTTAAATATTATTGAAGTAAAAGCTAAATTTCCAAATACGAATCTTGGCTATGTAAAAATTGGTAAAAGGCTTGAAGAAATTGACGGACATGAGATTTATGAATTCCTTGAATTCAAAGAAAAACCTGATGAAGAAACCGCACAGAAATATTTAGAATCATATCAATATTTATGGAATACCGGCTTTTATGTTTGGAAAATCTCTGAAATTTTACAACAATATCAAAAATTTCTTCCAAAAACTTATAAAAATTTAAAAGAGATTTTTGATAACTTTGACAAAACAAACAAAAACGAAATTATTGTCAAAAATTATTCTGCCTGCGAAAAAATTTCTATTGATTACGCGATCATGGAAAAAGTAAAAAAATCAAAAGTAAGAATTATTCCAGCCAGTCTTGGCTGGAGTGATATCGGCACCTGGAGTTCCATTTATGACGAACTTGATAAAGATGAGAATCAAAATGTTTTAAAAGGAGAATCTTTGAATTTGGACACCAAAAATTCCTTAATTTACAACTATACCGATCAACTAATAACAACTTCTGGATTAAAAAACCTTGTCATCGTTGCCACAAAAGATTCCATTTTAGTAACAAGGAAAGACAAAGATCACGGTGTGAAAAAAATCGTAGAGGAATTGAGAAAAAAAGAAAAGAAAAATTTGCTATAAATTTAATATTAATATATTCTATATATAGTTTTACTATATTTACTATATTTGACGTATGACTACAGCTGTTGTCAGCATGTACGGACAAGGACAAATTACTATACCAAAAATCTGGAGAGATAAATTTAATACAAAACATTTTTTTCTTTCCATGAATGATGAGGAGTTAATAATCAAACCTGTATTAGAAAAACAAAAATTAGATCCTGATCTCAAAGATTTTTATGAAGCTTTAGGGGATATAAAAAATGGCAATGTAACAAGTTACAACAATATAGACGAATTTGAAAAAGCTTTTATCTAAAAACATGCAATTAAAATTCGAAAGCACAAATAAATTCAATAAAGAATTAAATAAATTATCACCCAAACTTAAAAAACAATTTTTTAAGAATTTAAGACTTTTTTTATTTAACAAAAATCATCCTTCATTAAACTTTGAAAAAATAAGTAATCCATTTTATTCAATCAGAATAAATAAAAATTTCCGAACTATATTTTATTTCAAAAAATCAAATATAGTCTGTTTTTCATATATCGCTAATCATGATGTTTATAAAAAAATAAAAACCCTTTAATAACTTGATTCAACTCCTTCAAATCCCCTTCTCTACTTCCAATCTTCAAGAAATTCTAAAAACTCTTGAGCAATTTTTGTATTCAGACAAACAGCATCATATAGCGACACCAAATCCCGAATTTTTATTAGAAAGTTTACAAAATCCAGAATTTAAAAAAGTGCTTCAAAACACATCGCTAAATATCCCAGACGGAATCGGTATCCTTTGGGCAACAACAATTCAGGAAAAAATAAAAAAAAATAAAAAAAATCGTACAAATGCTCCGCTGGAGCATCTTTTTTCATCCCCTATTCTCAAATACATCTTGGGCATAAAATACTTAGCTACTCTTCTTATCAATCCAAAATCATGCAAAAAAATCATTCCAGAGCGTATTACTGGTACTGATTTAATGGCTGAAATTTTTAGAAAATTTCCAGATAAAAAAATATTTCTCCTTGGTGCCAAAGAAGGTATTGCAGAAAAAGCTGTAAAAAACTTAAAATGCCAAATATCTCGCCAAAATGACCATATTAGGCTGACAAACACCAAATTCCAAAATTCAAAATTATATGACTATTTTTCAGGGACTCCAAAAGCTTTTGATGAAAAAGAAATTTCAACAAGAATAAACAGTTTCAAGCCAGACATTCTATTCGTTGCTTTTGGTTCGCCTAATCAAGAATTATGGATTGCCAAGAATCTTTCCAAAATCCCTTCAGTCAAAATCGCCATTGGTGTTGGAGGAGCATTTGACTTCTTCGCCGGAGAAAAAAAACGTGCACCAAAAATCTTTCAAAAACTTGGAATTGAATGGCTTTATCGCTTATTTATTGAACCAAAAAGATGGAAAAGGATTTTTAATGCCGTTGTAATTTTCCCTTGGAAATTTTTGAAAAGTTTATAGACAATTTATAGACGATAATACGCGCATCTTTTCTATGTAAATAAAAGAAAATTAAAAAAGCGAAGAATTTCTCCTTCGCTTTTTTTTAATCGTATTTACCACTATACTTTACATCATCCCTCCCATTCCTCCAGGCATTGCTGGCATTTCTTTTTCTTCTTTTGGAAGATCCGTAATTGCCGCCTCCATCGTTACAAAAACAGCCGCTATTGAGGCCGCATTCTGAAGAGCGCTTCTTGTTACCTTTTTAGGATCAATAATTCCTTCAGCCACCATATCAACCATTTTTCCTTTTGCGGCATCAAATCCATGTCCTTTTTTAGCGGCTTTGACTTTGTCTACAATCACATCGCCTTTTTCTCCACTATTTTTTGCAATTTGACAACATGGAGCTTCCAAAGCTTTTCTCACTAAATTAATTCCTGTTGTTTCATCTTCTTCATCTCCAGTTAAATTTTCCAATACTTGACTAGCTTGAAGAAGCGCAACTCCTCCACCGGCAACTATTCCCTCTTCTACAGCCGCTTTTGTTGCAGAAAGCGCGTCTTCAATTCTATGTTTCTTTTCTTTTAATTCCACTTCTGTTGCCGCACCTACTTTGACAACCGCGACCCCGCCTGATAATTTTGCTAATCGTTCTTGTAATTTCTCACGATCAAAATCAGAATTGGTGTTTTCAATAGCGCTTTTAATTTGATTCACACGAGCAGAAACATTTTCTTTTTTACCAGCTCCATCTACTATTGTAGTGTTATCTTTTGTAACCACCACTCTCCTAGCGCGTCCAAGATAAGATTTTACTCTTTCTAAAACATCATGAGGCGTATCGCCTGATTGAACTTCAGCAATTTTTTCTAATTTCAAACCTAATTCTTCAGAAACAACTTCACCCCCAGTCAAAGCGGCAATATCTTTCAACATCTCTTTTCTTCTATCACCAAATGCTGGAGCTTTCACGGCTACTACATTAAAAGTGCCTCTAAGCTTATTAACAACCAAAGTCGCTAAAGCTTCTCCATCAAGATCTTCAGATATAATAACTAAATCTTTTTTCCCACTTTGCGCCACCGCTTCCAAAATAGGTAAAATTTCACTTATAGAACTAATTTTCTTATCAGTCATCAAAATAAAAACATCGTCATAAACAGCTTCCATTCTAGATGTATCTGTAACCATATATGGTGAAATGTACCCATTATCAAACTGCATACCTTCAACAACATCCATTTCCATTCCTAATGTCTGGCCTTCTTCAACAGTAATTACACCATCTTTACCAACTTTATCCATAGCTTCGGAAATAATCTTGCCTACTTCTTCATCTTGAGCAGAAATAGTAGCGACCTGAGCAATTTCCTCACTTGAAGTGATTTGTTTTGCAACTTTTGTTAATTCTTCAAGAATAAGATCAACTGCTTTTTTAATACCTTTTTTCAAAACCATCGGATTCGCGCCAGCCGCGACATTTCTAATACCCTCATGAATCATAGCGTCAGCCAAAACTGTAGCAGTTGTTGTACCATCACCAGCGGCATCATTAGTTTTGCTTGCGGCTTCTTTTACAAGTTGCGCGCCCATATTTTCCCATTTATCTTCAAACTCAATTTCTTTAGCAATAGTTACGCCATCATTGGTAATAGTTGGCGCACCATATTTTTTATCAATTAAAACATTACGACCTTTTGGACCCATAGTAACTCTTACTGCATCAGCAAGCTTACGGACGCCTGCCACTACCTGTTGACGAACATCGTCACCAAAAGCAATTTGTTTAGACATATAAATAATTATAAATTATAAATTTTGAATTTTAAATTATTGAACCACGAGCCACCTGCCAGAAAGAATATTCATTCAAGCGAACTAATCACGCTTCTATTACTGCTTTTATATCGTCAACATCCAAAATTAAATATTTTTGTTTTTCATGTTCAAATTCAGTCGGACTGTATTTGCTAAAAAGAACGATTTGCCCAACATTTAAATCAATCGGCAAGCGTTGACCATTCTCAAGGGCTTTACCAGAACCAACAGCTACGATTTCACCTTTCTCAGGTTTTTCTTTAGAAACTGTATCAGGAATAATGATGCCTGAAGATGTAACCTTATCATTAATGATAGGTTTGACAACGACTCTGTTGCCTGTAGGTTTAATAGGACAAGACATAGGGAAAATTTTAAATTATAAATTTTAAATTTAGGACTCGTAACGAAATAATTTATATAGATAAGGTCTCATAAAGTGTTCAGATTTGATTTTTCTGATTGAGTGAAATTGGAAGTGTAGCCCAGCTACAGTGAGAATTTCACGATTGAAGAAAATTCAAAGATGAATGCTTTATGTGCCTTAAATATGAAAATTATTTCGTTACGAGTCCTTAGCACTCCAAAACCTTTAGTGCTAAAGCAGTATAAAAAAGCTTCTCTTTTAAGTCAAGAGTTTTTTTAAAAAATTTTCATTTTTCCTTAAATTACACCGCATAAGCCTCCCTTCTGCTCTCTCTAATCGCATGAACTTCTACGACTCCAGCGTAATCCGTTTCGCTTTCAATTTTTCTGGCTATTTCATAACTTAATTTCTTAGCTTGCAAATCATCCATTTCTTCAGGATTAACAAAAACTCGCAATTTTCTGCCACTCTGGATCGCAAAAGCATTTTTTATACCATCAAAAGATTTCGCTAAGGTTTCAAATTCAGATAATCTCTTAATAAACATTTCAAGAGTATCTTTTTGCGCTCCAGGCCTATGATTAGAAATTTCATTAGCCGCCATGACAAGATAAGCTTCTGTTGTTTCTGGTTTTATATTTCCATGATGAGCGGCAACAGCATGAACAACTTCTTTGCTTAAACCAAATTTTTTCAAAATATCCGCTCCGATTTGGGAATGATTTCCTTTTATTTCATGATCAACCGCTTTTCCTAAATCATGCAAAAGTCCAGCTTTCTTAGCAATATCTGAATTCGCACCAATCGCTTCTGCCAATCCTTCGGCGATAAATGCTACTTCCATAGAATGTTTCAAGGCATTTTGCCCATAAGAACTTCTGAATTTCAAGCGTCCCAAAAGTTTAACTAAATTAGGAGGTAATCCACTAACGCCAGTATCAAAAACCGCTTTTTCTCCTAATTCTTTAATTAAAATTAAAGTGTCTTTTTTAATCTTATCAACAGTTTCTTCAATCTTAGCAGGATGGATACGTCCATCAGAAATCAATTGCTCCAAAGCAATCTTAGCCACATATCGCCTAATCGGATCAAAACAAGAAATAACAATCGAGCCTGGCGTATCATCAACAATCACATCAACACCAGTAATTCGTTCAAAAGCATTAATATTACGGCCTTCACGACCAATAATACGTCCCTTCAAATCATCACTTTCCAATTGAACCGTAGTCATTGTTGTTTCCGCGGCTACTTCAGCTGAGTATTTTTGAATTGTTTCTGCAAGAAGCAATCTCGCCTTATCATCAACTTCTTTTTTCATATCATTTTCTAATCTTTCAATATGTTTCAAAATTTCTTCTTTTGATTGCTCTTCCACTTTTTTAAATAAAATTTCACGAGCTGATTCTTTTGATAAATTAGAAATTTTCTCTAATTCTTCAGCTTGCTTGCTATGGATTTTTTCCACTTCCAATTTCACCTCTCTAACTTTAACAATTTTATTATCAAGTTCCTGTTTACTTTTATCAAGATCTTCAATTTTTTTCTCAACAACATCTTCCTTTTTCATAAGCCTTTCTTCCATTCGGCGAAGCTCATTATGTTTTTCCTGCTGTTCTGTTTGAGCTTGTTGGCGAATTTTAAAAGCCTCGCTTTGAGCATCAGATAAAATTTTGTGAGTAGTTTTTTGCGCTTTTTCAATTTCATCCTGATATTTATCGCGTTCTTTTTCAAATTTTTTCTTAAAAACAACTTTACTTAACAAAAACCCAGCAATAACACCTAAAATTATCCCTGGAACAAATAACTGTTGTGCTTCCCATTTCAAAAATTTTTTAAAAATTAAAATCTCGAATTCTTAAAATTTTTGAAAAAATGAATTGGAAGAGAAGATGCAGATATAGATTGAATTTTAATCCGAAGCGAATTAAACGAAATATAAATTTGGAAATAAAATATTAAAAAATTTTTATTTATAAAATTCAATCTAACCGTAAGAGACATTTACACCCTCTTCAACAAAACCTTCCTCCACCTTCATTTTTCATTTACCAATCTTAAATCTTCAAATAAAAAATTAAAAGAATCCGAAATGTTTTTATTAACGATCTTAATTTAACAAAAAAGAACTGATCTTGTCAAAGAAGAAAAGCTAAGAAAAATTAATTGACAAAAAAGAGAAAATGGCATTGAATATATTCTAAATTTAAATAAAACATTATGCCTGAAGAGAATCCTTTCGTAGCTGAAGCAGAACTTGACAAAGAACAGGCTAATGAGCTGATAATTGCCTTAAAACAAGCAGTAGAAGATTTAAAAATAGTTTTAGAAAAAATAACGGCTTTTTTTAAAGAACATTCTGAACTGAAAACAGAAAAAGGCATGCGGGATTTTTTAAATTCAAATAATGATAGTCATAAAATTATTGCACAGGAACTAATAAATTATATATGGGAATTTATAAATATCTGCAAAAGATTTATGGGCGAGACTGAAGAAAATAATTTAGTACAATCTATCTTTCATCATTTAGGCATAGCACCTGAGCTATTTGCTCATAATTTAGGCCATATAGCCATTACTTCTTTTTTAAGTCCTTTTCGCTATGGTTTCCTTATTAAGCCAAGAACTATGCCGAAAACAAAGATACACAAACTATCAATTAGAGCGCACGGCATTGAAGCTTTAATTAAAGAAACAATGTCTCACTTGCAATGCATTACAAGTGATATAGAAAGAGCGCTTGGAACTCATGAGGAATCTCAATCATGTAGCAATGTTGTAGATGCGATAATTACAACAGTCAGATCAAGATTACTATTTGAATTATTTGGAATAGATAAAGAAATCAAAGGCTTACCAACTGTTTTCACACCGCAATTTGGAGAGGACATATGTGTCCCTATACCAGAAGCAGAATTAATAAATCTTATATATTTTCTCACTTCAAATGCTACTAAAAGAATGGAGAAATTAAAAGAAGGACGAAAAGCAAAGGCCTCTGATTTAATATTAGAAGAAAAAATTTATGAAATTGAATATCAAGGGGAAAGATTTACTATTATTGAGATTTTTAATTCAGGAGCTAGTATTAACATAAATCAATTACATAAAAACCTTACAGAAGCAGAACTTAATCCGGCAAAATTAAATCAACTTTCAGAAAGAACTCAACAAATCATACAAACGGCTCAACAAGGCTCACGCCAAGTTGATTTAAGTCTAATTAATCCTGAAGAAATAATTTTTTTAGAAGGTTTCAGTCAAGATGGAAGCACAGGTCTCGGCTTAAATACAGCAAGAAGACTCATTATTACCAGACAAGGAGGAATAGCCATAAATAATGTTTATGGGGAAACGCCTCGACAAACAGGATTTTGCGTTACTTTGATTATCCCATCTGAAGGAAATAACTCAATAGATACAACCAGAGAACGCGCGATTTTAGAAATTGTAAAAGAATTGATTCAAAAAATGAAAAGTGGTACATATATTCTTCCTAAAATCGAAAGAAAAGCCGCTTAGAAATGTTGACAAATACTTATATAAAAATTAATAATTAAATCTTAACAATTTTTATCTTAAAAATTTTAAATAAAAATGACAAAAAAAGTTGATATAAATCGAATATTAGAAGCTCATGGATATAATACAACTGTACCTTCAAGATTTGAAAGAAAACCGTTATCATCTGGACGTGTGGACCAACAAAGAAAAAATATCAGAACAAAACTTGCCGTTCCAGTAGTTTCAACATCACCAGAAAGAAAAGATCCTACAAATAAATCAGCACCTAGAGAAGAAAAACAAATACCTAACAAAATTGAAAGATTTTTAATAAAAAATCTTTCTGCACCTCTAGATATCACGCAATTAACAGAACATTGGTCTAGCGGTGGTAATATTGTAGTTATACAAAAAGGACAAGAAGCTTTTAATGAACCCGCTGAAGATTGTCTTATATATCCAACAGATATTCGCCCTAGAACACCATGGGGTGGAAGGTGTGTTTATCATCTTTTTTTATCTAGTGATACAGAAGTCGCATTTGTTCCTACGGGAATGCAATGGCAACCACCAGTTGAACAAAAAGAAACGAAACCAGTAAAAACTCAAGCAGAAAAATCTGAAACGAAAATATATGAATTAGTAGATCATAGATTATCTGACGAACAGGTAGTTGAAATAAAGCAATGGCTAGATGATTATCCAAACGGAAATATAGATTTCTCTAGCAACAATCGTGGTTGGTCCACTGGATATCAAAATGCACAAATATCTAATGATAGAATAATAACAATACCAGGACTTTTTCCTCTTATCTTTAAGGAAAAGCTTATTACAAAAATGAAATTTAGAAAGATGAGATAGCAGGTTCTTCACCTATTCGCCCCCAATCCCCTTCCTTTTCCCAGAAAATCCTCTAAAATTGAATCATATCAATTTAATATATTTTTTATATGCCATCAAAACTTAAAAGATTTCTCTTCCTAACTTTTTTCATTTTTCATTTTTCATTTTTCATTTTCTTTTTAATTTCCTGCAAAAATAATGAAATTCAACAAGACATTAGCCAGAGCCTTCCCTCCTCTTTCATCAATGAAAAAATTACTACTGGAACTGATATAAATATCTATTTACCTGAGAAATTCGATCAAGAAACAACGACTGTCAAATTCGAACCTGAAATCGAAGGCAACGTACATAAATCAGAAAATAAAGAAATTTTAACTTTTGAGCCGACAAATATTCTTGAACCAGGAACTTTTTATGCTGGAATAATTTCAAATGAAACCAATAATCTTAAAACTGAATTCGAAATTGTGAATTTACCAAAAGTTATTGCCGCTTTCCCAAATGAAAATTCTGAAGCAAACGAAGATTCAAAAATCACCATCATCTTCAATCAGGCAATTGTTCCACTGACAACTTTGGATAAGATCGAAGAAGATCAAATTCCAATCGAAATTACACCTGAAACAAAAGGAAAATGGAAATGGATCGGAACTCGAACTTTGCAGTTTCAACCTGATGAGAATTTACAAAGATCTTCTAATTACACTATTAAATCAAAAGAAGGATTTAAAAGTTTTGAAGGAATTGCTATAGAAAATTTTGAACATAAATTCATCACTCGTCCACTTCGTTATGAAAATATTGATAGCGATATCCTAATATATAACAAACCTATTAATATTACCTTTAACCAGCCCGTAGATCTTGAAAAAACCAAAACGAATATAACTCTTACTAACCTCACTAATGATCAAAAAATTGATTTTAGCGCTGAATATTGGAAAGAAAATATCTGGAATCAAGAAAAAAACAAATTTGAAGAACAAGAAAATCAATCTATTATCTCCATCTATCAAAAAAAAGATAAATATGACCGTCCAAAATTATGGGATTTTACCAACGCTTATGAAGTCAAAATTACTCAAGCTGTTCCGCAGGAAGGAGATATTATTTTAAAAGAAGAAAAGCGAAACAAACTGACAGCAACGAATATTATTCAAGATATTTGGACAGAATCAGAAAGAGCAAATTATACAGCTCTTGATTTCTTTGATCCACAAGGCGCGATAAAAATTAAATTTTATGAAAATATTGAAATTTCAAAAAGTGATATTAAAAGTGAAAATTTAAAAAATATTAATTATGTTGAAATTTGTGATGAAACCAAAGAAATTATTTATAAAAATGGACAAGAAGAATGTGAAAAAATTCTTGATAAATCGCAAATACAATTAACTTTTGACTCAAATAAAATTAATAGAAACGATCAATTCGATTTAACGTTAGAAAAAATTGTCAATGCTGAAAATCTGCAAATCAATCCTGAAAAAATTGAATATAAAATTACTGCTATACCTGATTTAAAAATTTTTAAAATTGCGCAAAATGACCAAGCAAACGCAAGCTTAAATCAACTGACGATCTGCTCTTCAACGCCAATAAAAATTCCTGTTTTTAAATCTAATGACGAAAAGGAAATTGAAAAACTTGAAGATTATTTAAAAGTTAATTTAGATTTCAAATTCAGAAGTTGGGAGAATTCATATTTTACTGGAGAAGAAAACAACAAATCAGATTGCGATCCGCGTCAATTCGAAACGAATATATATTACAATTTAATTCCACAGGCAGATTATCAAATTGATCTGCATATCAAAGATGCTTTTGGACAGGAAACTGATTCAAAAGCCGTATTCCATACTGAAAAAATGGCCGCCAATCAAATGTCTTTTTACAATCTCCATCAAAATTACAACATCACAACTCCTGATAAAACAAAAATGACATTTGCGGTGCAGAATATGGATTTTGTTGACTTGCAAATTTGCAAATTAAGTGCAGAGGATATGCTCTTTACGATGAATAAATGGTTAGATAACACCAAATCTTTTGAAGGTATAGTTAACTGCGAATGGCAAACCGGAACAAAAATTTATCTTCAAAAGAAATATTGGGATTACAATTATTTTGATCTTAATTTAAAAAATTATCTACCAAGTAAATATGGTCATTTCCTTCTTTCCTTCTCCAATCCTGATTATAAAACTTGGAATAATGAGTCTTTAGTTTATAATCATATTTTGGTATCGATCACTGATTTAAGTATTATTGAAAAACAAATCGCAATAACTGAATATGAATTCGATTCAGAAATTCAAAAATTAAACCAAGCACAAAAAAATGAACTTAATAATTTTTACTGGATTACTGATTTAAAAACTTTGGAACCGATAGCCAATGCCACCATTTCTATCTATGAATCAAATAATGATTTTGAAAATTATCAAATCACTAAAATAAAAGACCTCAAAACCGATAAAGACGGCATTTTACAATCACCAGTATCAAAAAATATTGCTGGCGCAATTATTAATTATGATGGACAAAGCGCAATTATAGCTGATTCAGAAACAAATTTAAATTGGAGTGCGAATGCTTATAATAATGAAAATCTTTATGTCTACACCGACAGACCAATTTACAGACCAAATGATGAAGTGAAAATAAAAGGCATTTACCGTTTGTCATACGATGGTAAATTCCAAGAAATTCCGGAAAAGAAAATTATACTTTCTATACAAAATGCTAATTATGAAGAAGTTTCCGCGCAAGAACTGTCTTTAAATAATTTTGGAACATTTGAAACAAGTTTCAAATTAGACAAATCAGCTCCACTCGGTAATTATCAAATATATACAAATTACCAAACCGCATCATTTGATGTTCAAGAATATGTCGAAGCTCCATTCAAAATAGATGTAAAAACTGATAAAGAAGAATATTTAGCTGGTGAAGATTTCCAAGCAGAGGTTCAGGCTGATTATTATTTTGGAGTGCCACTTGAAGGCGGAAATCTTACTTATTCTTTAATGTCACAAGATTACTTTTTTGATAAATATACAGATGAACATTTTAATTTCGGCTCCTCATGGTACAATTGCTGGTTTTACTGTCCGACAAATGACAAATTCCTAACTAGCGGACAAGTACAAATTGATAAAAATGGACATGCGATTATTTCAAAAAATTTAGATTTTAATAATTTTTTCTCAGGAGATAAAAATGTCGGTAGTAAAATTTTTATTTTAAATATCACTGTCGAAAATAAAAATGGACAGCAAATAAGTGCGCAAAAATCCTTTATCGTCCATCGGGGTGAAATTTACCTCGGTATTTCTTTGGATAAATATTTTGCCGCCCAAAATGAAGACTTTAATTTAAAAATAAAATCTGTTGATACTGAAGGTCAAGTACAATCACAAAAAAACATCAAAGCTACTTTCAACAAAATCACTTGGGCTACTATTCGCAGAAAAGAGGTTGACGGAACTTATTATTATAAATCAGAGAAAGAATTAACTGCAGTAGAAACCATTACTGTAGCCACCGACAAAAATGGAAATTTCAGCCGTCAAATCAAATTACCCGCTGCCGGAGAATATGAATTAACGCTAACAACAAAAGACAGTAAGGAAAATAATATTACGGTTACTCAAAATTTATATATTTATGGCGATGGAATTGTAGCAGGTAGCGATACTGGCAATAATTTGATCATGCAAAATAACGATACGACTTTAGAATTAATTAATGAAAGTTCGCTCCTAAATGTTGGGGATACGGCAAGTTTCATTATAAAAAATCCGTATACAAAACCGGTCAAAGCTCTAATTACAATTGAAAGAGGTGAGATTTTTAATTATGAAATCCTCGATTTAAAACAAAATTTATATAAATACGAATTCCCGATTACCGAAGATTATATTCCAAATATTTCAGCGTCAGCAGTTTTAATTTCAAAAGAACCGTCCATTAAATACGGCATAACTAATTTTCGAGTAAATACCGAGAAAAAAGAATTAAATATTGCGGTTAAAACCAACAAGGAAAAATATCTGCCTGGCGAAGAAGTTACTTTGGAGATCAGCGCAACAGATAATAGCGGCGCGCCAATTGAAACTGAATTAAGCATCGCTGTTGTTGACATGAGCGTACTTGCGCTCAAAGGGAATCCGCATAAAAATCCAGTTAAGTTTTTTTATGATAATTTACCACTTACAGTTACTACTTCTGCGAATTTAAAAAACATCATTAAAGAAATTGATATTAAGCAAGGCAAAGGTGGTGGCGGTGGCGGAAGTGATGACAGTAAAAAACGAGGCGAATTCAAAGATACTGCTTTTTGGCAAGCTCAAGTTAAAACAGATGAAAACGGATATGTAAAAATTTCCTTTGTTCTACCTGATGATTTAACAACTTGGCAAATTGAAAGCGTCGGTATTACAAAAGACACAAAACTTGGCGTAAATTATAAAGAAATTATGACGCAAAAAGAACTTTCAATAACTCCTTTAAAACCAAGATTTGTAATTCCTGGAGATAAATTTTATATTGGCGCGAAAATTTTTAACCAATCAGACAAAACTCAAAAAATTATTGCTTCTCTCCAAACCGACACTCTGATCTCAGAATCTAAAGTTGCTACAAAATTAACTCTTGCCTCAAAAGAAACACAAACAATCTATTTCGAAATGCTAGCCCCTGAGAATATTACAAGCGGCACTCATAAATTCACTCTTTCTGCTAAAAATGATGATTTAGAAGATGTTATTGAACAAAGCATAAAAATCACGGCAAATGACACTTATGAAACTGTAGCCACTGCGAATTACAGCAATGCAAATTCCGCCAAAGAATTTATTTTTATTCCAAAAGAAATAATTCCTGAAAAAGGCGAACTGAACATTAACGTTAGCGCTACTTTAGCCATTTTCCTTTCTGACGGGCTTAAATCTTTATTAAATTATCCTTATGGCTGTGCTGAGCAAATAGCTGATAAATTAGATGCTATTGCTATTATTAAAAAAGGGCTTGAACTTGAAAATATTGGCGATAAATTTAACGTAAAAGAAGTAGTTTTTGATAATCAAAGTTATACTTTTGAATCAGCAATGGAGATCGGCATGAAAAAAATGCTTGAAAAACGTAATTTTGACGGCGGATTTGGATATTTTAATAATTGGGAATCGAATTTTCATTTAACTTTGAGAATCGTTCAAACTTTTTCTAATTTGCAAAAAGCCGGAGTTAACATTGAAACTCAATATCTTTCTTCAGCTGTAGATTTCTTATTAAACGAAATTAATTATGATAAAGAGAAAAAATATTCAAATTCAGATGTGATTTTACTTGCACATACACTCAGCCAATCAATTCAAAAAGACAAACTTAGTAAAATTGAATCAAAAATCGACGCTATTTTATCTAATGAACAATATTTAAATGAAGAAATAGACAATTTATCACTTGCTTCTTTGGCCATTGTAACAGCTAAAAATGAAAATTTATTTGGAGAAAAAAATAAAGAAAAAGTTTTTGAAATTCTGGAAAATATAGTCAAAATTGATAGCCGGGGCGTTCACTTGCCAGCCAGTCAAAATAAAAATTGGAGTTATTATGAAACAGCAGAAGGAAATTCCGCTCTATTTTTACAAGCTCTAATTGCGGATAACAGGGATAATCAACTACTTGGAAATACTTTAAGATTTCTATTAAATTCAAGGTCAAAAGACGGAGCTTGGGGCTCAACTGCCACTACCCTAGCTGTAATTGACGCCTTCACAGAATATTTGGTCTGGCAAGAAGAAAATCAATCTAATTTCGATCTTCAAATCGCTTTAGATAACAAAGAATTACAAACTTTTACTTTTAATAAAGACACGATTTTAAATCAGGAATCAATTAAAATTTCTCCGCTAAATGATCTCGAATTTGAAAAACTTTTACCACTCACTTTTTCAAAAACGAATAATAACGAAAAGAAAAATAATTTCTATTACGATATTGCCATGAAATATTTCTTACCAACAGAAAATTTAACAGCGCGAGATGAAGGATTTACAATTACTAGAAAATTTTTTCAATCGAATGATGCGAATTTAGTTACTCCAGTTTCTGAGGCGAAAGTCGGTGATATTTTGAAAGGAAAATTAGAAATAATTGTCCCAGAGCAAAGACACTTTGTCGCTATTGAAGATTTCTTGCCAGCTGGCGTTGAATTAATAAATTTTGATTTAGCCACAGAAAATCAAGTTATGGTTGAAAATGAACAAAATTCAGAATCCAAAAATGAATTTTCCGAACAGAATTTAAATCCTGACGTAAAAGAACTCCGAGATGACAGATTATTTATTTTCAAAGAATATTTAAATCCAGGAACCTACACTTTTAAATATTACGTCAGAGTATTAATTCCAGGAGAATTTAATCACTTACCGGCAATAATTAGCGAAATGTATTTCCCTGAAAATTTTGGAAGAACTGAAGGGGAAATGTTTGTAGTGAAAGAATAAATTTTTAATGAAAACATGCGCCAAAAACAAGAGTTACATAGCGAATTATTAACGCTATTATCAGCCGCAATTAGTGGTCTTTTCCCAATAATTGTTAGCCATACAATAAAAACTTTTCCTCCAATTTTATTTGCTGGATTAAGCAATTTAATTCCGGGGCTTATCGCTTTTTTATACATTATTTTTACCAAACAAAACCTAAATTTTTTTAATAAAAGATCTCTCAAACATCTAATTTCAATTGTTATTTTCATTATTGTCCTTCCCTCCTTCTGTATTTTTCTAGGAGCGAAATATACCTCAAGTATTAATTTAGCTATTTTATTGCAAACCGAGCTCTTATTTACTTTCATTATCTGCGGCTTATTTTTTAAAGAAAAAATTACGCTCAAAAATGTTTTAGGAGCAATACTTATTGCTATAGGAACAATAACGGTACTTTATAACGGAGCATTTACTTTAAATAAAGGAGATATCCTAATTATTATCGGCACGGCACTGTACCCAATCGGCAACAACTCCTCAAAAAAAGCCCTGCAATTTATTCCAATAAGCTTCATTGTGTTTTTTAGAGGAATTTTCGGAGGATCAATTTTAATTTTAATCAGTTTTTTAATGGAAAAAACTTATCTTAACTTAATTCCAAGCATTCAAAATCATCTTCTGCCAATTTTAATTAATGGCATTTTAATTTTCACTATCGCCAAAACAATATCATTTTATGGATTAAAATATTTAGATATCACAAGGGTAATTCCACTACTTTGTTCCGCTGTAGGTTTCAGTCTTATTTTTGCATTTTTATTTCTAAAAGAAATTCCCACTTTTTATCAAATCCTCGGCCTCATATTTATAGTCAGCGGAATATTTGTAATTACTAAAAAAATATTTTTTCAAACCGAATTCAATCTAAAAAAAGTTGAAATAAAATCTAAAAAATGATATTTTATATGTAATTGCTTAAAATTAAAATTATGGAAATCTCATTTAAAGAAGATATTAATTCACTTTCTTATTTCAAAGCACATTTTGCCACCTTACTGCAAAAATTAAAAAAAAACAAAAGACCATTTATTATTACTCAAAATGGCAAATCTGCCGGAATTTTCATGGATATTGATACTTGGGAGCGATACCTTAAAAAATTAAATTTACTTAAATTAATTTATGAAGGGGAAATGTCTTTGAAAGAAGATAAAACTGTCTCATTTGAAGAAGCAAAAAACTATTTTAAAAAGAAATATTCTTTATGAACTATTCGATTATCTTTTCAAAAAAAGCTTTAGAAGACTTGGATAATATAATTGAATATTATTTTACTTTAAACAAAACAACTG
>Ga0208373_1000924_pt1 | contig 43695 bp, 33 predicted proteins | sample RifOxyC2_FD_184036 | JGI IMG/M metagenome (GOLD analysis project Ga0208373, IMG submission 184036) | Soil microbial communities from Rifle, Colorado - Rifle Oxygen_injection C2 (SPAdes) | ecosystem: Environmental > Terrestrial > Deep subsurface > Rock core/Sediment | place: Rifle, Colorado...
GCAAGGAACTATCGTTTCAATAAAGCAAGCTGATGACCTTATGCTTGTTTTTATCGATGTTAAGGGTCAACTTTTTAACTCTCTTATACTTGAAAACTCTCAAGAGAATCGGCTGGAGTCCGGCATGGATGTAAATCTGATTTTTAAAGAGACTGAAGTAAGCATTGCTACAAAAGAGTCCGTTGTTAGCGAAAGAAATAGTTTTATTTCAAAAATAACAGACATAGAAAACGGTAAACTACTCGCAAATATAACATTTGATTTTTTTACAAACGAGATAGGCGCTATTATCACAAAAGGTGCGCTTCACGGCTTAAAATGCAAGGTAGGCGATGATTTTAGATGGTTTGTAAAAAGCAATGAAGTAACGATTCAAAGGATTGCAAATGGATGAAGCTTTTATACAGACAATGAAGCTGACATTTAAATTAGCTTTTATAACAACGGTTATTTTACTCATCATCGGTATACCGCTTGGGTACTATCTCTCACAAACAAAATCAAGATTTAAACCTATCATTGAAGCATTTGTCTCTATGCCCTTAGTGCTTCCGCCATCTGTTTTGGGGTTTTATCTGCTTCTTGCCTTTAGTCCAAAAAATGCTTTTGGAGAGTTTTTGCAAGAAAATTTTGACATTAGACTTGTTTTTAGTTTTGAGGGGTTGGTTATCGCCTCCATTATCTTTAGTCTGCCTTTCATGGTCCACCCGATTCAAAGCGGATTTTCTGCCCTTTCAAAATCACTTAAAGAGGCTTCGTACACACTTGGAAAAAGCACAACTGCGACTCTTTGGTATGTACTTTTACCAAATATTAAATCTTCTCTACTCAGTGCTTCTGTAATCACATTCGCCCATACAGTCGGAGAGTTTGGAGTGGTTTTGATGATAGGCGGAAACATAGCCGGAGAGACAAAAGTGGCAAGTATCGCAATCTATGATGAAGTAGAATCACTTAATTATGCAGTTGCAAACCAGTACGCTTTTACTCTTTTTATCATTACTTTCGCCATCTTACTTTTTGTTTACGGGGTAAATAAAAACATGGTAAGAGGCGAATTTAAATGATATTTTAAATCGTTAAAACTCCTTAGATTGAGCATTTTTTACAAATCTACTCGCCATTTCGCCTGTTTGTATAACTATCTCATTTACCTCGTTGGCATTATCTGCATTCTTTTGTGTTGTTTCTTCCAACTCTCCGATAGTATCATTTATATTTGAAACCGCTTTTGATTGCTCCTTCATTGTACTGCTAACCTCGTTTATAGAGCCTACCATAATATTTACCGTAGCGGATATTTGACCCAAGCTCTGCTGTGTCTTCTCTGCCAGATTTCTAACCTCATCTGCAACAACTGCAAAACCTCTGCCATGTTCTCCGGCACGAGCCGCTTCTATTGCCGCATTTAGAGCAAGAAGATTTGTTTGATCTACTATATCGCTAATAATGCTTGTAACGGACTTAATATCTTCAGATTGTCCAACAACCGTATGTGTTTTTATCACAATATCATTGATAGCCATTGTGATAGATTCCATTGCTCTTGAAGTATCTTTTAACCTTAATGCCTGCTCTTGCGCCGAAGTGGTTAGCGAACGCATATTTTGCGAAAGTTTACCTGATTGCTCTTCTAGGCTATGACCGTCTTGGAGTTCTTGCTTGCTAGCATTTGCCAAAGCTCTTCCAAGACTATTCGTACTCTCAAACAACTCTTTCATTCTGCCTGTTGCATCAGATATATCAACTGTCGGTTTAAAATTATCACCCTCATAGCTTTTTAAGACTTCCAGCACTTTTTTGATATTTTCATTCATAGCATCAAGCATAGAGTTTACAATCTCTCTTAGCCTATTGAGCGATTCATTGTGGGCACTAACCTCAACTCTTTCAGTCATATCTCCTTTTGCAGTCTTTTTGGCAACATTAGATAGATTTTCAATAAGTTCATTGTCCAAAACTACTCCATCTTCCATATTTTTAATATATCTGTTAAACTCCTCAGCTATATCTTTAATCTCATCGTTTTCTAAAATCTCTATTCTAGAGCCGTTTTTCTCATTAAGATTTCTGATTCCATCTAAGAGAATCTGAAGTTTGCTTTTAAATTTTATAGAAACTATAAGCGCTATAACAATAATTATAAACGCGATGCTAAGAAGCGTAATTGTGAAATTCCACATATTGTCTTTAACTTGATCACGCATTTTTTTATTTGAGATGCTAACTCCTAGATACCCTGAAATTCCGCCTTCTTTCCAGTTTGTATGACAAGAGATACACTCTTTTTCAGCGATAATTTGCTGGTAAAATGTAGAAGTATCACTCTCTTCGTCTATTTTATAGGCTTTATAGTCTACAAATTTCAAATCTCTATCAATCTCGAAGTGGCAGCTTTTGCACTCTTTTGATTTATCCATTAAAGTGCTTCCGTGAAATCCAGATGATTGTTCAAGTGGCGTATAACTCCAGTCTATTCTAAGATACATTCCATTTGTTTTGTCATATATCTCTTTGTTTGGATTGTAAAATTGATCATCTCTGTGAACAAAAGGCTTACCTACCGTAACATCATTTGATTTATAATTCATCAATCCTGAAGATGCATATAAAACAGTCTCTTTAACTCCATCTAAGAAGGCTATATTATCCATAGCGGCTTGAAATGTTTTTCTCTGACCTCTTGCAAGAGAATCTTTTGAAGAAACGACATAATTGTGCAAAATAGCCGATCCCTTATCCTCTATCATCTCTTCAAGTTTTGACTTTTGACTGTAGTAATTGATTGTTATAGAGATAACGGATATAACCAAAACACTAAAAACTAAAGGAAAAGAGAGTTTAAATAAAATAGACTCGGCAAAATTTCTTTTTTGCATTTTTTATCCTTCAAACTTAAAGTTTTTAAACTTGGCAATTGCTCTTTTATCATCGAAAGTGTGCAGCATAATCTGTCGTGGAAAGTGTTCACTTGCACATCCGATACAAGGATGTCCTGCTTTTATACATGTGTTTGTATTGTTATTATGACCAATTTGCATACAATCATTTTTAGTTACGGGTCCTTGACAGCCAAGTTTTAGCATACAACCGGGTTCGCCTATCTTTTTAGCATAGTTTTTCTCTTGAAATTCTGAATAGTAGATACATCTCTCATGTACTGTTTGAGAGTAAAATCTAAGTGGTCTACCCTCTGCATCAAGTTCAGGAATAGTTTTAAATTTTGCATAGTGGAAAATAACGTAAATCAGATGTTCCGGTTTCATAGGACAATTTGGCAGAGCTACTACAGGTTTATTTAGCTTTTTAGCTTTTACAAAATTACCTATTGACATAACTCCTGCATCCATCCCCTGCATACCTGTGATTCCGCCAAAAGCTGCACATGTTCCGGCTGCCACACAAGCACTCGCACTTGTGCTCATCTGCTCCATCCACTCCATGATAGGACGATCTCCCATCATACAAGCATGCGGCATCGCTACGGGAATAGACCCCTCTACGACAAGAAGATAGTTGTTTTTCAGCTCTTTTGAGGCTTTATCAAGCAAGTCTGTAACCTGTTTTCCGGTTGCTAGAGAGATGTCAGGATGATAAATTATATTTGTATATCTAGTAAGAATATCCAGCACCGAGACATCTTCTATGTTTAAAAACGAACATGAGCATCCAGAACATGAAGATCCATGTAGCCAAATAATATTTGGCTTTATCATTTTTCCATTTTCCATCGCAACTAAATCTTCATAACTGAAAAAATTTGCAGCCCCAACCGCTGCTATTACCTTTAGCATCTGCTTGATAGCATCTCTTCTTGTTAAACTCATCTTATGCTCCTCAATGAACAGAACATGCAAGGCATGGATCTGTTGATCTTACTATTCTTGCCAACTCTATGGGATTTTCAGGATCTTTTATCTTTGTTCCTATAAGCATCTTCTCGACGACGCCCGGTGTTCCTTTTGCATCTTTTGGCGAAATATTCCAAGTTGTAGGAACTATCATGTCATAATTTTTAATCAATCCGTTTTCATCTGTCTCTATCCAGTGTGCCAACGCTCCTCTTGTTGCTTCGGTCAAACCAAAACCGACGGCATTTTTCGGAACAGCTCTCTCTACAAAAGCAAGCTGATCTGGAACAACTTTTTCAATGTCTTCGAGCATTTTATCAATGATGATACTTGAAGCGATAGCTCTGCAGAGATGTCTTCCCAAAACAGAGTTATAATCCTTAAATGTAAGGTTCAGCTTAGAGTTTATCGAATCAACAAGTGCGTTTAGCTTTTTGTTTTTACCGCTTTTATATGTATTTATAACCCTAGCCACTGGACCGACTTCCATAATTTCACCTTTATATCTAGGTGCTCTTGACCAACTGTATTTTCCATCTTCTTTTGTATGCTCTTTTTTAAACTCTTCGTAGTTTATCGGGGTAAGCACTGTAGAATCAAGAGGTCTAACATTAGAGTCCGGAGTACTTTTGTAGTATGAATATTTATGATCTTCAAAAATATGTTTCAAATCAAGTTCTTCATACTTATCGCCAATCGTTGAGCCGCCTATAAAAAGATGATTTTCTCCATTTTCATCGGGAAGATATGGGTAAGAGAGGTAGTTTCCATACCCTGCACCTATTTTAAAGTAGTCCGGAAACTCTTTTGCTACGGCAATAATGTCGTTTATGTAGTTATTTTTTATAAATTTTCTAGCACTCATGACTAAAGATCTGTATTTCGCAAGTTTTTCAACCGTAGGTATCGTAGTGACACCGCCTGCTTCAAGTGTAACGGAGTGTGGAGCTTTTGCACCGAAAACCGCCACTGCTTTTGTCAAATCAGCCATAACTTTAATAGCTTCAAGGTAATTTTTAATCGCGGTAAAATTTGTAGTGTTTGATTTTGCATACATAGCTTCATATCTCGGCAAAAATGGAGCTGCAGGAAATATCTTAGAGCTTTTAAGCTCATTTTGAACCCAGTTTTTCACGCTAAGAACGCTCTCATCATCCCCTTCATACTTTAAAACTGCAGTTATATCGATAAAATCAAGTGCGCTTAAAACATAAAAATGCAGAAGATGGTCTTGAAGCTGATAAGCGCCGACAGTCATATTCCTTAAAAGTTGACCGTTATGATTTGGTTTTATTCCCATTGCATTTTCCAGTGCAAGAGATGCCGCCTCTGCATGAGCATAAGGACAGACTCCACAAACTCTTTGTGTTACCTGCTGTGCGACTCTGGCATCGTAACCTATAAGTGCCTTTTCTATCCCTCTATACATATCGGCAGAGCATTTTGCTTCTGTTACAATCCCATTTTCAACTTTTGTAACAAACTTAAGGTGTCCCTCTATTCTAGTTAAGGGATCAATAGTGATTTTTTGTACGCCCATTTATAACCTTTAATATAGCAAAATTAAAACTTTCTTTGATGTATAATACAACTTGAATTATTAAACTTACCATAAACAAAAATTATATCCTGTCTTTTTTTATTATAAAAAAACATTATAAAGAAGCATAGATTCTCATTAAACTATGCGTGCTTCATCTCCTTTTGCTACATAAAACTTTTTAAGCCACATGTCCAAAGGGCTTATTAATTTATAAATCACGGGAACTACCAGCAACGTCAGCACCATTGAGCTTAAGAGTCCTCCGATTATGGATATCGCCATCGGTGCTTTTGTCTCGCTTCCAAGCCCACTGCTAATAGCAAGCGGAATCATGGCAAAAACCATAGCAATTGTCGTCATCAAGATAGGACGGATTCTCTTCTCTCCGGCTTCAACAAGCGACTCATCAACACTTTTTCCGCTCTGGGCTGCATGATTTGCAAAATCAACCAGTAAAACGGCATTTTTCCCTACCATTCCCATTAGCAGCATAAAGCCTATCATAACAAAGAGGCTGAATTGAAGTCCGGAGATATAGAGTGCGAGCATAACTCCGATAATGCTCAGCGGAAGTGCAACCATTATAATAATTGGCTGAATAAGCGACTCGTATAAAATAGCCAAAATTATAAACATTAAAATCACGCTAAGACCTATCGCCACTCCGAAAGCTTCTCCTGTTTTTACCATCTCTTCGGCAAAACCGGTAAATCTATAAATCACACCCTTTGGCATAAGATTGTCTATCTCGGCTTTTGTGTATGAAACAGCTCCGCCTAAATCAAGTCCAAACAGATCTGCAAAAACAGTAACCTCTCTTTGTCTGTCAAAGTGGTTGATTGTTGCGAGCGTTTTACTTTTACTAAACTCTACCAAGCCATCAAGATAGACCAGTTTGCCATCTTTCGTTCTGACTTGAAGTTTTTTAATATCTTCCAAGCTCACTCTGTTTTCATCACTCAAACGAAGCGTAATGTTGTACTGTTTTCCACTCTCTTCAAAATAGGAAATTTCCAAATCACTTGAGAAAGCGATAGATATCGCTTCTGCGATGGCAGATGCAGATATACCTAAACTAGAAGCGTTCTCTCTTAAAATATTGATATCAATTTGTGGTTTTGGATCATCTAAATCCGTATCGATATCTACAAATCCCTCTTTTTTAGATATGTACTCGACCAAATTCTTCTTAGCCTCACTCAAATCCTCAAAGGAGTCCGATTTTAAAACTATCTGATACGGAACAGAGACACCAGCACCTTTAATATTTGGAATTGCCGAAGCCGTTATAAACATCTCTTTTTTATACACTTCAAACTCTTGTCTGAAATTTTGGACTATCTGTTCTTGAGCGAGATCTCTTGATTTTTTATCGCTAAGTTTTACATAAATAACTGCTTTATGCTTCTCTTTGGCTGTGTTATAGCCGACACTCAGCGTCGTATACTCGACATAAGGGCTTTTTCTAACCAAATCTTCGACAGTTTTTGATTTTCTTATCATCTCTTCAAGTGAGATGCCCGCATCAGCCTTTATTTTTATTTCAAACTCCGCCTTATCCTCTTTTGGTATAAAATCCATACCGATTTTTGGAAAAAGAGTGAGTGAAGCAAAGAAAACGACAAAAACAAAAATAAGAGTTGAGACTTTATATTTCAAAACAAACAGAAGCGTTCTCTCATAGATTCGCTCAATAAATTTAAAAATAGGCTCACTCAAATCATAAAATCTGCTCTCGCCCTTACTCAGAGTTCTAGCACTCAAACTCGGAATAAAGCTAAGTGCAATAGTATATGAGATAATGATGGCAAAACCGACCGTCATGGCAAAGCTCTCGAAAAACTTTCCTACGATTCCGCTCATAAAAGAGACGGGAACAAATACTGCCAAGAGCATCGCCGAGATCGCCAAAATGGTAAAAGCCATCTCTTTTGTGCCCTCGTATGCAGCCTCGTATTTCCCTAAACCCTCTTCCATTTTTTTATAGATATTCTCAATTACTACGATAGCATCGTCTATGATAATTCCGATTGCCAAAGTAAGACCGATAAGAGTCATTTTATTTAGCTCAAATCCCATGTAGTCCATCAAAGCGAACGTACCCATGATGGAAGCCGGAATAGAGAGAGCCGAAACAAGAGTGATGGTAAAGTTTCTTAAAAACACAAAAACTATGATTGCCGCAAGTATAGCCCCATATATCAAGTCAAATTCCACATCTTCTAGTGAATGGATGATAAAAGGAGAGGTGTCATTTAAGATAATCACTCCAAACTTATCTCCTGCCATCATCTGAATATCCGGAACAACCTTTTTTACGCTCTCGACAATAGAGAGCGTATTTGTACCGGAGATTTTTTGAACCTCAAGCATAACGCCTTCAACTCCGTTATATGAAGCGTAATTTTTGGCATCACTCAAAGAGTCTTCGACCGTTGCGATATCTTTTAATTTTATATTGTCTTTTATCTCTATATTTTTTAGCTCTTCGATACTTAGCGCATCTGCCTTTGTTTTAAGCGTCAGTTCCTCGGTTTTGGTTATAAGTTTTCCGCCGCCGATTTTAATATTTTCTTTTGCAACTGCCGCATTTAACTCTGCTATCGTAATCGCATACTTATTTAGCTCCGTTATATGCGGAAATATCTTAATCTCTCTATCTTTATAGCCGACGATGTTTATAGCGCCGACATCATTTATTTTTTGAACTCTGGGCTTTACTTTCTCATCTGCAAAAAGCATAAGATTTTCTACGCTATCATTTTTTGCGGTTAAAAATATATTTATAATAGGCGCTCCGCCGATATCAAGTTTGCTTACAAGAGGCGTTTTTGCATCTTTTGGCAAATTCACGGCAGAAACTTTATCTCTTACGTCATTAGCGGCTTCATCGATATCTCTCTCTAAAAAAAACTTGACTGTTACGACACTTACACCATCGCTGCTGCTAGATATGATACTGTCCACACCGCCGATTCTTGAAATCGCTTCTTCTATCTTATCTGTAATTTGTGACTCGATAGTGCCGACTTCTGCTCCTGGATAGTTCGTTTGAATCGTAACTATGGGAAAGTCTACATTTGGAAAAAGAGCCGAGGGCATTGACTTGAAGCTCATGTATCCAAATATAACCAATGTCACAACATACATAAGAGTTGCGATGGGTCTTTTGATTGCTAATTTATACATGTAGGCTACTTTTTAGCATCTATTACGCCGTCGCCGAAGAGTTTAACTACAAAACCTTTTGCCTCTGCCTCTGCACCAAGCTTTCTGCTTTGTTGATTTACATGCGGATAAACTTTTGTGATAACGCTTGTATGCACTTTTTCATCTCCGTCGATTTTGTACTTAAATGTCTGCCCTGCTTTAACCGTCTGCCAATATTTTTGGTCAAACTCAAGTACGAGTTTTCGCTCGTTTTGACTCTGAATCTTTAAAATGGTTTTTGGCGACATCTCTGTTACCACATCTCCAACTTCTACATTTTTCTCATAAATAACGCCGTCATAAGGAGCATAAAGTATAGTTTTTTTGTACAAAGCCTCTCTGTAGTTAAGATTTGCTTTTGCATGTTCAAGTGCTGTTTTTGCCTTCTCATACGCAAGTGCATAGAGATCAAACTTGGCTTCGTCTATAAGATGTTTTATTTTCTCTTGTCTCTCATAATCTCTTTTGGCATATTTAAAGACGACCTCGGCATTTGCCGCATCGGCTTTTGCGATTTCAAGAAGAGCTTTTGTGTCATCATTTGCAAGTTCTACGAGAATATCCCCTTTTTTTACATTTTGCGAGATATCTACATGCACTTTTTTAACGATTCCGCCAGCATTAAAAGCCAATGCCGAATCCCTAAGAGCTTCCACGAAGAAATTGGCATATACCTCTTGTGCATTTAAACCCAGAACTAACAATAGCAACACTAAAAATATCTTTCTCATTTTAAAAACTCCTCTAAATTTTTTCCGCTGTGGTAGTAAAAGAGAGCATGTGCGATTTCAAGTTCACATAAAGAACGCTCATACAAGGCACTCGCACTCGTTTTTGCGCTTAGTGCGTCAAGATAGATTACATAATCGACTATACCTGCATTATACTTCTCATTGATGGTTTTAAATGCGCTCCGTGCTGAAGTCAAGGCACTTTTTGCACTTTGAATCTTCAGTTTTACACTCTCAAGTCTTACAATAGATATCTCATAATCCGCCTTTTGCTTATGAGACATGTACTCCATCTGTTTGCTTAGAGCTTTTGCATTTAAGTCAACAGCCTGTTTTGCTTCGCTAGTAGCACCATAGTCAAAAATTCTCATATTCAACGAAAGTAGAGCTATATTTTGTTTATCTATTTTCGCAGGGTGTGTCGATTCGATATCGTTATATCCATAAACGGTGTAAACATCCTCTAGTTTTACCTTAGGATAGTATGCGCCCTCAAGAGCTTTTGAACTACTTTGCAGTGCGTTTTGTTTATACAAAAGCGACTTTATAGAATCACTTTGTTCAAAAGTATCCGCTGAGATCTCCATAAAAGCCGATGATTCAAAACTCTCTATCTTCTTTCCTACTTTAATCTCCAACGCTTTTTTAGCACTTAGTATCTCAAAGAGCACCGACTCAATCTCATAAATATTCGTATCATAAGAAGCTTGAAGTCTCTCTACGTCATCACGTGTTGCAAGTTTTGCATCATAAAACTGTTTTACTCTCTCAAGTTGTTCATGCATAGATTTTTTTGCATCCTCTTTTGCCGCCAGCAGTGCTTTAAGACTTTGTATCTCGTAAAAATCCCTTACTATCTCAAGTGATATATTTTTTCTCTCTTGGGATTCATCATAAGCACTTGCCTTATGCTCATTTTTTGCCCTATCAAGTTGTGATGATTTGATACCGCCGTCATAAACATCAACTTCCACTTTGCCGTAACCGCTGTAAATATCGCTTATCTGAAAAGGAGTGACATCGCTCGTATTTTTATACGAAGCACCGATATCTATCTTCGGAAAGAAGTCGCTTTTTTTTGACTCTACCTCTTTTTCTTTGGCATCTTTTGTATATTTATATGATTGAAGAAGATTATTGTTTTGATGTGCATGCTCTAAGATAAATTTTAGAGCATCTCCAAAAAGCAGTGCTGGGAGCAGTAAAGATAGAACTCTTATCATTCTTATACCTTTTTCGTTACAAGATGGCTCATACTTATGTCTTTAATAGGTACGAGTGTATAAAAATATTACTTGACTAATGCGACTGCATCAATCTCTACAAGTGCATTTTTCGGAAGAGTTTTTACGGCTACGGTTGAGCGAACAGGTTTATGAGAGCCAAAAGCCGCCGCATATATCTCGTTTACGGTCGCAAAATCATCCATTGATGCCAAAAAAATCGTAGTTTTTATAACGCTTTGCATTGAAGCTCCTGCCTCTTCTAAAACAGCCTCAAGATTTTGCAGTACCTGTTTCGTTTGAATCACGATATCATTTTCAAGCATAACGCCATCTGGAGTAAGAGCGATCTGCCCCGATGTAAAAACCATCCCGTTTGCTACTACTGCTTGTGAATATGGACCTATTGCCGCAGGTGCTTTGTTTGTTTGTACGAATTTCATTTTTTTCCTTGATTATATGTGAGATATCAAATATTAGCCCTGTTAAAGAGTTATTTGGATTTGTAATTATAACTAAACTGTCATTGATAGTTATCTGCCGACCATATTCGGATTTTATAGATATTTTTCTTCTAAAGATACTCTCTAAAACTACTAAAATTATCAGATTGCACAAATTTTACATCTTGTGATATTTCACTAAAATGCTTTTTAGCACACTCTATTTTAGATGATTCGGAAGTTTTTATATCAAGTCCTAAACTGCTTCCTTTACTCTCAACCACAAAGTAAAGCTTCTCTTCATCGTCTTTCTCAATTAAAACTGCCCAGTCAGGATTGTAGCTTCCAAGTGGCGTATTGATTTTAAACCATGGTGGAAGTTTTGTGAAAAGTTTTACATTCTCATTTTCATTAAATGCTTTTGCAAAATTTTCTTCTACTGTTGAGTCGTAAACTGTATGCGTGAAGATAGATTTATTTTCTTTATTCTCTATCATATTTGAAGAGAGGTATCCATACAACTCATTTTCTTCAAAGCACTCTTGGGCATAGTAAAAATCATTGCCTAACTTTTGGTATTTGATACCATTGACTATAAAGCTGTTCATGGTTTTTTTGATGATTTTTACTGCACCGTCTATAAACTTTTGAGGATTATTTTGAAAATCTTGCAGTTTACCGCTTTTTATGAGAATGTCAACAATATTTTTTCGCATCAAATTTGTTTCATTTTGCAAGTAAGTTACAACATCAGGAAGCTCATAATCTATGATGTCACAATCCATAAATTTATCTTCTGCACTCCCCTCAAGGATCTCAACACCGACTTTGGTTATTTTATTTTTAGCTTTTGAGTAGAGGTATTTGATTTTTCCAATTGTTAAATCATTTGCCATTTGCTTGGCACATTCAAGTACTAGCTTATCCACATCAAAATCTACCCTGTAGGTCGTTTTATATTTTATCTGCTCCCACAAGGCTTTAAAATCATCGCTAATATAGACTTCTTTGTTGAGGGTGATGAGTTTTTTATCATCCGCATTTTTTATATTTATTGTTCCTGCAACTTTGAGTATTACAGATACTATTTGAGATTGAACCGCTTTATACTCCTGTGGCACTTCAAATTTATTTTCTTTGATGTCAGCTCTTAGAGAGTTTTGCACTTTACCTTTTTTGTCAATGTACTCTTTTGCTTGAAGATATCTAAACATGTCTTCACTTTTTGATGCACCAAAATACTCTACGCTTCCATCTTCATTTGTTATAGGAATATTTGAAAAAAAGTGTTCTTCAATGACCCCAAATTTGATTCCCTCTTCCTCTTCAATCTCTTTTTGCAGTGCCTCGGCAAATTTTTCATAGCTCTCATTTGCCATAACCGTCAAAGTATTTACATCAAAGCCTCTCACTCGTTCGCCATCTTGGTTGACACATATTCTAAGTCCACGACCTATCTCTTGTCTTTTTTTCATGACTGACGAAGTTTCATTTAAAGTACAGATTTGAAATACATTAGGATTATCCCATCCCTCTTTTAATGCACTATGAGAAAATATAAAACGAAGTGGTTCGCTAAAACTAAGTAGCTTCTCTTTGTTTTTCATGATTTTGTCAAATATGCTTTCATCGTCCACAGTGTTACCAGAAGTATCTTTGAGTATCCCTTTTTTATCAGCGGAAAAGTACCCATCATGGATTTTTGAAACTTCCGTATTTACATCCACATCATTAAAAAGCGTACTGTATTTTCTTCTTTTTGAAATTTCTTTATACTCCGATTCAAACCACTGAGCATATTTACCCTTTAGGGGATTTGCATCTGCATCATATTGTCTATAATTGGCAACTCTATCTATAAAAAAGAGCGATAAAACTTTGATTCCCTTTTGGGTAAGACGAAGCTCTTTATCTAAATGCTCTTCTATGGTTTTTCTGATTTGTAATCTTTTGATACTATCATCATCCACACTGCCAATAGTTTGCCCGATGTTCACGCTCTCTTGGTTAGAAAACTCTATATACTCATTCCCTTTTTCTATGTAAATGTCATTAACGGTGTAACCGCTATAAACACCTCTGCTATTTGATTTTTCATACAAATCATCGCCATCTTTTACCGTTACAGTTTTTCTCTTTGTTGTGCCGTTTTGGTTTACATCTATCTCTATTTTTGCACTTCTGGGAGTTGCACTTACGCTTATGAGCTTGATATATGGCTTATTTGAGCTATCTTCCAAAGCAACATTTGCCACTTCTATCTGCTTGACAAGTTGTTGCTCATACGCATCAATGCTATCGAGTTTATACATAAGATTGAACTTTTCCACATGTGTAGCACTGTAACGCAATCTACAAAGTGAATTAAGTGTTTCTATCGCCTCTTTAGCTTTTGCAGTGCTATCAACGCTTTGTGGCTCATCTATGATAACTATTGGATTTGTAGAGGCGATAAACTCTATGGGTTTTTGACCGTTTAATCTATCGTTTTGTCTATGGATGATGTTTGCTTTTGTGTCTTTGCTCGGATCCGTAAAGCTTTTTCTAAAAGCATCTATGTTGATAACCATGATTCGTATATCACTGCTTGTTGCAAAATCTCTAACTTGTTCAAGGTTTGAACTATCGTAGATAAAGTAGTCATAATTGACATTATCAAAGATTGATTTGAAATGTTCACTTGTAATATCAAGTGTTTTTTTCGTTCCCTCTTTTATGGCGATGGAAGGCACAACGATGATAAACTTTGTAAATCCATAGCGTTTGTTTAACTGAAATATAGATTTGATGTAAACATAGGTTTTACCCGTTCCTGTTTCCATCTCCACCGAAAAATCCATAGAACCGAGTTTTTTACTTTGAGATAGTCCATTTTTGAGCTGAATATTTTGTACATTTGATAGGATTTCATCATCCAAAAGTTCAAGTCTATTTCCGATACCTAAATCATTGAGATCATTGATAGTTCTCTGCCCCTTTGCACCATGCGTTACAACGCTAAAGTTGCTTTGGCAAACTTCTTGCCCTTCAAAGATATCTACAATGGAGTTTATGGCTCTGTCTTGATAGTCTAAGTTGCTGTCGAATTGTATTTTCATATTTTATTCTCCATTTCTAAGAGTAATCTATCGAAGTCAGATAGATAAATTCTATCTTGAAGAACTCTATATTTTTCATACTCCACTTCAGCTTTTAACTTTGCTTCAAGCGATGATACTTTACCGTTATCAAGTAAAACAGGGTAGTCTGAAAGTTCTAAAAACTTATCTAAAAACACAATCCAATCTTTCATATTCATAACAATTCCCCGACTTGCCCGATTTTCTGCTAAATCAAGGTATGCCGATACAATTCTCTCTAATTGTTTAAGATGTTCTTCTTCAAGATAATTTTTGGCTATGCTTACATCTGATTTAAGTATCTTGCCATGAGGTGAATTTTTCCAAGTTTTTAGTCCCATGTAGATTTTATTTACATCAGCTTCTTTATAAATAATTTCCGCAGCTGTTTGCCCTCTAATTGCCCAATGAAGTTTATTTTGAACCGTTGCAAAAAAATCCTTTGTTACTGAAGAGTTTTTATCGTAATCTGCTGAAAGAGCATAAATATCTGTGATTTTTTGATAAAATCTTCGCTCACTAAGACGAATTTCTCGAACTCTCTCCAGCATTTCATCAAAATAATCTTGCCCGAAATGTTTGATTTGCTTGAGTCTTTCATCATCCATAGCAAAACCTTTAATGATGTACTCATGCAAAACTTCCGTAGCCCACTTTCTAAACTCTGTTGCACGATGAGAATTGATGCGATATCCAAGAGCAGTAATAGCCCGTAAATTGTAATATTTTGTCGCTCTTTGAACTTCTCTTTTACCTTCAGTTTGAACTTGTAAGAAATCCTTACAAGTTGCATTTATATCAAGTTCACCACCAGAGTATAAATTTTTAAGATGTAAAGTTATATTTTGTGGAGTAGTTTCAAATAGCTCTGCAATCTTTTTTTGAGTAAGCCATAAAGTTTCCTCTTTAAACAAAACATCAATATTTACTTTGGCAGTTGCTGTTTGAAAAATAACAAAATTTGGAAACTCTTGCGTTGGAGTATTGTTCATAGATTAATTGCCTTAAATTTAAACTCAATGCTATTTTTTTCAGCTGTTGAATTACAGATTTGCTTTTTCATCATCATGACCTTTAAAAAATATCAACGATAGAGCTTATGACTCTGTCTTGGTAGTCTAAGTTGCTGTCGAATTGTATTTTCATTTTTTATTCTCCAACTTTTTCATATTTTTATCTTTTGTAAGTATTTGCATTTGAGAGATAGCTATTTCATTTAGTTTTTTTATTCTATGTGATTGAGATAATCCTTCATTTATGAAATGTGCATTTAAAGATTCTAGATTTGCTAAACATACAAGCTGATATACATTTGCTTCATCTCTAATATTGCCTTTTTTATCAATATGAAGTTCTCGCCATTGTTTTGCTGTTATTCCAAACAGTGCTACATTTAAAATATCTGCTTCACTTGCATATAAAAAATTTATTTGTTGTGGCATTAAACTTTTTGGAATAAGATTTTCTTTGATAGCATCAGTATGAATTCTATAATTAATCTTAGTGAGATTTCTTTTTATGTCCCAACCAAGTTGTTTGAGTTCTTCCTCTTTTAGCCTTTGAAACTCTTTGATAAGGTATAGTTTAAATACAGGGTTAATAGCAGAGGCAAATTCAAAAGCTATATCTTTATGTGCATAAGTACCGCCATATCTTCCAGCTTTTACAGTTATGCCTTTCGCATCTGTTTTTTCAATCCACTTTCCAGGACTTAAAACAAAAGATGGTAATCCGGCTTCCATTTTAAAGTGGTCAAATTCGACCACTTTAAAATCAGGATTGTACATCTGCTCCCAGGTGCCTATAAATTCTAATGTTCCTCTATTTCTAATCCAGTTTTTTATAACATCCGCTGCTCTTTGTTCACCATCTTTACTATTTGCAATATCAGTTAATGAAATATAATCTTCTTCATAAGTCGTAAGAACTGTAATATCTGAATCTAAAACTTTTATTTTTGCCATAACCGTATCCTTAAAAATTTCAATCTTGATTCATCACAATAGATATTAATTTGCATTTTCAAACCTTTTACTCCAATATATATCAAGTTTTTTTAAACTTTCAAAAATATAATTATTTTGAAATGGAACTTCCAACTTAGGCATAGTTTTACCTTTATAATAATGAGTTAAGCAAATAAAATTTTTATTATTTTCTAAAAGCGATAAATCTATATTTCTCATTTTTGATTTGTAAAATACTTTTAATATAACAATGTCTGCTTCAATTTTTCCATATTTAATTTTCATCTTTGGATTATTTTTGTTTTCTAAAACTCTTATTTTTTTTATAACTTGAAATATCAAGCTTTTTAATTCATTTTTTGATATGTCTTGATTATCCATGAGTAAATTTACTTCAAATCTCTTATAATTTTCTATACTTATATCTTTAAGTGATATTACTTCCCAATTTACACCATGTAATTTTGGAAATATATGATATTTATATGAGCGATTATCTGTATCTATATTCTGTATATCAGGAATTATAAGACTAGCCCCATTGGCAAATATCTTATCTATTTTTGATATATCTTCTTCAAATAATATATCATTCAAGTGTTTTTTATCAAAAAATATGCTTCCACTGATACTAAACGGATGAGTATAATTAATTTCATATTTATCATAATTATTAAAAGTTGCAAATACTATTTTCCCAATCCATACTAAAATATGTATAATCTGATTTTTATCATTAATATTATTAATATCTATATTTACTTTTAATTGAGAGAAGTCTGAATCATTTTTTGAAATTGATTTAACTCTAATATTTTCATTATGCAAAAAAAGTTTAAAAAATTCAAATTGAATGTTTATATCCATTTTTTCTATATTTATTTTTTCAATTAGTTTATTTTTTATTATAAGTTTAACAATGCCAACAAAAGTACCACTCGCAATATCTAATAAATGATTGACAATATTATTTAAATCATTGATTGTTAAGATTTTACTATTAGACTTGTGTGTTTTCTTATCTTTATATGAGTATATAATTTCAAAAATATCATTACGATTACGATTAATTTCTATTAATCCATGACTAATAGCATTTCTTAAATCAATATTTATATCAGTGAGATATTTATAACCTAGTTTTATAAGAGCTTTATTTATACCATCTAATTTAGTTTGTTCTTTATACTCTTTATCTTCAAAAAAATCATCAGTTATATATAAAATTGTTCTATAAAAGTGATGTAAACAAAATTCCATCAATTGAGTAATAATTGGGAAATAATACATTTTTATTTTTATTTCATCATTGAAATTAATATCATTAAATTCATTATAGGAATCTAATATATGATAATAAGAATTGATAGAATGAAAAAGATTTTGCTGTTGTTCAGAGAAAGCATTTAAAAACTTTTCGTTATTATGATGATAAAGAGTATTTAGATTATTAAACACTTCTGTTTCAACACTTTTATTAAAATAGTATTGAGGTTTATTCACAACAAAGTCATTTAATAAACCTACAAATAGCATAGGAAAATCAGTATCTATTTGTAAGTTAGATTTAACAGAGTTTATTTTATCAGATAATGAAATTATATTATCTGATTTTTGATTGTATTGAATAAATAATGTATCAAATAAACTCATCTCAAATACTCACCACTTCATCAATCTCAAACTGTTTTAGCACTTGCAGGGCGTTTGTTTTTACTACTGCGTCCGCAAAACTGCTGTCTTTGAATACTACTCTGGTTATTTCACTTTTGTACTCGGCTTTTAGTTTTGCTATTGCCTCTACTACTTCAAGTGTTATCTCATCATCGAGGCAGACTATGAGTGCTCCGTAGCCTATGATAAATACTTTTTTGCCATGTAAGGTTTTTTCTTCTACCCTTAGAGTTAAGTCCAGTCCGTATTTTAGGAGGATTTCGTAGAGTAGGTCTTGTGGGGTTCTTTCACTTTTGATATTTTCAACGCTATCAAGAAGATTTTGTTCTAAGTTCTCAAAGTTGCTATCCCATGTTTTGATATTTGAGCTATCGAGTTTAAGGACTTTGAAGCCGATATCAAGCGGAGGTGGGACTTCAGTCCCGCCAAAAAGTCCGTCATTTTTAGGCGAGGTTAAAACCTCACTTCCGATAATCTTCTCCCCTGCACGGCGGATGCGTTCTTTGCCTATTTCACAAATTGTAGGAAATTCTTTATTGTCAGTTGGTTCAGGTAATTGCACCATTATAAATTTTCTATTTCCGCCATCTTCGCTATTTAGTTTCATAACTGCATGTGCTGTTGTTGCAGAGCCACTAAAAAAATCAAGAATTAAATCATTTGTATTATTTTTTGTAGAAAGTAATAGTGTTTGTAATAATAATCTAACAGGCTTTGGATTGCTAAATATACCACCAAGTTCTAACTTCTTCATGTCATTATTAGCTTCATGGTTATGTCCAACTTCTTCATATTTCCATAATGTTATTGGTGTTACACCATCTTTTATCTCACTTAGAAAGCTTTTTCTTTGTGGAATTTGCTCTCCATTTACTCCAAACCAAATTTCATTATTTTTATCCATTCTATCCATAGATTCATTATTGAATCGTCTAAATGTTCCTACTGGGGGTGTCCAAGTTATGCCATTAGAAAAAGTATAAGAGTCTCTATTGGTTCCACTCTTAGCATGTAATGGTGTTGCTTTCCACTTTCCTTTTTCGTGATTATCTGGATTTTTATATGCGGTTAATTGTTCTTCATTACGAGGCAACTGATTTAATTTTATATTTTCTTTATTTTTACCATAGCATAGTATATGATCATGATTATCAGAAAACCATTTTGCATCATTCGCTCTTGTGTATTTTTTTTCCCAAACTATATTTGCAATAAAATTATCCTCTCCAAATATCTCATCACAAAGTTTTCTCAAATTTGCCACTTCATTATCATCAATAGAGATAAAAATAACCCCATCATCTTTGAGTAGATTTCGTGCAAGTTTGAGGCGTGGGTACATCATGCTCAGCCAGTCGCTATGGTATCTTCCGTTTGTGTCGCTGTTTGTGCTTAGACGGTTTCCCTCACTATCTACTTGCCCAGTTATCTCAAGATAGTTTTTGATGTTGTCTTTGAAGTTGTCTTTATAGACAAAATCTTTGCCTGTGTTGTAAGGCGGGTCGATGTATATCATCTTCACTTGTTTGTGGTAGCTTTTTTGAAGGAGTTTAAGCACCTCTAAGTTGTCGCCCTCAATGTAGAGGTTTTGTGTGGTGTCCCAATCTTTGCTCTCTTCTTTGCAAGGTCGGAGTGTGCCTGTACTTGGAGTTTGAGCGATGCGTTTGGCTTCACTTTTGCCCGACCATGTGAAGTTGTAGCGTTCTGCTTCATCTTCTGCAAATGTGCCCAACTCCTCTTGAAGTTTAGCAAAGTTTATTTTACCCTCACTAAAAACTTCGGGGAAGAGTTCTTTGATTTTTTCTATGTTTTGGCTCACTATGTCTAAACTCTTGCCGTCTAATTGTTTCATGCTTAAATTACCTTTTTAAGATTTAATTTATTATATATTTATTATTCTTTTGCTATACTCGTGCTTGTAATTCGCCTTCGGGCACACCCACTTGCATTATTAAGTTCTAGACTTAGCAGGTGGGAACAATCATCCTTAGCAACTTACCTTGAACTTTTTTAAAATCTTCTACACTCATTCTACCTAATTTGTCTGTAATTCTTTTTTTACTAAATGTTCTCAATTGCAATATCATTACACTATTTTTAGATACGCCTTTTTTAGTTTCAAACTCAAAGCTATGAAAATAATCATCATCTTTTATGGAAGTAGTTATAGGTACACCTATAAATAAATCTTGTGTCAGTTGTTTTACAACAAGAACAGGTCTTGAAAAAATCTCTCCCTTTCCAAACTCTTCATCACCGATATTTTGACCTATCTTTACCCAAAATATTTCTCTTGGTTTAATACCTAATTTTCTTTTCTTTAGGCTTGTTTGCTTTTTGACTTCATTCCATTCATCATATTCTTTCATACAAGCTTCCCTTTCAATTTTTCCAACTCATCACTCAATTTTTTCAGTTCTATGTTCATATTTACCTTCGCACTGAAACTTGTCTCTTTTTTGATTTTGCTTTTTGCTTCGGTTATTTTTGCTTCAACACTTTGGATATTTTGTAGAATCTCTTTTGTGTTGGCATGTGGATTTAGGGAACCACTATATTTTGAAGCATTAAAAGCTATGAGTTTATCCAAATAGCTCGTAAAAAAAGCTAAAAGGTCGGTGTATGGATGGTGCTTTGCTTTGAGACTCTCTAAAAAAGTATCTTCTATTTTGCTATGGTTTTGCATCTCTATCCACTCACTAAAATGGCTCTCTTGCACTACAAGTTTACTGCTATCTGATTTGTTGATGCGTTTTGGACTTATGTTGATACAGAACTTAGTTCCACATGCCAAAAATATTATGAGCGGATAAGGAATATTTTGAACTATGCTTGTTATTTGCCCTAATTTGTTTGAGTTGAGTACCTCTACTTTTATAAATGCTATTTCTGAATAATCCTGCTCTGCATCGGTGTATGGAGCAATATTTATGGTGTTTTTGTTGAGTAGATATTCAAGAGTTATACTCTCAATATCGTTTGTCAGTATCTTTTTATCGGCAACGCTGAGAGAAAAATTTTCTGTAAACTGTTTTTTAAAAAGCTTCTTATCTATCTTGCTTGAAGCCTCTAAGCCGAGATTGTTTATAAGCTCTTGCATCTACTCTATCACTAAAAAAGATATAAGTTCAAAATCTTCGCTATCGCTAAAACCATCGGTTGCAATACTTGTACCGCCACGACTAAAAAGTGAGTTCATACCACTCTCCTCTTTTTTGCCGATAATGCTCTCTATGGCAACTTTTAAACCTGTTTGGTAGTGTTGCATATCGGAGTAGTTGTTTGTATTTTTTTCAAACTCTGCAACAAGCTCTTTTATGGCTTCATCTTTGCTCAAACATAAGTTTTTATACATATCTAAAATGAGTTTTGCACTGCTAAATGCGGTTCTGATTTCATTGTCTTTATCTACATGCACCAAGAAGTACGGTTCAAGAGAAAATCCATCTGCACCAGTTTGAGGTTTAAGTGATTTCACACAAAACACTACACCTTTTTCAATATCATCTGAAACGATGCTATGGATTCCAAGCGGTGCATTTTCAAGTGTTTGTTTGTGAACTTTTAGATACTCCATCAAGTCCATTTTAAAATCATTTAAAGTCAAATCCGTGATGGAAATGCTACCACTGACATCTTCAAGGTCTATCACTTTGTCTCGAAGTTCTTTGAGCTGTTTAGCTCTGTAACTCAAATCACTTACCTCTATGTTTGAGGTATCTATGATATTTTCTTCTCCTGTCGCCGATACATCTAAAAGCACCATTCGCCCACTTACCCTACTCTCTAAGTTAATATATTCATCAAGCTCCATGTTCGCCCAAAAGTTTACAAGCTGGATTGTTTCGTTTTTGCTTCCAAGTCTGTCAATTCGTCCAAACCTTTGGATGATTCGCACTGGATTCCAGTGAATGTCATAGTTTACAAGGTAATCACAATCTTGTAGGTTTTGTCCTTCGCTGATACAGTCTGTCGCGATTAAAATATCTATCTCTTTTGTGGCATGTGGATCTGTTTTATCTCTGCTTTTTGAGATAGGAGAGAAGTGCGTAAGAAGCGAATTGAGGTCTTTGTTTTTTGTCTGCATAGTTGTTTGGTTGTTTCCACTTCCTGTGATAAGACAGCTCTCTAAACCAAACTCATTTTTTGCCCATAAAGCGATATTTTTGTACAGATATTCAGCGGTATCTGCAAAAGCAGTAAATATGACAACTTTTTTGTTATTTGGGTTGAGTGGATTGTTTATTTTTTTAGTGATGTTCTCTTTGAGAGTTTGGAGTTTTTCATCTCTTGAGGCATCCACTTGTAGAGAACTTCCTAAAAGCTCTTCAAGTTTTTGCAAATCATTTTGTAAATCTTGCTTCCATCTGATTTTATCTACATCTTGAATCAATACTTTGATTTTATTGCCAACGAGCTGTGAAGCAAACTCATCACTCTCAATATCAACATCTATAATACTTTGCTCTTCATAAGTGCCATTTTCATTTTCTAACATATCAACAATTTTTTGATTGTTTTGCATCAACTTTATAAGTGTTAGTGAAAAAGAGTTGATAGAACTTTCCATCCGCTTAAAGAGGTTTACTCGCATCAAATGAATCAAAGAATTCTCTCTATCTATCTGTCTAAATACTTGCCCATTGCCTAAGTCAATGTCGTATTTATGAGAATACTCTTCTTGTTTGTGTGGATAAACATATTTGAGTGGCGAATAAGCAGACAATGTAAGTCTTCTTATGGTTTTATTTATCTCTAAAAGCGGTGGAAATGCGTTTAATATATCAATATCTGGTTTGAGATTTATCGGCTTGTTTCTGTTAGGAAACTTGCCTATGCTTGTTGTGTCATAATACTTCTCAATGTGTTTTCTGCTTCGTGCTATGGTTATTAAATCAAGTAATTTAAAATAATCAAAATTCAGACTATCGAGCAGCTTTTTTGTTGTTCGCTCACCTTCACTTAGTTTGAGCCAGCTGTTAAATTTGGCTTGTGATTTTCTGAGTGTTGTATCAATAGATTTTATGCCCACATCTTTAAAAGCTTCATCATTGGCTTCGGTAATAAATGCAACTTGATTTTTGAGATCTGTCAAACGGTTATTTACCGGAGTAGCCGAGAGCATCAAAACTTTTGTCTTCACGCCTTTTTTTAAAACATCATCTAAAAGTGTCGCATATCTTGATTTGCTCTTCTTTTTGTTTGTGCTTGTGTTCCTAAAATTGTGTGATTCATCTATGACAATGAGGTCGTAGTTTGACCAGTTGAGTGTTGCTAAATTTATCTCTCCACTGTAACCACTTGCTCTTGTTAAATCTGTGTGATTTAGAACATCATAGTTGAGTCTATCTTCTGAGAGAATGTTTCTTTTATCATTGATTGTGTAAATCGTCCAGTTTTCTTTCAGCTTTTTTGGAGCAAGAACCAAAACTCTATCGTTTCTAAGTTCATAATATTTTATGACGGCAAGAGCCTCAAATGTTTTACCAAGTCCGACGCTATCGGCTATGATACAGCCATTGTATTTTTCAAGCTTCTCTATTGCACCAAGAACGCCATCTCTTTGAAAGTTATAAAGTTTACTCCAAACAACGCTATCTTTAAAGCCAGTTTTTGTTTTTATAATCTTCTCTTCATCGAGTTCGCCTATAAAATCTTTAAAAATATTGTAAAGCGTCATAAAGTACAGAAATTGTGGGGATTTGTCTTTGTAGATCTCTTCTAACTTTGAGAGTAATTTCTCTTTTATATCTCGAAGGAGTGTGTTGTTTGCCCAAATTTCATCAAATGTTTTTAAAAAAGAATTGGTGCTTTCATGGTCAAACATAGCGGTGTTCATGTTAAATGATTTTGAGGTGGTATAGCCAAGCCCAGTTGATGAAAAATTTGAACTTCCCTGAATTGCTACATCTTCATGATTTTTATTTGCAATATGATAAAAATTAAAAGGGATTATACGCTCAGCTACCGTCTCTCTTATCTGTGCAACATGTTGCAAAAATTGAGCAAACTCTTTTGCAATTTTTACCTGATTTAACCTATTTTTTAATTTTATCTCCTCTGTTTCGGAAGATAAAAGGTTTATATCATCTTTAAAGTTTTGTGAAGTGCAAATAACTCTCAGGTTTTTAATTTTGCCCAACTCTTTTTTGAGTTCTTCAAAAGCATGGATTGTAAAATGGTTTGTGACAATCGATAAACTTGCATCTGTCTTTATATGAGACTTTATCACATCGCCGAGTTTGTTATTTCTTTTGTTGTCTATTAACATAAAACCATATTTATTTAAGATTATTGATTTTATTATAAAAACTATAAAAGCCTATTGAAAGAGATATGAAATAATTTTGTAGTTAGTTTGACAAAAGTAATTTCATACCTATGCTTCTATAAGTTTATAGTACATAAAATATAAATAAACAACTCAAAGTTGCTTCATTCTTTTACTCTATTTTGCCTCTTTTACCTCATCTAAGAGTTCATAAAAACCCTCAACGCTTCTTCCGCCGATAGTAGTGTAAATTACTTTGCCTTTTTCATCTAAAAAATAGTGTCTTGGAATGGGTTTTGTCTCAAGTCCTGCAGGTATGTCGTCTATATCTCTTGAGAGATACAAAAGAACATAACTTTTTTTTAGTCTTTTTATAACCTCATCCTTTATCAGAACCTCTTCTTTAAACTTATCGCAATATTTACAATACTCCGAACCTAAAAAAAGGTAGATATCTTTTTTCTCTTTTTTTGCCTCTTTGAGTGCAGCTTCATAATCGCTTGACCAATTTAGCGCACTTAAAGTGGAAATGAAAACAGCTACCAAAATAAAATATCTCATCATGATTCTTCTCCCCAATTCTCTATAAGATTTTTAAAAACTTCATAAAGCTGCGTAACCTCTTTTATGGAAGTTCTCTCGTTAACTGCATGAATAGTATCGTTTATTACGCCAAACTCTATAACTGCAATACCAAGCGGTGCTAAATGTCTAGCATCCGAAGTTCCCCCTATTGTCGAGTGTTTTGGTTTTATGCCTGTTACATGTGTGACGGCTCTATCCATTTTACGGACAAGTTTTGTGTTTGTATCTGTCCTAAAAGGGTACGCACCTTGAGTCAATCTTAACTCATAATCCAAACCTTGAAGATTTTTTGCGACAAAAGCCTCTACATCTTTTTGAGAAGTGAGCGTTGTATTTCGTACATTGAACATCATTTTAAGTTCATTTGGAGTTACATTTGTAACCTGCATTCCTGCTCTAATATCCGTTACGACAAATTTGCTCGGAGCAAAAAACTCATCACCGTTATCCAAATCCACTCCTGCCATGCCTGCTAATCTCGGAGCTATCAAATCTACAGGATTTACCCCTTTTTCAGGGTATGCCGCATGACCTTGCTTCCCTTTTATTGTGATGTAACCGTTGATAGAGCCACGACGACCTACTTTGATGGCATCACCAAAAACGCTCTCACATGTAGGCTCTGCAACAACGGCAGCATCCGGAAGCAAAGAGTGCTCTTTGAGATATTTTACGGCTTCAATCGTTCCATAAGTTCCCTCGCCCTCTTCATCTGAAGTTAAAAGCAAAGAGAGAGTGCCTTTAAAATCTTTCGCCTCTTTCACCGCCTGAGTAAATGAGGCAACTCCGCTTTTCATATCTTGAGTTCCGCGACCGTAGATATAGCCATCCTTTTCTACGGCTTCATAAGGGTTTGTATCCCAACCGATTCCAGCCGGGACAACATCTACATGTCCTGCAAAACAGAGATGTTCTCCCTCGCCGAATTTTTTATAGATAAAGAGGTTTTTAACGCCCTCTACATCTATGCGAACGGCATTAAAGTCACTCAAATAGTTCTCTATAAAATCCAAAAGCCCGCCGTCATCCGGTGTTTCACTCTTAGACTCTATCATAAATTTAAAAAGTTCGATTACATTCATAAACGACCTCTCAAACTATAACATGAGAGACGAATTTGCTCATATTGTTCATAATCTCGCCGCCTTTTCTAAAGCCCAGTCCGCACGCCTCATAAGCGAAGAAAACACCTGCTTGGTATTTTGCTCCATCTTCATCTTTTGGAAGGTCTGCGTACTCTTGATACACTTTTTTATGATTTTCATATTCTCCGCCCTGCTCACTTAAAACAGATCCGTCCGCGCCTACTATCTTGACATTTGCTCCCTCTCTGCCAAATACGCTCTTCTCTACATGCTTTATCCCTTTTAACGGCTCAAACGATGCCTTTAGAAGATACGGTGAATCAGGAAATAGATCATAAAGAATCTTTAACATTCCTTTTGACTGAAACAAAAGTGTATATGCAGGGTTTAAGATGATTGCGGCTTGATTTTGCATGATAGTCGTCAAAGTAGTTGCAAGTTCAGGCTCATTTATGGCTATATCTTCCCATGGATAGAGTTTAAACCAATACTCATACTGATTTTCATCTCTGTCATATATGCCCTCTTCGTCAAATTTTACATTTTGCAGATACTCAAATCCCGTGTTAAAGCCCGCATCCGTCGCCATCTGTCGCAAAAGTTTTGTCGTAGCTTCTTCTTCGTCGTTGCCATGAATGGATGAGAAGAGTATCTTCCATCCGTCATATTTCTCATCAAATAATTCAGTGTCGTCAAAAAGGGTAATAAGTCTTTTGAAATTTTCTCTAATCGCATCGTAAACATTATTGAACTGTTTATCTTCATCCATACCGTTCTCTTTTAAAATAGCCCACTGAAGCAGAGCCGTCTCAAAAAGAGCTGTCGGAGTATCTGCGTTAAATTCTAAAAGCTTTATGGGCTTGCCATCTATTCCGCCTGATAGATCAAATCTGCCGTAAATGTGCCAATGAACATCACTCTCCCAGCTTTTTTTAATCGCATCCACGAGATTAAAAGGAATTCCGAGTTCGAAAAAAAGCTCATTATCTATAACATATTGTGCAGCTTCGGCATACATGTCATAAATCTCATTAACGGCTTCATAATAGACTTCGGCTTCATCTTGAGTGATTTTTACCAAAGTGTCGCTAACATATCCGCTATTATCACTGTCTGTATGCCATGTAAATCCAAGCTCTTCAAGTTTTTCATTTTTAAGAGGTTTTATATTTTGCAACTGTACCAATTCTCAACCTCCGTATGTTGAAGTGCCAGATGATGAAGGTGCTGCACTAGGTGCGCCTCCAAAATGACTCTTTTTAGCTGTTGATGATGTGCTACTACTTGGTGTACTTGAACGATTATATGCACTCTGTGAAGCTGTAGCAGATCTTGAGGCAAAGTTTTTATTATTCATCAAAGCGTTACCTATCATATTTCCTAAAAGTGAACCTGCAGCAACGGCAAGTATAGTTCCGGCAAGTCCCATACCTGCGCTTCCTTCACCGCTTTTTAGTGTCTCAGATGTTCCCTCTTGAACTTTTTGGTACTCTTGTTCTGCGAGTTTTTTCATCTCTTCTTCGTTCATAAACCGCTCAACCATGTTGCCGTTAGCATCTTTTTCACGGATTATAGCTCTGCTTGGTCCATCAGTCGGCATATTTTCAACTACAACATATTTGCCATCACCCTGTTTTTCTATAATTAAAAATTTGTTTTGTTGTTTTTGCTGACTCTGCTCTTCTTTCTGCTGGGTTGATTCACAACCACTCAAAACACTCATCATGGCAATACCGGCACTACCGAGTGCAACGCCGCTGACTAGGCTGTATATATGTTTCTTATATGTTTTTTTTATCATCTTAATTTTCTCCTTTTTACTCTATTTATTTTTATAAGTGCCGACGAATCTTTCTCTCTCAATCCATCCATATTTTCTACTATTATATCAGCTTTTGATTCACAAAAATCTCTGCAAAACTTCTCACCGCTTCTATTCGCAGATGTAGAATAAAACCAAGAATTATCTCGAAAGATTTGAGAGTTTAAAGTAAAAGACGCAACTCTAAATGAAAAATCATTGATTATAAATGTAGTTTTTTTGGATCTTCGGACTAAATTTTTTCTGCTATTTACTACTCTTTTGCCGTCTTGTGTAAAACTTTTAAAATTTTTATAAACTTTGATAAACGGTTTTGAAGAAGGACGGGATTTAATTTCATAAAGTTTTTGTGCATTTTGAGACAAAAAACCGACAGTAGTGTCGGTTTGAGTTAAGATTACGCTCATTTCTAAGCTAGGAAATCTTGTAGAGCTTTTGCATTTGACCATGAATCGTTTTTCATCTCATCAAGGGCAAGGATAAGTGCTCTTGCGGCACTTAGCGTTGTAAAATAAGGAATATTGCGTTTTAAAACTTCTTGACGGATAACTACGGCATCTTTTTTTGAAGTGTTGTTATCGGATGTATTAATCGCCATATTTATAACATCATTTTTCATGCTGTCTTCGATATTCGGACGACCTTCGGAGATTTTCAAAACCACTTCACAAGGGATGCCTGCCTCTTCTATAACGGCTTGCGTCCCTTTTGTCGCAACAAGTTTAAAACCGTGTTTATGAAGTCCGCTTGCTATCTCTGGAGCATGTTTTTTGTCTGTATCTACAAAAGAGAGGAAACATGTTCCCTCTGTTACGATTCTGTTTCCTGCTGCTATTTGTGCTTTTGCAAAGCTAATTCCGAAATTTGAGCTGATTCCCATAACTTCGCCTGTTGATTTCATTTCAGGTCCTAAAACCAAATCCGCACCATAAAGTTTATGGAATGGAAAAACCGCTTCTTTAACAGAGATATGACCTTTTAGACGAGGCTTTAGAAGCCCGTTTTGCTCTTCTACGATATTATATTTGTCATAATATTTAAGCGCGTCTCTTAGAGTCTCTCCGACCATAACACGTGTTGCAACTTTTGCCAGCGGCATACCTGTCGCTTTACTGACAAACGGAACGGTTCTGCTAGCTCTTGGATTTACTTCGATTAGGTAAATCTCATCTTGATAAATCGCATACTGAACATTCATAAGCCCGATAACGCCAAGACCGAGTGCGATTATTTTCGTCTGCTGTTCAACTTTGTCAATCATCTCTTTTAAGAGATTTACCGGAGGAAGCGAACATGCACTATCGCCTGAGTGGATTCCCGCCTCTTCGATATGCTGCATAACTGAACCTATGTAAACATCTTTGCCGTCACAAATAGCATCAACATCAAGCTCAATTGCCTGATCTAAAAACTTATCTATCAAAACAGGAGCGTTATTTGAGATGGAGACTGCCAAATCTATGTACTGTTTTAGCTCATTTTCACTGTAAACGATTCTCATTCCACGCCCACCAAGAACAAACGACGGGCGAACAAGAACAGGATAACCAAGTCTCTGCGCTATAACAAATGACTCCTCTTTTGTACGAGCAAGACCGTTTGCAGGCTGCTTCAATCCATGCTTATTTACAAAGTTAGAGAACTGCTCTCTATCTTCTGCCAAATCGATTACATGAGATGGTGTACCTGCGATTTTTGCTCCTATTTTTGTAAGAGAATCTGCAAGTTTAAGAGGGGTTTGACCGCCAAAGTGAACGATAACTCCATCGGGATTTTCATTCTCTATAACTTCTCTTACATGCTCAAAATCAATTGGTTCAAAGTAGAGAACATCTGAAGTATCATAGTCTGTTGAAACCGTTTCAGGATTACAGTTGTACATGATAGTCTCGATGCCCATCTCTTTAAGTGCAAATGCAGCGTGAACACAACAGTAATCAAACTCGATACCTTGACCGATACGGTTTGGTCCGCCGCCAAGAATAAGAACTTTTTTCTTGTCACTTACTCTGTTTTTGACGTTTGGAAGTCTTGTAATGTTTGTAGTTGAGTAAAGATAAGGTGTAAGCGCTTCAAACTCTGCCGCACATGTATCGACTTCGTTATATTCGAGATTTACGCCAAGAGATTTTTTAGCTTTGTAAACATCCTCTTCACTTACTTCTTTGTTTGAGTTTTTAGCTACCAGCTGAGCAATTCTTTTATCTGAAAAACCGTCAACTTTTACGCTTCTCATAAACTCTTCATCAGTTAAAATTTTATCCGTAATAATGCTCTCTGTTTGTATCATCTCTTCAAGCTGATATAAAAACCATGGGTCAATTTGACATGTATCAAACATCTCTTCTACACTCATACCACGGCGAAAACCCTCTGCAACATAGAGAACTCTATCAGCATTTGGACGACGAATCTCATGTTTTACAAAATCAAAATCCGAAGTTATTTCATCAAATCCGCACAGTCCAGTTTCAAGTGAACAGAGTGCTTTTTGAATGGACTCTTTAAATGTTCGCCCGATTGCCATAACTTCACCGACTGATTTCATACTTGTGCTAAGAGTATTTTCTGCTTCAGGAAATTTTTCAAATGTAAAACGAGGGATTTTTGTAACAACATAGTCGATTACCGGCTCAAAAGATGCGGGAGTTCCCGTAATGTCGTTTGTAATTTCATCAAGAGTAAAACCGACGGCTAAAAGAGTTGCAACTTTTGCAATAGGGTATCCTGTTGCCTTAGAAGCAAGAGCAGATGAGCGAGAAACACGGGGATTCATCTCGATAACTATCATACGTCCAGTGCGAGGATCAATCGAGAACTGAACGTTACTTCCACCTGTGTCAACACCGACTTCTCTTAAGATATCAAAAGAAGCGTTACGCATGCGTTGATACTCTTTGTCAGTTAATGTCAGAGCCGGAGCAACGGTTATAGAGTCGCCCGTATGAACACCCATCGGGTCAAAGTTCTCGATAGAACAGACGATAATGCAGTTATCAGCTTTGTCACGGATAACTTCCATCTCATACTCTTTCCAACCAAGAAGCGACTCTTCTATTAGAATTTCTGTAACAGGAGATTCATCAAGTCCACGTTTAGCCAGTAGTTTAAACTCATCCATATTGTAAGCAACACCGCTTCCGCCGCCTGCAAGTGTAAATGATGCACGAATAATTATCGGGAAACCTATTGTCTCAGCAGCTTTAAGAGCGTCATCCATATTGTATGCATACATCGAAAACGGAAGATCCATTCCGATTTTAATCATCGCCTCTTTAAAAGCAGAACGGTCTTCGCCTTTATGGATAGCTTCAGGAGATGCGCCTAAAAATTCGACACCCTCAAGCGTGCCTTTTTCATACATTTTAGTTGCAACATTGAGTGCAGTTTGTCCACCCATGGTAGGAAGAATTGCATCAACTTTTTCATCTCTTATAATTTTAGCGATTACATCTTCTCTGATAGGCTCGATATATGTTCTGTCGGCAAACTCAGGGTCTGTCATAATAGTTGCTGGATTAGAGTTAATAAGAACTACACGGTATCCTAGCTCTTTTAGCGTTTTAACGGCTTGCGTCCCAGAATAGTCAAATTCACAAGCTTGACCGATGATGATTGGACCTGAACCAATAAGTAAGATAGTATGAATGTCGGTGCGTTTTGGCATTTTTTACCTTTTGTTTTTGTACATAAAAAAATTTGTTTATTATAGGTAAAAAGCACTTAAGGTTTGATGAGATTTGGAGCTTTATCTTGTTTTTTTTATCATATAAAAGTAGTTGGGATTATTTGCTTTATAGTATGGCTCAACTACCGCACTTTGGTATCCTTGTGATTTTGTAACAGATAGAACAGTTCCTACTTTTAATCCTTTAAAAAATATCTCATCCAAGCCCGAAGTTATAACCTCATCCCCCACTTCTATCAAAAACCAAGCCGGAATAAAATTTATTATTAAGTTCTCGGCACTATTTCCATGTGCAATACCGGGAGCTTTATTATCTCCCACAAAAACAGAATAAGAGCTTTTTATATCACGGTTTAAAAGCCCAAGAGGTCTGCCGTTTTGCGAGATAACTATTCCTGCTACAAGTTCTTTATAAGTAAGTCCATAAACACGTGAAGAGTTGTAATCTTCCACTTCTAGCCAAACTCTATTTTGATCACCGAAATTTTGATATGAGATGGTTCTGACTAGCTCTACTTGAGGATTTGTTTTAAAGCTTGAACCGTTTTTGACAAAAAGATCATTTATCTCTGAAGCCAACTGCTGCATGACTAAATGGTTGTTCTCATATTTTTCAATTTTCTCTTCAAGCTCTGCTATGCGTGCTGTCTGAAAAAAGTGTCTGACAACCTGTTTTTGTATAAATTCTACTGAAGTATGATAATTTGATTTAATGCTGTTTAGTGCAGAAATAAACGGTGACTGTATAATGTCCGTATAATATAATGCACCCAGTAAGAGTGCAATAAAAATTGAAAAGAAACTAAATAACCCCTTAGTCATTTTCAAAAAGTTCTTGTAATAAATCTATCTCTTCAAGTGCACGACCTGTTCCTCGTGCTACTGCAAGAAGCGGCTCATCTGCAACATATACGGAGATTTTTACTATATCTGAGAGGTACTTGTCAAGTTGGCGGATAAGAGCTCCGCCTCCTGTTAATATAATACCGTGATTTACGATATCGCCTGCCAAATCCGGAGGCATCTGTTCGAGCACATCACGAAGTGCCTCTGCAATCTCTTTAAGAGGCTCTTTCATAGCTTCTCTAGCATCTTCACTTGTAAGTTCGACTGAACTTAAAAGCCCTTCGACCTGATCTCTGCCAGTTATTACAATTTTTAACTCTTCATCAAGTGTTACGGCAGTACCGATTACAATCTTAATCTCTTCGGCAATTCTCTCGCCGATAAGAAGGTTATATTTTTTTCTTACATAGTTTACGATTGCCTGATCTATCTTGTCGCCTGCAGTACGGATTGATTTTGAAAGCACCAGCCCGCCAAGAGATACAACACCGATTTCAGTAGTACCTCCTCCGATATCAACTACTAAATTACCTTGCGGCTCACGGATTTCAATACCTGCTCCTATCGCTGCTGCCATAGGTTCTTCAATCAAAAATACCTCTCTAGCTCCTGCACTTAGTGCCGATTCACGAACAGCTTTTCTCTCAACCTGCGTCAAGCCGTATGGAACACAGATAATAATTCTCGGGCTAATCAAAGATCTTCTTCCATGTGCTTTTTCAATGAATTTTCTAATCATCTTTTCAGTTATATCAAAATCTGCGATAACCCCATCACGCATAGGGCGGATAGCTTTAATGTTGCCGGGAGTTTTGCCTACCATCTCTTTTGCTTCATGACCTACAGCCAAGACTCTTTGATGTCCAAATTTTTCCGTCTTTACTGCAACTACTGAAGGCTCATTTATAATAATGCCTCTGCCTTTTGCTATTACTATCGTATTTGCTGTACCCAAATCTATAGCCAAATCATTTGAAAAGAGCCCAATTAGTTTATTAAATATCATTATGCTACCTTATGCTATCTGTTTTGAATTTTTTTTGATATAAACCGGTGTTTCACCGTTATCTATAACAGCTTTTGTTATTAATACCTCATATCCTCCGTACTCCGGAAGTTCATACATGATATCTATCATATTCTCTTCTAAAATAGCACGAAGTCCGCGTGCACCGGTTTTTCTTTTGATAGATTTAATAGCGATTGCTTTTAGCGCATCTTCTTCAAAGTTAAGCTCAACATTATCAATAGAGAATAGTTTTTTATACTGTTTTATAATCGAGTTTTTCGGTTCGGTCAAGATACGAACCATATCATCTTCCGTGATCTCATTTAATGATGCAATAATCGGTAGACGACCGACAAGTTCAGGAATAAGACCATAGCTTACCAAATCATCAGGCTCAACCATGTCGTAACTCATTTTGCGCTCTTTTTTGCTCTTTTTGTCATGTCCGAAACCTAAAACATTTTCACCCTGTTTTTTCTTAAGTATCTCATCAAGTCCGTCAAAAGCACCGCCACAGATAAAAAGGATTCCTGTAGTGTCGATTGCGATAAATTCTTGATTAGGATGCTTCCTGCCGCCCTTTGGCGGAATATTTACCACGGCACCCTCTATGATTTTTAAAAGAGCCTGCTGAACACCCTCACCTGAAACATCACGGGTAATAGAACGATTTTCGCTCATACGAGAAATTTTATCGATTTCATCTATAAAAACTATTCCTCTTTGAGCTTTTTGTACATCTCCGTCTGCCGCTTGAAGAAGCTTAGTTAAAATATTTTCAACATCTTCTCCTACATATCCTGCCTCAGTTAGGCTAGTAGCATCTGCAATCGCTATGGGAACATTTAAAACTCTGGCAATCGTTTGTGCCATAAGAGTTTTTCCGCTTCCTGTAGGTCCGATAAGAAGCACATTTGATTTTGCAATTTCAGTATCGTCATCTTTTGAATTATGTGTTATAAAAATTCTTTTGTAATGGTTGTAAACCGCAACACTAAGGAGTTTCCTAGCACGCTCTTGACCGATAATATAATCGGAGAGAAAGTTATTAAGCTCTTTTGGAGTCATCAGTTTTCCGACTTCATCCACATGTGTATCATCTTTTGTACTAGAGGTTGCATTATCATCGCCAAACATTATTTTATATGCGGAAATAACACAATTTTTACAGATATATACACCGCTTCCTGCGATAAGCGGGTTAGTATCGCTCTCTTTAGTGCCGCAAAAACTACATGTTCTATGTATCATTTAGTGTTTCCTCTCATATGGGATTCCTCTTTTTGTTTCAAGAGCAAAGTTGCAAAGTGATTGTACATGGCGATTTGTTGTTTTTCCCAGCAACTCATTTGCAATCTCTTTTAACGGTTTCCCCGCTTCAAAGAGATCTCTATAAGCTGATTTCAACTCGTCTATATCTTCTCTCTCCAGATGTCTTCTCAGCCCTGTTAAGTTTAAACCTCTAAGGGTTGCACGATTTCCCTCTGCCATACAAAATGGCGGAACATCTTGTGCCAGTGCCGATGCGCCTGCTACCATCGCATATTCACCGATATGTACAAATTGATGAATCGGTGTCATACCGCCGATTACCGCATAATCACCCATCTCTACATGTCCGGCAAGCGTAGCGGCATTTGCTAAAATACAGTTATTTCCTATAATTACGTCATGTCCGATATGAACATATCCCATAAAAAGATTGTGCGAGCCGATAATTGTTTTTCCGCCGCCGCCCTTTGTCCCGGGATTAAAAAGAGTAAATTCTCTGATTTTATTGTTATCGCCGATTATAAGCTCTACATCTTCTCCTGCAAACTTCAAATCCTGCGGAGCAGAGCCGATTACGGCATGTGAAAATATATGATTGTTTTTGCCTATAGTTGTCTTTCCGTAAATACAACTGCCCTGCTCTATTTTTGTTCCATCGCCAATCGTACTCAAAGAAGAGATAAAACAATACGCCCCTATTTCAACATCATTACCTATAACTGCACCATCTTCGATGATTGCCATTGGAGAAATTTTACTCATTATTTATCTACGATCATGGCTTTTAATTCAGCTTCAGAGACTAAAACATCATCTACGAATGCTTTGCCATCAAGAACCCAAATCTGCCCTCTGTTTTTTATAACGCTGATACGATACTCCAGTCTATCACCCGGTTTTACGGGAGAACGGAATTTTGCTTTATCTATGCTCATAAAATAGACCACTTTATTAGCAGCCTCTTCTTCCGTCATGTCGCCCATGCTTTTAAAAGCCAATATACCGCCGGCTTGAGCCATGCCCTCAAGTATCATAACGCCTGGATAGATTGGGTGACCCGGAAAATGACCTTGGAAAACGTTATCACCGATTGTTACGTTTTTAAACCCGACGAGAGATTCATTCTCTTTTATTTCGGTAACTCTGTCTAAAAGCAGGAAAGGGTAACGGTGAGGAATAATTTTTTGAATTTCCATAACATCCATAATCATAATGCAAAAGCCTTTATAAAATTTTTGTTTATTTTACCCGAAAAAAGATTATAGAATGATTAGTTTTTCTCTGACATCTTCATAAATCTTTGCATCAAGTTCTATCGTAAGCTTAGTTTTTGGGATTTTATCAACGATTATTATCGGAGTTAAATCATAGCTTTGAGATCCAAAAACACTCCTAATCTTCAACTCTTCTTCAACACTTGGCGGCTTAAATATCAATTCACGAACACTTTTATAGTTAGAAACACATACAGAATTAAAAAAATCTAAAGTAACAAACTTTATCTCTTCACGGTTAAAATAGCCTATGCCGTTATGCAAAAACTCCACTACTCCTTGCGCTTTTTTTCTTGGAAGCGTTGAGTAAAAAAGTGCATACGCCGGAATGACTTCATTCTTCTCTGCAGTGAGTTTAAAGCTGAATTGACGGTAGTTTAAAAACTTCTCTTTTATGATTCTGTATGCGATATTTTTATCTTCTAACTCATTGCGATATTTGTACATTTCAAGCCTCTCTTCTATGGAAGATGGCTGTATCTGATTTGAAACAGAAGAAAACATCTCATCCATAATGCGGTCTTGCTGTTCTCGCTGCATCGTAAGTCCGTAAATACATCCGCAGTAATCCTGACGATAGAGCTGCTCCTCTTTTGTAACACGGCTCTGATCCTGTGTTCCGCCGTCTTTTCTATAATCATACGCGACAAACTCGACCCCGTATTTTTTAAAAAAATTCTCGCCGCTCTTTATAAGCTGTTCTTGCGATTTTAGAGGACTTACAAGCAGAGTTGTCGTTACTGTTTTTTCACCGAGTTCCAAAGCTTTTTGAACGCTTCTCTCAAATCTTTTGTCAAAACAGGCTTCACATCGTCTGCCCTTTTCAGGCTCATTCTCCAAACCTCTTACGGCTTTCATCCACGACTCAAAATCATACTCTCCCTCAAGAAGTTCAATGCCCAGTTTTTTACATGAGCGTTTAACATCAAGCAGGCGAAGCTGATATTCTGAATATGGGTGAATGTTTGGATCATAAAAGAAACCGATAAGTTTTTCGTGGGGATAATCTTTTTGGAGCTTTTCTAAAAAAAAGTGTGAATCTACACTACAGCAGATATGGACTAACATGAAGGTTATTTAAGAGGCGGAAAAACCGCCCCTAAAGTAGTTTGTTTCATTAACGCTCTTCGAAAATCTCAATAGAGTTGATTGCATCTTGACCTTTGATGCTATCAAGAACCGCAAAACTCTCTGCATCATCTTTTTCAATTGCTCCAAAAACAGTATGAACACCGTCTAAATGTGGAGTTGCAACAAAAGTGATGAAAAATTGGCTTCCACCAGTATTTGGTCCTGCATGAGCCATAGAAAGTGCTCCTTTTCTATGTTTAGTAGTATTTTTCTTAGTCTCACACGGAATTGCCCAGTCCGGCCCGCCCGTTCCTGTTCCATGCGGACAGCCGCCTTGAGCCATAAAGCCCGGAATTACACGGTGAAAATTAAGGTTATTGTAAAAACCTGTAGTTGCCAAATGTGCAAAGTTTGCAACAGTGTTTGGAGCTTCCTCTGGAAACAATTTTAACCAGATATCACCCTTGCTTGTAGAAACCTTTGCCCACTGAAATTTATTTAACTCCTCAGCACTTAAATCGTATGTTTTTAATTTTCTTCCAAACATTTTTTACCTTTTTAAATTTTTTTGGAATTATAATCTAAGTTTAATAATATATAATCTCATACATGAAAATAAAATCACTATTTCAAAATATAACAATAAAACAGGCTGATGTTTTTACAATTTTAGTTATATTTTTATTTACTATGGTTTTTGTCGGGCTTCTTGTCGAAGAGATGTACAAGGAGTATGAGAGAGCACTTGAACAGAGCTACATAGCAAAAAACATAACTCTATCTGATAGCGATATTTTAGAGCAGAACCAAAAAAAATTAAAATCCCTCCTAATAAAAACTGTTTTAGCAATTGTTACGCTCTCTTTTATCATCTTTGCAATATTTTTGGGATTAAACACTCTCTTTAACAAGCTTCTTCAAAGAGATACACATACATTTTTGGACTTTTTTAAAAAAGCCGTCGACAAAGAAGAGACCATAAATTCAAACACCATATTTTTTCAAGATTTTAAGATAATGGTCGGCTATGCAAATGAGATGGTTCGCAAGATAAATGAACAAAAAAATATACTTCATGAAATGAATCTGTCACTTGAAGAGAGAGTCAAAAAAAAGACGGCGGACCTTTTGAGGATAAATGAAAATTTACAAAAAGAGAAAGAGTTTTCACAAGATTTGCTAAAAGCTCAAAAAGAGTTTCTAAGATACACCGTACATGAGACAAACACGCCTTTGAGCGTAATGCTCACAAGTATTGAACTCTATGTAATGAAACATCCAAAAGACAGACAGCTCTCAAAGATAGAAGCTGCCGTAAAAAATATCTTTAGCATATATGACGATTTGAGCTATTTGGTAAAAAAAGATCAAGTTGAATACAAAAAAACAGTAATTAATTTCAATAATTTTTTAAACAGCAGAATAGATTTTTTTAGAGAAGTCGCTGAACTCTCACTGATACATTTTAACTATATGCCGCCGAATGAAGATCTTCATGTACATTTTAACGAGACGAAACTCCAGAGAGTTATAGACAATACTTTAACAAACGCTATCAAATATACACTTCCAAATCAAGTCGTATATGTAAAACTTGTCAAAGTAGGTACACATGCGGAGTTTAGCGTAAGCAGCAGATCTAAAATCATACAAGACACGCAAAAAGTTTTTGAAGCATACTATAGAGAAGAGAAAAAGATAGACGGCTTCGGGCTTGGGCTTAGACTTGTAAAGAGTATATGTGAAGAGGAGAACGTAGAAGTCAAACTAACCTCAAACGACTCATTAACCACATTTAGCTACAAGTTTAAAGTGATGGGAGATTGATGAAGATACTGCTTTTAGAAGATGAAGTGATGCTAAATGAATCCATCTGCGAATATCTTGAATCCGATGGACATCAAGTGGAGAGCTTTTTTGACGGACTTGAAGCTTTGGATGCCATTAAAAAGAACTCCTATGATTTGCTGGTTTTGGATATCACCGTTCCGAATTTAGACGGATTGTCATTTTTGGAAAAAATCCATTCACTAAAAATACATGTACCGGTTATCTATATAAGCGCTTTGGTTGATATTGAGGATATTTCAAGAGCTTACAATCTTGGATGCAACGACTACCTGAAAAAACCGTTTCACTTAAAGGAACTCTCCCTTCGAGTTGATAGGGTAAACGTTTTTAACAACGCTCCTAGAATCCACTTAAGACTCTCCAAAAACTACAGTTACGACCAAGAACACAGCACACTGCTTTTCAACCAAGAGCCGCAAACACTTACAAAAAGACAATCCCAAATCATAGATCTGCTCTCACGCAACAGAGGAAGAGTAGTTGATTTTGAACAGTTCCAAACCTATGTATGGAGCGAACAGATGGTCGATAACGCTACCATCAGAGCAGAAATAAACAGGCTTAAAAAATTTCTCAAAGAAGATGTAATCATAAATGTACGGGGAATGGGGTATATGATAGATAAGCCGTAGCACCTATTTTATAGGCATTAAATCAAATTTGTACTGTTTTTCTAAAAAATTTATTCTAATCATATTAATATAATTTTTACTTGTTTATAAAAATAATTAGGTAAAATATAGTATCTTAAAAGAAATATTGCAAAATGTCATATTTTTAAATTAATTTTAGTTTTATTGCTATGCTTTTTCAAATTGAAAGAGGAAGTATTATGCAAACACGAAATTTATTTGATTTTGCAGACAATTTATATTTAAAAAAAGAAGGAATAAATATAAAAACATTAACATATATTTCACTTTTTAGTAGTGCAGGCATTGGCTGTTATGGATTTAAACAACAAGGTTTTAAATGTATAGCTACAAATGAGTTTTTAGAAAAAAGATTAAAAATACAACAGTACAATAATAAATGTGACTTTACAAGCGGATATATCCTTGGAGACTTGTCACAACAAAAAACTCAAGAAAAAATATACAAAGAATTAGAAAATAATAATATAAATGATTTAGATGTATTAATAGCCACTCCACCTTGCCAAGGTATGTCAGTAGCTAATCATAAAAAAAATAATGAAATCGGAAGAAATTCTTTAGTTGTTGAATCTATCAAAATAATAAACAATATAAAACCAAAAATTTTTATTCTTGAAAATGTCAGGGCTTTTTTAAATACTATTTGTACAGATATAGATAATATTGATAAAACAATAGAAGAATCTATAAATTTTAATTTAGGCGGAGATTATAATATTTTATCAAAAGTTATAAACTTTAAAGAGTACGGCTCAGAGTCAAGCAGAACAAGAACTTTAGTAATTGGAGTTAGAAAAGATTTAATCAATATTAGCCCATTTCAACTTTTTCCAAAAAAACAAAAAGCACATACTTTAAGAACTTTAATAGGTGATTTACCGTCTTTAAAAAATATGGGTGAAATATATAGAAATGACATTTATCATTCATGTAGAAGCTTTGATATAAGAATGTTACCATGGATAGAAAATATCAAAGAAGGTCAATCGGCATTTGACAATACGGATTTAAATAGAATACCTCATACAATAATTAATGATAAGCTAGTTTATAATAAAAACAAAAACGGTGACAAATATTCAAGATGGTACTGGGACAAAGAAGCCCCTTGTATTCATACAAGAAATGATATATTAGCAAGCCAAAGTACAATTCATCCAGCAGATAACAGAGTTTTTAGTATTAGAGAATTAATGCGAATGATGACTATACCGCATGATTTTAAGTGGTCTAATATTGATTTTGACAGCCTTAATAATCTATCCGATGAAGAAAAAAAGAAATATTTAAAACAAGAAGAGTTAAATATAAGACATTGTATTGGAGAAGCAGTCCCAACTAGAGTTTTTGAGCAAATAGCAATAAATATAAAAAAAGTTCTAAAAAACAAGGTATTGTCAGTTAATGAAATAGATAAAATTATTCAAGAATATAATTTACTTGATAAAGAAATTTTAAAAGATTTTTTAAAAAACAATATTTATAAATATGATTTAAATACTCTTTATAATATTGCCGAGCTTGCGAATATAGAAAGAATTGATACGAAAGCATATTTTACAAGAGAAGATATTGTGTTTAATGTTATAAACAAATTGCCTGAATTTAAAAATAAAAAAATGTTAAGAATATTAGAACCATCAGTCGGTATAGGAAATTTTATACCCCTTTTATTTAAAAAATATGAATATATTGGAGAAGTGATTTTAGATGTTATTGATATAGACAATAATTCACTTGAAATATTACAGATACTACTTTCTAAAATTAAGATACCAAAAAACTTTGTTATTAGTTTTATAAAAAAAGATTTTTTACTATGGGAAAATGAGTATAAATATGATTTGGTTATAGGTAATCCACCATTTGGAAAAGTTATAAATGACAAAGCTTTACTGGAAAAATATAAGTTGAATATGTTTAATCAAAATACAAATAATTTGTTTTCGTTTTTTATAGAAAAATCATCTAAGATTTCAAATTATGTCTCCTTAATAGTTCCAAAAAGTTTAATAAATTCCCCAGAATTTAATCAAACAAGAGAACTTTTGGAAACTTATAATCTACATTCATTAACTGATTATGGAGAAAAAGCTTTTAGGGGTATTAAAATTGAGACGATTAGTTTTGTTTTAGATACATCTCAAAAAGAGAAGTTGGAAAAAATTAAAATTGATAGTTATATTACAAATAGTATTATTTATCAGAAAAAAAGCTATATTTTCTCAAAGGATTTTCCATATTGGCTAATTTATAGAAATAGTTTTTTTGACGCAATCGTTGAAAAAATGGAATTAGATATTTTTGAAAGTTTTAGAGATAGACAAATTACAAAAAAACATACATTGAATAGTGGAAAAATAAGAGTATTAAAGTCAAGAAATATTAATAATAATAAAATAAAGAATATAGATAATTATGACTGTTTTATAAATGAAATAGATAGTTTTATAGTATCAAAATACTTAAATCAAAATGATATAGTGCTAATACCAAATTTAACATACAACCCAAGAGCAACATTCCTGCCAAAAAATTGTATTGCTGACGGTTCGGTAGCACTACTTAAAGCAAAAGAAGATATAAAAATTACACAAAAACATTTAGAGTATTACAGTAGCGAAGAATTTACTGAATATTATAAAATTGCAAGAAATAGAGGAACTAGATCATTAAATATAGACAATAATTCAGTAAAATTTTTTGGGTTATTAAGGGAGCTGTAATATGTTAGAAAAAATTAAAATTTTTTTTAGTAATTTTGACTTTGACATCAGAAAAAATAATAACGCAAGATTTATGGATCAAAAAGTCACTCCCGATGTTTTATGTATTATTGCAGACTGTATTATAAATTATATTGAAAATTATAATGATAATATTGAATTTAGCTCAACTGATATTTGGAAATATGAATATTCAAATAATAATGTTAAAGATATATTTGGTAAAACAGATGTTAATAATCCAAATGCAAAAAATGAATATGATAAATTTTTTCAACAGCCATTAAAAGCTTTAGCAAATGCTAGAATTTTAATAGAAAGAAAAGATGGTAATAAAATTTATTTTTCTATTTTAAATAAAGAAATTTTAGAATACATTTCTATAAAAGAAAAGCATTCATTAGAGTTTTTAAATATTTATCTCGAAAAAGTTTTCAGAGACAGTGATATTTGGAACTTATTTGAAGATTTCTTTGAAAACAATACAAAAAATAAATTTGATATTTTAAAAAATAAATATGAAAATTTTATAATTGCAAATACCCCAATAAATGGAAAAACAGAAGTAAGAAGAATATTTACAAAAATTTTAAATCCATTAAGTTTTGTAAGAAAAAAACATGGAACAAGCAAGGGAAGATTTTCAAAAGATATTATTTCAAAAGATGAACTAATGTACAATAGAAAAAATTGGCGGGATACTTTAAAGAAAAAAAATGAGACAAGAGACGAACATAATATTCGAGTAAATACCCAAAAAATCAGACAAGACGCTTATTTAAATTATAGTTTAAATAAGGCAAAAAATATTATTAAAAAGCTACATTCTCCAATTAGTGAAGTTCAAGATAGTTTTGCAAACGGCGAAGCGACACAAATACATCACATTTTTATGAAATCAGAATATCCACAATTATCAACATTTATTGAAAATTTAATATTATTAACGGGTACTCAGCACAATGCAAAAGCACATCCTAATAACAATACAAATATTATAAATAAAAATTATCAGTTAACTTGTCTTTTAGCAAAAAGTGAATCAATAGAGAAATATAATACTGTTTATTCAAAAGATGATTTTCTTTATGTTTTAAAAGTTGGATTAGATTATGAGTTTTCAAATAATATTGAGTTTAGTGACTTGCAAAATAAATTAGTTGATTTATATAATGATGTATCATAAAAGTTAAATATATAACATTTAGCTTAAATAATCTAAAAATTTTCAATCACTTTTTTTGTCTCTTCGTATCCTATTTTTATCAAATTTTTCATCTGAGACATATCAATGGCATTAAATTTAGAGAGATCTGGTTTTATAATGATATCCGCCTCTTTGATTTGAATCTTCTTGTTTGTTTTTACCAAAAAATTAAAGCTGTTATATAAAATCTCTATAACATTACCGGGTCTTTTATAGGCATGTTCACAAATAAGGTCTACGCCGATTACATAATCTACATTTTTATCTTTTAGACAGCTAAGAGGTATGTTTTCGACGATTCCTCCGTCTACCAAAAATCTGCCGCCAAGTTCTATCGGGACAAAAATTCCCGGCACACATGTAGTCGCCATAACTGAATCTGCAACACTGCCTTTATCCAAAATAACTTTTTCACCGGTCGTAATATCGGTTGCTACCATACTAAGAGGTATCTTTGCATCCTCTATATTTTTTTCTCCGATATTGCGCTTTAGCATCTCTCCGATTTTATCATTGGACAAAATGCCGTATTTTGAGAGCGTAAGTGATGATAAATTTTTCCATTCAAATC